>Ga0164242_10000039_pt1 | contig 148077 bp, 154 predicted proteins | sample OricomgcompostMG_FD_108783 | JGI IMG/M metagenome (GOLD analysis project Ga0164242, IMG submission 108783) | Miracle-Growth compost microbial communities from Emeryville, California, USA - Original compost - Miracle growth compost (MG) ...
CGGCTTTACGCTTATTGAGCTTTTGGTCGTTATCGTTATTATCGGCATATTGATTGCCTTGCTCTTGCCTAACCTGTTTAGCGCACAAAAGAAAGCGCGCGACACGACCCGCAAGAACGACCTAAGCAATGACCAAAAACAGCTTGAAGATTACTTCAACGACCACGAGAGTTACCCGAGTAGCCTCACCGCAACCGGCTTGACCGATATTGCAACACAAGGTCCTAAGGGTTCAAGCGATAAGTACACCTACACTCCTGAGGGTGATGGCGGTGCTACCTGTGACGGCAGTACGACACCATGTACCAGCTACACGCTTTCCGCTACGCTGGAAAACAAGAGCGACCCCAAAGCAGATAGCAACGGTGTTTACACTATCAAGAGCGTAAACCAGTCGGCTGCAAGCAGTTCTGACGACGACACGAATCCGTAGTTCCTTTACGGATTAGTCTCTCAAAACCGACCGGTTAACCGGTCGGTTTTTCTATGATAAAGTAAAGCGTAAGCATGATACATTCTGACTCCCGTGGCTTTACACTCATAGAGCTCTTGGTAACACTGGTGGTAACCGGCGTGATGGTGCTGGGCATAACCCAGATATTCGCCGTCATAGGCAGTACACAGCGCCAGAACAACTACCTCGAAAGTGCGACGCGGGCAGGACAAACCGAAATCGAATCGTTGCGTAACCAGAACTACACCAGCCTGACCGACGGCAGCACCATAGACTTTGAAAGCCAGCTGCCAAGTGTACTGCCTGAACCCCGGACTGCAACGGTCGCTGTCAGCAGTGCGGCGACAGATGTAAAGCGAGTCGACGTAACCATTACTTACACCGACGCCGGCCATCAGCACAAGGTAAAACTAAGCTCGCTCATAGGTGTCCTGGGGGTCGGTAAATGAAACGCATCCGACAGCAGGGGTTTACACTGGTCGAGCTTCTGGTCGTCATAGCCGTTACCGGTGTGCTGACGGTCATTATCATGACGTTCATGGTCAACACTATGGCCACGAGCGCCCAGGAAAGCGCCCGCGAAGACCTGCTGATGCAGGCGCAGACCGCTCTCGACACTGCCGGCAACGACATATTGCAGTCGGCCGGAGCCGATACCACCAACCGCTACCCGGACGAGCACGCCCCGGGCGGCAGCACTGAACCGCTCAGCTGGCACAGCGACAGCAATACCCTGGTGCTCGCTACGGCTGTTACCGACACCCATAACCAGATAATCTTCGATGACCCGTTGCACTACGTAACCGCAAAAAACAACCTGATATATTTCGTACACGACCGCACGCTGTACCGCCGCATACTCGCGGAAGCTGTCAGTGGCAACGCCCGCACGACCAGCTGCCCGGTGGGGCAGAGCAGCGGTAACTGCCCGGCAGATGCCACGCTCGCTCAGAACGTTACCGATTTTACCGTTAGCTACTATGACGCCGATGGGCAAGCCACGACCGATCCATCGGCAGCCCGCGGCGTGCAGCTTTCCATCAAACTATCGACCGTCAAGTATAATAAAACCATAAGCGTGCAGTACGCCTCCCGGACGGTATTTAGGAATGATTAAGAAAGACGAACGCGGCATAGCACTGGTGACGGTGATGATCGTAATGCTGATACTCACCGCAATCGGACTATCCCTGATGGACATCAGTGTCCGCCAGCTTGCCCGCACGCATAACAAAACTTTCACAGCCAACGCCCAGCTGACTTCCGAAGCCGGCATAGAGCGGACCATCGCCCAGATGAACGATGGCACTACCGCCGGCTTCGCTACCGAACAGCAGTTCTTCAACGACGCGACACAAGGCCGGGGCACATACCAGACCACGGTCAGCGCCGGCACCGGACAAAATGAAAAAATCATCACCAGCATCGGCCGCGTCTACCGCCCCAACCAGACCACCAACCCCGTCAGCACACGTATCACGAAGGTAAGCGTGGTCGGAACCGGCTCCAGCGGCTATTCGGTGCAGGTAGGGCCGGGCGGGCTTACCATGAGCGGCGGCGCGCAGATCATGAACTCCAGTATATATGTGGGTGGTGCCCTATCAATGAGCGGCGGCGCGCAGATTGGCAAGAGCGGTCAACCTATAGCAGTCTCCATAGCCAACCGCGGCTGCGTAGATGGGAGTGGTAATTATCCTGCCGTCAGCCCCTGCGCCACGGCACCCATAACCCAAAGTGGTGGCGTGAAGATATACGATTCTTCTCTCTGCGCGGCCGGACTGACCAACAACCCTGGTAACGTCATTTCGTCTATGCCCACTCCACCTTCCTGTGACCCTGGCGCCGCCGCTATGCCTACATACGACCGAAATGCACAAATCAGCGCAGTCACCACTACTTTGCCTAGCACCGACAGCGACGCCGACTGCAACCAATACGATGCAAAACACAACTGGACCGCCGTACGCACTTATCCTGCTAATCTCAAAATTACCAATAGCAGCAGCAACGCCTTCACCATCGGCAGCAGCTGCGACGTTACCCTTAACGGCAACGTGTACGTTACCGGTACCGGTGGCCTGAATATAACTGCCGGCGCCAAGTTCCGCGTGGCAGATTCGCTTGGAACCACGCGACCGGTCATACTGGTCGATGGTCCGTTGACGTTTCAGGGCGGTGCCACCATCATCGAAAACAGCTTCGGTACAAGCGTGGAGTTCATAAGCTTCTGTGCCAAGAGCAGCGCCAGCGCCACCTGCACACTGCCTTCCACTTACCCCACGGGTACGACGCTTTATAACTATGCCAAGCAGACAACGGTGACTGTGACCGGTGGGAGCGGTGCGGCAGGCGCATTGTTTTACGCCTATTACGGTGGGGTCTCAATCAGCGGCGCCGGCACCATGGGCGCGGTCGTCGGACAGTCGTTAAATCTGTCGGGAGGAGCGAATGTGGTGTTCGGCACCCAGCTGGCAGTCGACAGGCAGACGTGGACCATACGTAGTTACCAACGGGGCTTTCAATAATGCACAAACCTTCGGTAGATGCTATACTGGTGGCATTACGCTTATGTTCGGAGAAGTAGGCGCTAAACCCTAGGGTGGGCACGTGAAGCAAACATTATTCTATCAAGATAAACCGCTGTTCGGGCTGGATATAGGTCACGGTAAGGTCCGTGTAGCCCAGCTGCATCCTGGCAAACATCGTCCTCAGCTGGTGGGTTACGGCGAGATTACGTTTGACCCCGGCGCCATACAGGGTGACGGCACTATAGGAAAACCCGAGGTCATCGCCAAAGCAGCGCTGGAACTTTTCCGCCATCACCTGGTGGGCGATGTCACCACCAACCGCGTTGCGCTATCGGTACCGGTTGCCCACACCTTTACCCGCTCTATCGAGGTCCCGAACCTGAAACAAAAGGAGCTAAACGAAGCCGTACAAAACGAGGTCACCCAATACATCCCGGCAGCCATTGACGATTTGTACGTCGACTACACGAGGACCAAGAGCTCCGGCGACACAACTACAGTGTTCATCGTAGCTATGCCCAAGCGCGTTATCGATTCCTATCTGACCCTTTCCCGACTGCTCGGGCTGGAGACTATCGCCATCCAGACCTCCAGCGGCGCGGGCGCACAGCTATTCGCGCACGACGGTCAGAGCGATGTCCCTACCCTGCTCATAGATTTCGGCAGCGAAAGTGCCGATATCACCATCTACGACCAGGGAGCCGCCGTGAGCGGTACCGTCGCCAGCGGAAGCGACCTGTTTACAACTGCCATCGCCAAAGCCCTGAACGTCAGCGAAAAAGAGGCCACGCTCATCAAAGCCAAATATGGCCTGGGGGTCAGCAAAAAACAGGACCAGATAGAAAAGGCTCTGGAACCCACTCTCAGCCTGCTTATCCGGGAGATTAAACGGACCGTGCGCTACTACGAGGAGCACAACCATGACAAGCAAAAAATAACGCAGGTCATCATAGCCGGCGGCGGTGCCAACATGCCCGGACTAGCCGATTACCTCACCAGTAATTTGCGCCTGGCAGTACGCGCCTTCGACCCGACATCGTACATAGACTTCAGCCGGCTGCAGCCGTTCAACACCACCGAACGCATGTCGTTCGTAACCGCCGTAGGATTGGCCATCATCGATCCGAGCGAGGTGTTCGCGTCATGATAAATCTACTCCCTCCCGACCTCAAAGCCGAATACCGTTACGCCCGGCTCAACCTGCGCCTGCGCAACTGGGCCTTCGGCGGGCTCGCGGGTCTCGTGGGGCTGGCAGCGCTCGCAGCGTTCGGCCTGCTGTTCCTGTCCCATTCAGCCGATGTATACCGGGATATCAACGCCAACAAAGCAACTGTGCTCAAGAGTCAGCATGCCGACACCGTCGCACAACAGGTCAACACACTATCCGGCAACCTGAGCCTGATGGTAAAAGTGCTCTCCAAACAAGTACTGTTCGCCGACCTGCTCAAACAACTGGGCACCGTCACGCCTCCCGACGTCGTGCTGACCGGCCTGTCGATTTCACAAGGGGAAAACGCCCTCAATATCACCGCCCAAAGCAAAACATACGAAGCCGGCACGCAGTTATTCACTAACCTCAACACCCCCGACAACCGGATTTTTTCCAAGGCCGATTTACAGGGCGTGTCGTGCAACCCGGTGACCGATAGCGGCTCCGGCGCATTGGGGTCCGGGCTGGCAGGCGGCGCATACAATTCGGGCAGCGGCAATACCTCATCCGGCAGCCCCACTACCTATCCCTGCAGCGTTTCTATCCGAGCGCTGTTCGTGCGCGACAGCCCCTTCCTATTCATTAACAGCCAGGGGACAAAATCATGACCAGTAAACAGCTGGCAATCGGTCTCGGCGCGCTGTTTTGCCTGCTGTGCCTGGCCATCCTAGGAGGCGTTTACGTCACCAACACGCTGTTGCAGCAGCAGTCCGACACCCTACTCAATCTCAAAAAACAGAGTGACGACCTCGACGCCAAGCAAGCACAATTCCTGAGCGACAAACAAGACTTACGGAAGTACGACGACCTCAACACCATCGCCCAAGCTATCGTGCCTCAGGACAAAAACATCGATATCGTCACCCGGCAGATTGCCAACATCGCCCGGGAAAGCGGCATCAGCAGCTTTGGCGGCATCTCTCTGCCCAATTCAACCCTGGGCGGTACAGCAAGTAACGGCACCCAGAACGCCACCGCCAGCAACCCGAACAGCCTCGCCAATAACCTCACACAGCTCAGTAAAGTGACCGGGCTAAGCGGTGTGTACGACCTACCTATCGGCATTCAGCAAAATGTCGCGGTAAACTACGACACCTTCCTGACGTTTCTGACTAAACTTCAGCAGAATCGCCGCACCGCCAATATCAGTAACGTAAGCGTCACACCCAGCCAGGAATCCAACCAGGTAACATTCAACTTAACCATAGACGAATACATCAAACCATGAACACCGAACAACTATCCAAGCAGCTCGAACCAACCATAAAACGTGCCGTACGCTACCGTGCGCTATTGTTTTTTATAGCCCTCAGTATTGTGTATGGCTACGTTATTACCCGTATAGCGGCCTACAACAATGTCGTACCGCCTTCGAACGCCCAGCAAGCAAAGCAGGTACACCTCAAGCCATCGGTTGTCAGCAAAATCCAGCAGCTGCAGGAAAACAGTGTCAGTGCGCAAGCGCTATTCGAGGAAGCACGCAACAATCCCTTCGCCGAATAGCTAGTCCTGTGCAGACGGTGTCTTGTCTGATGCCTGTTGCTGTTGTTCGGCCTGTTGTTGTGCCACCATTTGCTGATACTGCAGGAATTGCTGATACTGCTGCGGATCGATGACCGGCGGCTGCGCGGCCGGCGGTTCACCAAGCGTCGTGGGAATACGGCCGGACTGCAATGCGGCATCAAAATCCTCTTTGGCCCGGGCAATCTCCTTGGCAGCCGCGTGTGGTTGCGGAACCATCCTGAACTGATAATTATTCTGCTCACCCGGCGTTTCCACCGTTATCTGGCCATAGCCCAAGATAGTACCGAGAAAATCCTGATGCACCGATATGTCATCGGTACGCTGCAGGTTCACCTGGTCAATCTTACTCGAAAACAAGCTGGGGCGCAGCACTTGCAGCAACGCCTCCTGCGTCAGTACGAGCTGCTCCTGGGAACGCAAGTACACCGGAATCGCCGTGCCAACAAGGACAAGTACATCGAATATGCCCACGGCCACCAGTATCAGTGCCTGGTTATCGGCAAGCGCACCGGAAGTATCTGCCGAACTGGTCAGTACCACTGCAAGTGCCATCAGCACCAAAGCCAGAAAAATGCCCAACACCCAGCTTTGTACATACGCGAACCAATGGTGCCGATACACTCCCAGGATTTTTTCACCTTCGTCTATAGGCAACTTGTCGTGCAGGAGCGCATCGGTTCTGGGGCTTATTTGCATACAGTAATTATACCAGGCTTGTCTGCGAGCTATCAGCCTGAGGTGCCTGCTTGCCCAGGTGTTTGTACGTTTTGTGGGTGACTTTGCGGCCGCGCGGCGTACGCTCTAGCAAACCTATCTGCAACAGATACGGCTCTATGAAGTCTTCGATGGTGCTGCGTTCCTCTGCAGTCAGTGCCGCCAGCGTTTCTACACCCACTGGCCCGCCGGCGTAACTGTCGATGATGGCTGCCAGCAGCATGCGGTCAGCCGGGTCCAGCCCCAGCTCGTCTATTTCCAGTAGCTTGAGTGCCTGCGTGCTAATGTGCGTGTCTATAATGCCGTCGCCGTTCACATCGGCGTAGTCGCGTACCCGCTTTAGCAGCCGGTTGGCAATGCGCGGTGTCAGGCGGCTGCGTGCCGCCAGTTCCAGCGCCGCCTTTTCGTTGATTTTTATACCGAGTATGCCGCTCGCCCGGTGGATAATCTGCGCTATTTGTTCCGGCGTGTAAAATTCCAGCCGGTGAATGTGTCCGAACCGGTCCCGGAGCGGCGCTGCCAGTGCGCCAGTGCGCGTGGTGGCACCGATGAGCGTAAACTGCGGCAAGTCCAATCGCAGAGAACGCGCCGACGGCCCTTTGCCCAGCATAATATCCAGCTTGTAATCTTCCATAGCGCTATACAGCACCTCCTCCACCGTGCGGTGCAGCCGGTGGATTTCGTCGATGAACAGGATGTCGCCGTCCTGCAGATTAGTCAGCAAACTGGCGAGGTCTCCCGCCCGCTCGATGGCCGGCCCGCTGGTGATGCGGATCTGCGCGCCCATTTCATTGGCAATCACGCTCGCCATGGTAGTTTTGCCCAGCCCCGGCGGCCCGTACAGCAGCACGTGGTCCAGCGGCTCACCCCGCTTCTTGGCCGCCGTTATCGCCAACTGAATATTCTTCTTCAGCCGGTCCTGCCCAATATAATTCGCAAAATCATGCGGCCGCAGCTTATTCTCAAGCTCCTGCTCCTCTGGCGTCTCATCGTCCGTCTGCGCCGCCGCCCCAACAATTCGTTCAATCATCAAATACAGTATACAGCAAGTCGCTTACGCTCGTTGCAAGGCCAAAGCCCGTTCAGCGTATGTCGAGTTTAAGTCAGGATTTGTAATTGCCTCCCAAAGTACGGCTTGGGTTTGGTTTGCATCATATATAGTAGGCATGAGTTCTGCCCTGGCGGCCAAAAGGCGTTCATCGGCACGCTCGGAAGATTTCTGGAACCAAACATAGTCAGGCATTAGAAATGAGGTACCTCCCCCAAATGTATGGCCGGCCGTCCGAAAGTGTTCTGAGCCAAGTGCCTCGCGCCGTGACTCGTCCGTATCAGGCACGAATGACACGAATGTATCAACGCTGTCCATCGCATCTTCATGATCGGGGTGAACCCTCAGCCGAGCAACGATTTTCCCCATACCTAAATCTTCATCCTCGGTTACCGTAAGCACGATTGGGTTAGTGCGTACATTACGATACCTATCTTGGCTGGTTCCTACTATTTCAAATATCGTCTTAAATCGGGCCATACACGTCCTATAGCCTTCAGCGAGCTCCTCTCCCTGCCGTTGTATCTCTGCAAGGTACTCTGCTCGCTTAGACCTCCTGTCAAAGAGCTCTGCGAGCCTATATTCTTTGCCTCGGGTCTCGAGCTTGTTAAAAATTTTATCCTTTTCCATAGGTTATCAACCCCGCTTCTCCACCCGTTACTTTTGCTTGAGTGCCAGTGTAATCCGTTCTTCGGTGGGAAGTGTTGCGTCGATGTTTTTGAGGGCTAGAGTGGCGTCTTGGGGGGAGTAGCCAAGAGAGATGAGGGCTTCGACGGCCTCGTCGGCCGCGTTTATGCCCGCACGGCCCACGACCGCCTCGGCCGTTTCGGTGCTGGCCAGACCGACTTTGTCGCGCAGCTCTACCACAATCTGTTCGGCGGCACGTTTGCCAACACCTTTTGCGCTTTGCAGCAGTTTTACATCGCCAGCCGCAATCGCACCGCGCACCGCCGGTGCCGTACCAATGTCCAGCACCGCCAGCGCCACTTTGGGCCCCACGTTTTTCACGCCCAGCAGCTGCTCAAACAATAGTTTAGTGTCTAAACTAATAAAGCCGTACAGACTATATTCCTGTTCACGGATATGCTCATGCACATATACCTTTGCCTTCTCGTCGGTGTTCAACCGCCCAAAATCCTCCGCCGTTACTTGCAGTCCGTACCCCACACCCGCCACATCCAGCACCACCAGCTCAGCCAGCTTCTCACTCACCACTCCGGAAAGTGTCGCAATCATAGGCTACATTATGACACAGTAGGGTACAGAACCGGCCTATCCATCCCCCATTGCCAGATTGTCCCGTTATGTACGGGCCTGTCCACCGACTCGCGGAGCGAGATCCCACCGTACAAAGCTCGCAGCACTTTTATAGGGCCGCTATGGGTTACAAACAATACTTCCTGCGCCGGATCTTCTTGGTATAGCTCGTTCACGAACGCACCTATACGCTGCTGGACCGCCAGCCACGACTCGCCATCTGGTATTTTTGCGGCAAGGCGCTCACCCTCGCGGCCGAGCCAAGGTAAGTCGTCCCAATACCACCCCTCGTATACCCCCTGGTTCCGCTCCCGCAGTTTATCCGTCAAAATCAGCGCCGTACGAGCCAACGATCGCGTGATAACCTCAGCGGTGTCAACACAGTGCTGCAAGTCAGAGCTATACATCGCACCGAAATGCCAGCCATCCAACCGGCCGGCAATTTCTCCAGCCTGACGTATACCGTCTTCTGTAAGTTTGCCGCCGGTACGGCTTTCGACCAGATGCAATACATTGCCCTCGGTTTCTCCGTGCCGGATTGCCATGATTTTCATAATTGTTTATTATCTCATGGTTTGAGCGTGTGTCAACGCAGCGGCGATGGCATCGGCGCAGTCGTCTGGTTTTGGCACGGTTTCCAGCCCCAGTATGACGCGAACCATCTCCTGAATCTGCTTTTTTTCTGCCCGGCCATACCCCGTCACAGCCATTTTGATTTGCAGCGGCGTGTATTCGTGGATTTCCAGCCCGGCCTGTTTGCCGCACAGCAGCACCACGCCGCGGGCCTGCGCCACGGTCATGGCCGTCGTCACGTTGCGGGCAAAAAACAGCTTTTCCACACTCATAACTTCCGGCTTGGTGTTCGCAATAATGTCGGTTAGCTCGTCATAAATTGTTTGCAGACGAATCGCGTCATCCTCATGCACGGGCGTACGAATGACACCACCATCCACCAGCTGGAACTTCCCCTTCGCGGCCTCAATAATCCCAAACCCCAAAATCCCCGTCCCCGGATCAATCCCCAAAATTCTCATCGCCCACTCAGCTCAAACTCGGCAATCTTTCGCACACAAGTCCCGTTATCACCCATCTCAAACAGCCCAAGCTTCGTAAACACACCGCTAAATTCTTGTACGGGGGGCAAGGAGAGACTGCTCACATCTTGGTCCTCTAAAAATCGGGTTATGGTCAAGTGAGGCCGATATAGCTCGCCGATTGTATTCCAGCCATAGTTTTTGAAGTTCTCAAGAGCTAAGCCGGTGGCTTCCTTCATTCGTTCAACGTCTCTGGCCCGCATGCCGTCACGTATTGGATTCAAGGTTGTCACGACCTGCTTCTGCAGCTGGCTCAATACCTCGGGTTTCTCATACTCAGCATCAAAGAATTGCTTGGACTGCTCGTATCTTGTGACCGATAATTCAAGAACAGGAACTACGTTGGCGATTTCAGCTAACCGTTTCTCTACCTCGTCCAGGCCTGCATACTTAAGTTGCAGCATATATACGGATACATGCGGGAAAAGCGCGCCGTCCTTCAGTGTAAAATGTACGCCTTTGGCAGCCAGCTCGGTGCTCAACTGGATTGCCCGGTGGGCTACATCTTCGCTCGGCAGAATTACAACATTGCAAGCCAAGCTGTCCATATCAACTCAGCAAGCTTTCGTCGATGTCGAAGTTGACGTGGGTATTTTGGACGTCGTCGATGTCTTCTAGCGCGTCCATTAGGCGCATGATTTTGCCAGCGGTGTCTTTTTCGGTAATTTCGATAGTGGTGTTCGGCACGTAGGTTAGTTCGGCTTCGGTAATTTCCAGGTCGGCATTTTTCAAAGCGTCGCGTACTTTTGCCAGGTCGCTGGCTGCGGTGTACACCACGCTTTCACCGTCTTCTTCCTGCACGTCTTCCGCGCCGGCGTCCAAAGCCTGCAGCATAAAATCGTCGCCCGCGGCTTTGACCCGTATCATGCCTTTGTGGTCAAACTGGAACGCCACCGAACCTTTGTCGGCAATGTTGCCGCCATGCTTGGAAAACGCCAGCTTAACCATGGGGTAGGTGCGGTTAATGTTATCGGTCGCAACCTCGACCAAAATCGCCACGCCGCCTGGTCCATAGCCTTCGTACACCAGTTCTTGCAGCTGCGCCGCGTCTTTGTCCTTTATGCGGTCAATGCTGCGCTGGATGTTGGCGCTGGGCATGTTTGCCGCCTTCGCCTTGTCGATAGCCAGGCGCAACGCGAAGTTCGTGTCCGGGTCGGTGCCGCTACGCGCAGCGATGGCAATCATGTTGCCGAGCTTGGTGAACACGGCACCACGCGCCGCATCTTTCGCGCCCTTTTCCCGTTTGATGGTCGACCATTTACTGTGTCCAGACATTTATTTTACTCCGTTTTCTATCTGTTACTGTACCATATTCGCAGCCAAAAACAAAGCTGCCGGACAAGGCGGCAGCTTTAGTGTGTCGGTACAAAATCAGCTAGCTAACGCATTGGCACCTGGCCACTTGCACGTAGGCGTGATGCATATTTAGCCGTCTGCGCGCCGTGCCGGCCCGCTATCGCACCGAGCTCCGGGAACTGCGCATCTTTCCGCGCCAAAAACCCACTGATTCGTGCGTCCAAGTCTTCCTTTGCATTCATAGCATCCTCCCCTGTCTGCTTTATGATGCTTTCAGTCTACCCCACCGGACTGAGTGTTGGCTGTAAGGAAACCTGGGGGAAATTTGTAAGAAATCCTGCACCCTGTCCGGGTAACGGTTACGACGCGACTGGTTGAGAGGCGTTATCTACCTCCCGTATAAGCTTCACGAGCTCGTCCGGTGTCGCCCACGCCTTCAGCATATAGTGCATGGCTCCCAAAGAAAATGCCTCGTCAATCTCGTGCTGGTCGTCATAGTTGCTGAACACAATTATCTTGGTGTCCGGCAATGCCTCCTTCGGCTTGAGCTTCTTCAGAAATTCTATGCCGTTCATAACTGGCATGCGCAGATCCAGCAGGATGATATCCGGCCGCGCCGTTTCCAGCACCTTCAGTGCCTCGCGGCCATTGTATGCCCGCAGCAGCGAAATACCCGCAGCCGAAAGCACTCGTGCGTAGGCGTCATTCAGCAGGTGCTCGTCCTCTATGATTAGTACTTGTAAATCTTTATCGCCCTTTGCTACCATCCTTCACGCTTCCTGTTTTTAACTATAATGTTGCCTATTGTAAAGTATTATGCCCGTGCGTCTGTAAGCGAGTTCGCACATTTGCATTTTTCCTATTGCCAAAACGCTGCTATAGCTGCAGCGGAAGCACTATGGTAAAAGTGGTCCCTGCGCCAAACCGCGACATTACGTACACCTTGCCCTCATGCAAACGTACGATTTCCGCCGTCAAGTACAGGCCGATGCCGCTGCCGCCCGCCTGCACACTTAAAGGATTGTGGATGCGCGAGAATTTCACGAACAGCTTGCCCAGGTCGGTTTTCCTGATGCCTACCCCCGTGTCAGCCACCGTTATTTTTGCCTGTTTCGTGGTCCGCGAAAGCCGCACCGTTACCGAGCCTCCTTCCGGCGTATAGACGCTGGCATTGTGGATAACATTCTCCACCGCCATCCGCAGATAGTTCCAGTCCGCTCGAACCCACACCGGCCCTTTCGGCAGCCGCAGGGAAAATCGCTGCTGCCGCTGCGCAAACAATCCACGCATGTCTTCACTGACGCCTTGCAGGACCGTGCATATATCCAGCGGCGCCAAGATCATCGTCAGCCGTCCGGTGTCCACCCGCGCTGCATTCAATATCTGGTTTATAATCTGAATCTGCCGTTCGTTACTCTCGAACGCTTTTTCCAGCATTTCGGTCTGCACATCGCTGATATCGCCCACGTATCCCTGCAGCACCATGCCTAGATACTGCTTTACGGCGGTTGCCGGCGTACGCAATTGGTGACTGGCAAGCGCTACGAATTCATCTTTGCTCCGGGCAATGGCTTCGAGCTCATCGTTTCGTTCCTGCAGAATTTTCGCCGCTTGGCGGTTCAGCTGGTCCTGCTGCCGAGCCAGCTCAACCTGTGCCTGCAAATCACGCCGCTCGGTAATATCGACGATGACGCCCGGGAACACGAGCTTACCGTCCTGTTTCTCCACTTTGCCGCGGGCCAACACCCAGCGCATCTTACCGGCCGCCGTTACCACACGATACTCTTCGTCGAGCACCGTTTCCTCCTCTATGCTCCGACGGATCGCCTGCTCTATACCGGGTCTGTCTTCCGGATAAATAGCGCTCAAAAACTCCTGCAGACTCATGCCGACTTCGATTTCGCGCGGGCCCAGACCGAACAACTTCGCCAAGCTCCGGTCGCCCACCACCCGATCATCATCTATATACCACAGCCAGCTGCTGACCTTCCCTACGGATAATGCCGCCTCAAGCCGATGTTCAATGCGGGCAGCCTGCCGTATGGCCCGCTGTTCCTGCGTCATGTCCCTGCTGGTTACCAAGAGGTACCGCATGCCCTGTTCGTCGCCCAGCACCCGCTGATACACCGACTGGCGATATCCGGCATGATGCACGCCACCACCGTCAACGAACTCATACTGCGCAACTTTGAGCCGCTTCGGTTTTCCGGTGCGCACCACTGTACGTAACATTCGATGCACCTCTGCTTGAGTTGTCTTGCCGAACCACTGCACCAAGTACGGAAACACTTCGAGCACGGGTCTACCGAAGGCACTTTCTTGGGTCACGCCGGTCAGCGATTCATATGCCTTATTGAAGGCCACGATTCGGAAATCGGGCACCGTCGCATCCAGTAGCATGCAGCCGTCGAGCAGATTGTCGAATAGTTCCCGGAAATCGATAGCCGGGCTAGACTTCGATGCTTTCGAACTCATCGCTCCCTGTCGCTTTCACCAGCAACGGGACATTCACGCAATACGAGAACCGCTGGTAATCTATGAGCTCTTTCTCCTTCAGACGATGCAGCTCCACCGCCGTCGTCTCGCGGGTTAGTCCGACCATTTCGGCAATATCCTGATGACTCAGGCGCAAACATATTTTCGTCAGCCCATCTGCCTGCTTTTCACCGAAGCGCGCAACCAGATATTGCAGAATATACACCAGTTTCTCCTGAGCGTGTGAATGCTCCAGCGCATACACGTGCATCATGGCGCTAGTGTAGTGCGCGACATAGTTCGCAAACACCTGTCGCAGGAGCGCCGCGTCCGTTTCAAGCGCCTGCAGGAACGCCTCTTTTGGCAACGACAGGGCGCTGCAATCCGTTACCGCCTCGTAGTAGTACAGACTCACCCGGGACTTGTCGAACACCCATTCAAGCGGAAATATATCACCCGCCCCCAGGAGTGTTACCGTCCGCTGATCACCACTATTGGTTATGCCATACGCTTTCACGAGCCCGCTCTGTAGCACGAACACACCACGCGGAATCTCACCTTGGAACAATATGGTACGTTTCTTTGCAAATTGACGCGTCACGCCTTCCGCCTGCAGGCGGCCGAACGCTCCGAATTTTACTCGTTCTTCCACCTCTTTAGTATAGGCGCCTGTGTCAAGCAGTTTTTGTAAGCTATCTTACAGTTTCTATATTTGTCCCGAACCGTTTGTGGCGCCTCTGGCGCCAATGGAAGAGCACGACCAGTAGTACGACAGCGACGTAGCACAACACCATATCCATTGCCGACAGATATTTATCCTGCACGAACACGTGTGGAATCCGGCTCAACAGTTCTACGATATCAAGCATGTACGTCAGTAGTATACGGGCGGGCCAAGCGAACCAGCCGGATACCGCACCTATCAGCATACCGGCCAGGCCCGCCACAAAACCCAGCAGCATGGCAAGCGGTATGAGCGCCACTACGAGCATGTTGGCCAGCAGACTCACCAGAGACATCTGACCGAATATGTACAGCACTAACGGCAGGGTCATAATCTCGGCGCACAAGCTCTCGATAAGCACTTGAGGTATAAGCGGCGGCTGCCGGTCACCATACAATTTATGCGTCACTATCGGTCCCAGCACCAAAATACCGAAGAATGCCAGGAACGACAGCCACCAGCTCAGGTCGCCCCACACATACACCGGATTGGCATAGCCCGTACCGGCGGCAGCAAGCAGTATGAGTAACAATGGCCGCACCGTCCGGCCATAATACCAAGCGCTCAAAGACAACAAGCTGATAACCGCCGCCCGCACGATACTCGCACTATTGCCGGCGACCGCCAGAAAGCCGAAAATGAGTGCCAGCGCCACAGCCATCGACAGTACTTTAGAATGATTTCCAAGTATACGTCTTGAAGCCTCCAGCAAGATGGTCAGATTGTACCCGCTGACCGCGATAATGTGCGTCAACCCCACCATGAGCAAGGCCTGCGTCACGTCCGCCGGCAGTGTATTGCGCTGCCCTACTAGCAGCCCCAGTCCGAACGACGCTTCCGGCTCAGGCAACGTACTTTGTACTGCCGCCGCGAACTTCCGCCTGAACGTATCTATGGGCGAACCGCCGCTGCTCAGTTTGTGTATTTGGGCGTACCCAATGCTCGCTTGGTTTGCTCCGCGCGTCGGATACAGTTTGCCGCTTACCTGCACCACGTCGCCGCGGTACACCATATTTTCGCCGTAGCCACTTACTTTTATATGGCCAGGCACGCTCTTGCCGTTTATGTGCACACCGCCGACCAAGAAGCTCATCGGCTTTTCGTATTCATAATACCCGTCCGTGCTGACAGTGGCCGTGAGCGTGACCTTTTGCAGTGCATAGGTACGGTACGGCTGCAGGCGCGCAAAATAGTTGTTTCCCCGCCACAAACCACATGCAAAACCCGTTATTACTATACAAAGTATAGTAATATACGTCCGCCTCCGTAAGGTCGTCAGCAGACACGCCGCCATCGGCAGCAACGTCCAGCCTGCCACCGACACATGCCGGCCTGCCGCCGTTCCCAGCAGGAACGCCGTACATCCCGCCATAAGTATCGTCGTCCGACCCCATCGCCGCCGCAACAGGCCATGCATCATATCGTCACTGTAGCAAACTACTGCAGGTAAACCATGAGCACCTCTAGTCCTGCGAGAGAATCAATGCCGTTGCCGCCGGCAACACAAATGCCCCTTGGCCGCCCTGCACCTCTACGTCGGGTACGCTCGTACCGGCAAAATCTGGGCTATAGCCCTTGTGCGCACTGCAGAACCGCACCCGCCACGTGCCGTCATGCGGCAACGAAGCACTATACGTATCGAACTTCCGGTTACCGAAATTAAGCACGACCACGACGTCGTCTCTCGGCCCACCGTCGCGCCAGCGGTGGTACACGACGACTTTGTTTTCATCGTCCACCTGCAGGATTTTCATACCCCAACCGGTCAGCCCAGCGCTCATGTCGCCCGTGTTTTTGCGGAGCCCAATCAGCTGTCGGTATGCCTCCACGATGCCGTCGTACGTTTCTACGCGCTCCCAGTCCAGCGCTTCCCAGTCGCTAAAACTACCGTCCATCATAAACTCCTGGCCTTGCAGCATCATGGGCACGCCGGGGGCGGTCATGAGGAGTACGGCAGCCAGCAGTGACTGGCGCCGGGCAAACAAGTTCGTGGCATTATGCGGCGCAATAACTTCGTTCAGTCGCGCCGAACCGTTCGCCGCCGTGTCGTGACTGTCTATATAAATGATGCGCTGGAACGGATCGCCGTTATAGCTTTTGGGCAGCTCGCTGAACAATGCCTCCAGGTTCAGTTTTGTAGGGTCGTTCGTCCAGAGTGCATCACGCAGTGCATGCGGAAAACCCGTTTCCCACTGCGACGAAAAGCCGGCTCCGCCGTCGCTGACCGGCTTTGTCAGATAGTCGTTACTGCCAACGTCTTCAGCGATAGTGAGCGCACCAGGGTCGATTTTGCGGGCCAGCTTATTGATATCCCGCAGCAGTGACCAGCCGTCAGGCAGGTCGGTATCGGGTGCATCGTTATTGCCTTTGGCGTTGCGTATAAAAATGGTCGAGTCTGCCCGCAGCCCGTCCACGTGACAATCGTGCAACCACATGCGCACATTGTCGAGCACGTAATCGCGCACTTCCGGCCGGCCATAGTCCAGGCGCGTATCACCCCATGGCGTATTGCTACGCCAGTCGTTATAAAAATAAATGCCGCCCTTACCGTTCTTCTGCCAGCCGTCAAACTGCCACATGTCAAAATTCATCGGACCCAGGTGGTTATACACCACGTCCAGCACCACCGCCATACCCTTTTGGTGCGCTGCGTTTACAAACTCGAGGAACTGATGCCGGCCGCCATACTGTGATTCCACTGCGTACAGATACATAGCCGTATAGCCCCAGAACTCCCGCAGGGGCGACATGGTGGCGATAGGCATCAGCTCTATGGTCGTTATGCCTAAGGCGGCCAGATAATCCAGTTTTTCCATCGCGTCGGCGAACGTACCGATAGTACTCGGGTCGCTACGGTGGAATGTGCCGATGTGCAGTTCGTATAGCACCTGCGCATCAAGCGGAGCCAGCTCAAAACCGTCGTCCGCCCAATCGAAATGCGTATCTACCACTACCGCATTGCCGGCGGCTGTCGTCATCTGCAGGGCGCGCGGATCGGTACGCGACAGCACCTGGTCGCCATTGGTTACCACATAGCGGTACTCCTGTCCTGCCTGCGCGCCCTCGGCAAATACCGCCCAGTAACCGTCGCCCTCGTCCGTCATGTCCAGCGTCTGCCAGTCGTTGAACGAGCCAGTGACCGCTACATTCGTAGCGTTCGGTGCCCAGACGCGGAAATCTACACCGCTCTTACGGACAACGGCGCCTACGTCTTTCTTGTGGTGCCCACTCATAAGTGCTATTATGCCGGCGTTTTACGGTAAGCGCAAGCTATTTACCTCTGTGATATGATAAAGAAAGATATAAATCCACCCCATGCACACCCGCTCTCCCGCTCGAGAGCACCAGGGAACGGTGGTTTTCAGCACATGAGCCCGAGTGGCCAGAGGTCGATACCATTCGGCAATCAATAACGAGGTACATCTTATGAGCAAACTCTCCGAAGCAGAGAAGAAGCACTTGGAAGAACGCTGGGGCTATTCGCACGAAAACAGCCTGAAGAACTGGCGTGCCTGGGGTTCGTGGTTCAGCTGGGGTTCTCCCATCGGGTTGGCGCTTTTTTACGCCATTGTCACGCTATCCACTGCCGGCTTTGTCTGGATTCTCCGCCAGAACTAGGTGGTACCAGTGCGCGAGAAGCCTCCTGCGACAGGGGGCTTCTCACCTATCTACCGATTGACTTTTTCTTCAAAATATCGATAATGTAAGAAGTTATTTTCTAACTCGGGTCCATAGCTCAGCCGGTTAGAGCACCTGCCTTTTAAGCAGGGTGTCGTGGGTTCGAGCCCCACTGGACCCTCCATACAAAAAGCCCCAGTATAACTGAGGCTTTTTGTATGGAGCTTCGATTCTGACAACTACGGCGGCGGATTATCTGCCGGAAGCGACGGAGTCGTATGTGGTGCCGACACGGATATCGTCCTGGTACAGTGTCAGGGTACCCATGGGATATTCCACGGGGCGGTACTGGTTGATTATTACCGTATTCCAGCCGCCGTTAATGGTCGGGTCGATGGTTTTTTCGTAGTACCGGGTCGTGCCGTTCGTGAGCGTCTGCATGACGCCGTTGTACCAGACCTCAATGTAGCCGACGCTCGGGTCCGTAGACCATTTGATGTGCTCGACGAAATTTTCCCACTGGCCGTAGTGAATGGTGTTGGGTGCATCCCAGACCCGGGACCAAGTGTCCTTGCCGTTGCTGTCAATCTGATGGTTGTTGATGCCGAACGTTCTGCCGTTTATGTCTATTTCGTTGGTCGGCGAACCGCCGTATGGGTAGCCGAACTGCTCGTTTATAACAAACCAGCTGGGGGTACTGGGAAACCCGTTTGGTATAAATACCGAAAGCCCGATGTATGTATCGTCGTTATCGGGCGCCGTGGGCGGAAACAGGGCGTCATCGCCAAGCGGACCGACGAGTTGGGCACGCGGGTTTTCGCTAGGGACATCCGGGCAGTTGGCCTGCGTATCATTGTCGCCCACGGTAAATTTAACGGCATATCTGCCGCTTTTGACCGGGCTGGTGACGATGGTGGCGCCACTGGGGCACGACTGGTTCTGGGCCCAATCGGAAAAATCGTCGCTTTCAAAGCCGCTGCACCATATGATATTTGCCGGTTTGTTGGCATTGGTGCAGGCGGGTGCACCGAATCGTACTGCCTGACCCCCTGAGGCAGTAGTGTCGTTTATAGGTGAGGCGTTGGCGCCGATAGTGCCAACTTCAGCCTCACTAGAGGCAGTCGGTGTCGCGGCGTGAGAGCGGACAAGCAGCACGCCGGTAACCATAAGAATCAGGCCCAGCAAGACAAACGGTGCGTTGTATTTGCGCCCTGGCAATCGTATCATTCGCTGTTACCTTTTACCGTATCCATTGACTCCTCTTATGCAAAAGTGTACTGTACGCCCCGGAACGGTTGCAACCCGTCCCGGCCGCAGGACAACACTAAAAGCGGCCCGTTTCGGTACCGACCCACATTATTTTTTCTTCTTTTCTTCCTCTCCACGAGCCCGGTGGGTAAAAAGCAGGAACACCAGGCTAAAGAATGCACCGGCCAAAATGACGGCGGTCTGGGCGTTGCTGAGCTCCCTCCATGGCTGTTCGGCATGTATCTGCCGCTGCACATCGGCAGGCAAAAGCGGCACGAGCAGTAGCGCGAACAGCAATCCAGTAGCCAGTGCCGGCAACACATTGGTAAACTTTTTAGCCCCCTTGACGCTGCCACGCGTAAACAGAATCGTCAGTAAAAACGGTACGACAAGCAAGCCCAGCTGCACCCACTGATTGGTCGTCAGCGTGTTCTTACTGGCTGAAAAACTGCCGAACACACTCGTCACATCGCCCGACGTATATGTCACCAGCACACTGCCCAGGCACAAGCTCATAAACGCAATCGCGCCGTTGACCCGCAGTGCCGTCACTACCAGTAGTGGCGCGAACGCCAATGCAGCCAGAACGATAAGGTATGTCACCCTAGAATTTTAACATAAGCATCAGAGACGGAAGGCTTTTGCACTAAAGAAACCGCCCACAGTGGTGAGCGGTCTTTTTGCAGTAGCAAAAGGAGCAAGATTTCTTTAGCACAAAAGCATGGAGCCTCTTTAGGCTCCGACTTTGTCTTTTCTGCGACCACCGCGTGCGGTCTGTTCGACGTATTCAATGAACTTTTCTGCCACATTACGGCCAGTGACTTTTTCTATGCCAAAGCCGGGACTGCAGTTTACTTCGAGCACTAACGGGCCACGGTCCGAACGCATCATGTCCACGCCACAAATGGGTAAACCCATGGTTTTGGCAGCCTTAATAGCCGTGCGGCGTTCTTCGTCGGTGAGTTTAACGGGCGTACCTTCGCCGCCTTTGTGCAGGTTGCTGCGAAAGTCGTCAGTCAGACTTTGGCGTTGCATGCTGGCGACCACCTTGCCGTTTACCACGAACGCACGTATATCGGTGCCGGCACTTTCCCCCACGTATTCCTGTACGATAAAGCTCACGCCCTCCACGTAAAACGCTTGCATCACGGCCTTGGCGGCCTTTTTGGTTTCGGCCAGCACCACGCCGTTGCCATGTGTACCCCGTGCCACTTTTATAATTACCGGCGCGCCGCCCACTTGGTCCAGTACGTCATCCAGGTCGGCCGTCTCGCGTCCGAATACAGTTTTTGGTATGCCAATACCCGCCTTGGCCAGCAGCTGCGCACTGCGCAGTTTGTCGCGCGAGCGCCCAATAGCTATGGAAGTCGTGGCAGTCGGAATATTCTGCATTTCGAACTGACGCACAATAGACGAGCCGTAGCCAGTCAGGTTGGCAGCAATGCGCGGGATCATGATGTCTATATCGTGCAGCGATTCGCCATTGTAGCGAACCTCGGGCTTGCCGCTTTCCAGCGTAACGTAGCATTTTGCATAATTGATAATGCGCACATCGTGCCCGCGCCGCAGCGCCTCTTCTTTGAGCCGTCTCGTCGAATAATTACCAGGGCCCTTGGAAAGAATTGCAATACGCAAACCACCATTCCGTTTTTTTATGGTACGCAGTTCGTGCTCCAGGGCTGCAGCCTTCTGGTCTTCCAGCTCTTTCAGCGGGTCACCACCAGCAACGTCGACTAGGAACTTGCCGTGCAACAGCCGGCGGCCAAGCAGAATAGGATATGTTTTTTGCGAACGGTCCGAAAGCGTAAATGTCGCACGTATCGCACGTTCTTTGACCCGGATGCGCAGCTTGACTTTGTAGCGCAGCTCTTTCTGGCCGAATGAGTTCGCCACACGCGTAAGCGTATAATCCGGCTTCGTAAAATGCTGAATGACACCGGTATAGCTGGGGTGCTCCGGCCCAAAGAGGATAAAATGCAGGCCATCTTCTTTTTCTTCGATACTGCTCACCCAAATGGCGCTGCTGTCGGCACCCGTGTCGACTTTTGCGGGCACGCTGGACATATCAAAATCGAGCAGATCAATGTTTTCTGCCCGGCCGATTACTGTCAAAGGATTTTTCGTTGTTGCCATACTACTCGTAATTATACTTGATGTATGCTAAAATTATAACATAAATGAAAGATATAAGCAATAGCATTTACCAATACTACGTCGACCGCTTCGACGAGCTCCCCTTTGACAAACAACTACACTTCGCGTCACGGCTTTACCTATGGTCTGGCGATGCGTTCGCAAAAATGCAGCTCGAGCGGTTGCGACCGGTCGTGACTGCGCACGACAACCCGGCTATGGCGCTCCGGGCAGTACATGAAGAAGCCCGAAAAACCATTTCCCACGGCTCCAAGAACGCCGCAGCACTGCGCGACCCCTACTTCCAGAAATATCCCGAAATACGTCCGCTCGCTATGGTACTCTTCCGCCTGACCTTTCTCGAGTCACTCTACGGCTTGGATGCACGCGCGACATTCTTTGAACTATTTGACCGGGCAGAAGTCGAATCCCTGTTCGACCGCATTCTAGCCGATCCACAGGCACTCGCTATCTTGTCCACGCACGCTATCAACGTCTTGTACCTGTACCATCGGGCTGTCCGTGGCAACGATACGAGCCTTGACCCTGCACCGTTCTTGACCGTCGGACGCACCGCATACGACTTCAGCGACCCCATACAATTGCAACTATACATATACCTCTATACGCACTGCATCATCGGCGAATCGCGTTTTTACGCACGCAAGCTACCTGAACGCTATCTGCCCGTATACCGTCAGATGATTGCTGAGCTCGAAGACAGTATTGCCGACTATTTTGGCGATATAAATCTCGATAATAAATTCGAATTCTTAACGTGCTGCAAACTGGTTGGCGTCGAATCGGCGCTTCGTGAGCACATTGAGGCTGAAGCGGCAGATTCGCTCTCGCCGGACGGCACGTTCTTGGTCGACCGCCACAACAACAACCCGCAAACCGCCAACAGCACCCTGGCTCTATCCGAGCACCGCAACGTATTATATATCTTGTCGCACCGGACGTTCGTCCCTAGCAAGCCGCTCTAGAAACCGGCCGATCAGCTCGGCTTTCTTGTCTGTGAATGCGCCAGTCATCAGCTGAGGCTGAGCGTTCACCTCCAGGAAATGGTACGTGCCGATATCTTTATCGGCCAACACGTCGACCCCAGCGATAGATAACTGCAGCTCACGGGCAATATTCTTGGATTGTTCGACAATGGCCGCCGGTAGGTTTTCCGTCGGCACCAGTACCGCCTGGCCGCCCTGCGACGTATTATTCAAGTGTGAATCACCCGCAGCAGAACGTTCGATAACCAGCGCCTCGTCGCCCACCACCAGGACACGGTAGTCCCGATCATTCGGCACGAACCGCTGCAGTACGAATTTCTTGCCCGGGGTCCTGCGGACGATATCGGCGGCTTCTTCCAGCGACTGCACGAGATAGTTATCGTTACCATGCGATCCATAGGTAGCCTTCAGGATGCACGGGAATGTGAACGGCAGTGGATGCCTGGCTTGCAAGATCGCCTGGGTCACATACACAGTTTGGGCGACAGGCATACCATTCGTGTAAAACTGCAGCGCCTGCGTCAGCTTAGACGATTCACGAAACGCGCTGTAATCGTTGACTGACAGATTGCCGTGCTGCTTTACATAGGTGCTGATAGTCTTGATAACATCGTAATACTGCCGAAAGGAACTGCCACGCAGTACCACTACCGCATATTCCGAAACGGAACGTCGGGTTCGCGTATCGTATATTTCAAATACATCATCGCCGACCGTTATATACAGATTATCAAACAGGGTAAAGGCTATGTCTGCCTGCTGTGGTGTGGTGGCCACGGCCTGTCGCAGAAAACTGACATATTCGTTAAAGTACCGTTCGCTATCCTCGCTGGACTCGCGATCGCCAATGACAAGCACATGCATATGTCTATTTTATCCTATCCTACCGCCCTAGCGATATTAGTGCTGCGCCCGTGAGACATAGTGATAGGTAAAGTACAGGACCGCCACTATGAGGAGTAAGAGGCAAATTAACATCGGTATAAAGCCGTCTTGGTTTTGGTGTAGGTTACGCATTTGCCCCTATTATTACACTCCGGTAATTTTTTGCAAAGATTGGATAATGTAGCATGATATTGACTTTTATGCATAAGTAGTATACAATTTAAGCATGTCCGAACAATTGCTGCCACCCAGCCAAGTTGCCGAAGATTTAGCCCACGAGGGCGTCACGCGCAATGACATCGAATTGTTTACCCCCGAAGCGGCGTTGCGGGGCACCCTTGAAGCCACCCGTATTCTTCGCAAACGAGCTGAGGAAGCAGAATATGCCGCTACGCACGACTACTTGACGGGCGTGTACAACCGCGCCGGTCTGGAGCAGATACTGCCCACACTAAGCGAAGATGGCCGGCCGAAGTTTATACTCTACGGCGATAACCTGAACTTTAAGCATGTCAACGATGTATTAGGCCACAAAGCAGGTGACGACATGCTCGTCGCAACCGCACATGCCATCACCAGTTCTTTGCGTAAAGGCTCGGTCGTTGCACGAATCGGCGGCGATGAGTGGATGGCCGTCATCGACGCCGGACCGCAAGGCAACAAAAGACGCCGCGACACCATACCGCCCGAAGCGCAGATGCAATACGTACGCACCCGCATCAACGACGCCATGATTGAGGCGATCAAGCAGAACGCTCCTGTCGAGACACTCGGTTTCCAGCTGTCGGTCGGTGTTACCGAATGGAAAGAAGGGGCCACCATCGAAAGCCTGAAAGCCGAAGCCGAAGCCGAAATGATGCGGCACAAAGAACAGCAGCGTGCGGTACACGGCCAGCACCGGAAAATCTAGAACATACCACGTTTTTTCGGGCCGGCTTCAAACTGTTCAAGCAGTTCTTTTTGTTTTTTGCTGAGTTTAGTGGGGGTGTCCACTAGGATAGTCACGATGTGGGCACCGCGGGTGCTGCCGCGCACATGTGGCACGCCGTGGTTGCTCAGCTTGAAATCGGTGCCGCTTTGGGTGCCAGCCGGGACTTTCATGCGCACTTTACCGTCTACCGTATCGATATCTATTTCGGTGCCAAGCGCGGCGTCGACCATATTCACATGCTCCTCGCTGAGGATCAGGTCACCTTCGCGGGTAAAGTGCTTGTGGGCTTTGACACGCACATGCACATATAGGTCGCCCTTGGGGCCGCCGGCGATAGCTTCGCCGTGTTCGCGCAAGCGGATGGTCGCACCGTCGTCGATGCCGGCCGGAACTTTCAGCTGGATTTTTTGCTGGGTGCGCTGCGTGCCTTTGCCATGACAGACGGTACAGACCTTTTCGGGTACTTTGCCGCTGCCGTGGCAGGTCGGGCAGACGGCAGCCTGCTGGATGTTGCCGAAAATGGTTCGGGTGGCCGTAACGACCTGGCCGGAGCCCTTGCAGGTATCGCAGGTTTTGAGCTCGTAACCTGGTTCCGCGGTAGTGCCCTTGCAGTGGCTGCAGATGTCGTCCAGTGTGAGTTTTAGGTCTACTTCCGTGCCGAACACCGCTTCTTCGAAGCTGAGTTCTATGCGCGTTTCGACATCGTCGCCGCGGTTAGCGCGCTGCTGGCCTCTTGGCTGGCCGCCGCCGAAAAAGCTGCCAAATATATCGCCCAGGTCACCGAAATCGAAGTTCACGTTTTGGCCGTTAAAGCCACCGCCGAACGGATTGCCATCGCTCGCGGCCGAGCTACCCACGCCAGCATGACCAAACTGGTCATAACGCTGGCGTTTCGACGTGTCCTTTAGTACCTCATACGCCTCGTTGACCTCTTTAAACTTGGCTTCGTCGCCACCTCGGTCGGGGTGGTACTCTACCGCCTTGCGACGAAAGGCTTTTTTAATCTCGTCGGCACTGGCGTTTTTACCTACGCCCAACACTTCGTAATAATCACGCTTTGTCGTCGCCATTGGGCTACAGTCTCTCTGTTATTATCGGCGGCAGGTGCGACGCTATAGCGCGCGCAATGTCCGCTCTGGAGGCACCGTATTCCTGACGGACGGCTGCGATGTCGGATTGCAGAGCAGCCACGGCCTCCGGTTCAAATTCTGTGCCACGATACGCGAGTAGCGACATAAAAGCGCCAGCGCGAATACACCGCGCCTGAGCCATATTCGCCATAAGCGCCTCGTGCTGATTTTTACGAAAACTGTCTGTCATATGCGTTCATTATACCTGTTCTTTTGCTAACTCCGGGAGCAATACTGCCAGTGTTGCCGCCGCGTGGGCTTCGCCAGCAAGCCGGTACTGCCCCTCCGCATCAGCGATCCCGGCAATATCCGGACCTCCAAGGAGGAGGCGGGCCGACAATGGCGAGTTTACGTTATTTTTCTTTGTCTTCGTCGACGACTTCGCCTTCTATGGGGCCGTCGCCGTCTTTCTGAGCGTATTCAGAGCCTTCGGCGGCTTCGTCTTTGCTGGCAGCTTCGTACATTTTGGCGCCGATGGGCATCAGGACGTCGTTGAGTTCTTTAGCGGCTGCTTCCAGCGCGTCTTTATCAGCTTTTTCGTCGGCCACGACTTTCTTAGCCTTTTCGACGGCTTCGTCGATAGCTTTGGTGTCGGCTTCGTCAATCTTATCTTTGTTGTCGGCCTTCATTTTCTCTGCCTGGTACACGGCGCTGTCGAGTTGGTTGCGGGCCTCGACGGCTTCTTTGCGAGCCTTGTCTTCTTCGGCGTGGGCCTCGGCTTCTTTGGCCATTTTTTCTACCTCAGTTTTGTCGAGCGAACCGGAGCCTTGGATAGTAATGTTCTGCTCCTTGCCACTGCCTTTGTCTTTGGCAGTTACGTTCAAAATACCGTTGGCGTCGATGTTAAAGGTGACTTCGATTTGCGGCACGCCGCGTGGTGCCGACGGGATACCATCCAAAATGAAGCGTCCAAGCGATTTATTGCCCTCAGCCATTTCGCGCTCACCCTGCAGTACATGAACTTCCACTTGGGGCTGATTATCGGCCGCCGTGCTGAATACTTCAGATTTGCTCGTCGGAATGGTCGTATTGCGGTCGATAAGCTTGGTCATGACGCCGCCCATAGTCTCAATGCCAAGGCTCAGAGGCGTCACGTCCAGCAGCAGCACGTCCTTTACATCACCCTGCAGCACACCACCCTGAATGGCGGCACCAATGGCCACCACTTCGTCAGGGTTCACGCCCTTCATCGGCTCCTTGCCAAAGATTTTTTGCACCTTTTCCTGCACGGCCGGCATGCGGGTCATACCGCCCACTAGTACTACGGCGTCGATTTCGCTCGCCTTCAGGCCAGCGTCCTTGAGAGCCTTCTCGCAAGGATCGGCGGTCTTCTCTATCAGCTCGCCGACCAGGCTCTCGAGCTTGGCACGGGTTAATTTGTACTCGAAGTGCTTGGGGCCTTCGGCGTCGGCAGTCAGGAACGGCAGATTCACATCCACTTCCTGGGCGGTCGAAAGCTCAATCTTGGCTTTTTCGGCCTCGTCGCGCAGGCGCTGCATGGCGGCGTTGTCGCCAGTGATATCGATGCCGCTTTCTTTCTTGAACTCGTCTACAAAGTGGTTGACCAGCACGCGGTCAAAGTCGGCACCGCCCAGATGGGTGTCACCGTTGGTGCTTTTGACTTCGAACACGCCGTCACCCAGCTCCAAAATGGATACGTCAAACGTACCGCCACCCAGGTCGTAGACTGCAATCTTCTCGTCTGCCTTGGTCTTTTCCAGCCCATACGCCAGTGCTGCGGCGGTTGGTTCGTTTATAATGCGTTTTACTTCCAGCCCGGCAATTTTACCGGCGTCCTTGGTAGCTTGACGCTGGCTGTCGTCGAAGTATGCCGGCACGGTTATGACGGCTTCGGTCACCTTGTCGCCCGTAAACGCTTCGGCATCGGCTTTCAGTTTGCCCAAGATCATGGCGCTGACTTCTTCGGGGCTATATTCTTTGTCGCCCATCTTCACTTTGGTACCATTGCCGGCTTTCACGATTTCGTAACCCATGAGTTTCAGGTCTTTTTGGACCTCTTTATCGTTAAAGTTGCGGCCGATAAGGCGCTTGACTTCATAAATGGTGTTTTTGGGGTTGGTTACCTGCTGGCGGCGGGCCAGTGCGCCCACCAAACGTTCGCCGTTTTTGTTAATAGCAACCACTGACGGCGTGGTGCGGTTACCTTCGCTGTTGGCGATAATCTCCGGCTTGCCGCTTTGCATCACCGCCATTGCGCTGTTCGTAGTTCCTAGGTCGATTCCAATAATTTTAGCCATGTAATTTGCGCTTCGCTTACAAGACAAACCTCACGGTTTTCTCACCTAAGCGGGACTAAAAATGCGATTTTTAGCTCCGGCTTCTCCTTTCCCTTTGCGGGATGCGAAGCCCTCCTTTCTTCTTATATTAGCAATGTGCCCAATAGAGTGCTAAAACCATTGTAACACGCTCGAATTGGCAGTCAAGTGCCTAGAGTGCTAACCGCAGGTTTTCATCCTTCTCTGGGGGCGGGCAGGGCGGAGATTACGACTACTTCTCTTTCGGGTCGTCGTGAAGTGGGCGATCTAAATTACTCAGCGTCTGGATCTCTATGGCATCGGATGGGCTATATGTCTCAGCTTTGGCCCGCACATAGTAGTAGGCAATGGTTGCCGGTATGCCGATGATGCAGCCTGCGGCGACCCAGGCGAAGTAAAATTTTACCTTTCCTACGTCGCCCGCCAGACCCGCCGGCACCATCCGCGTGATACCGAAGACAACAAGCACAAAGCTCAGGCCTATACCCGTTATACTTATAAACCGCGTCTTACGCATAGCCTTAGTATACGACTACTCGGGCGCGGGGCCGGTACACTATTGCATCCTTACCCGGACCATGGCGTGGCGGATGACTTCGTCGCCCAAGCGGTAGCCAGCTTGCAGTTCTTCGCTGACCACTTCCTCTGCCCCATCACCGTCATCCATGCTGACGGCTTCGTGATATTGCGGGTCAAATGGCTCGCCGACGGTTTTGATACGTTCCACCCCTATATCTGTTAACGTTTTTTCGAACTGCTTTACTATACTTTGTATACCATTGACATACTCATGGCCTTGCAGGTCTTCGGGGACATGTTTGAGCGCCCGCTCAAAGTTGTCGATGACCGGCAGCAAGCCGCGCACCACATCGGCTTTCACGACATTTTTTAGCCCCGCCACCTGCTCCTCATGACGGCGGCGCACATTGGTCACATCTGCCCGCTCACGCTGCAACGCTTCGGTCAGTTCCTGCACCTGCTGCTCCAGCTTGGCGGCTTTCGGCGATGTCTTTGCCGGTGACTTGGGGGCTGGTTTGTGGTCGTCATGTTTCATGCTGGTTCTCCTCGTTTGATTGTAGCACCGGTATAATCGTGGCCGTTTCCGGCGGTAGCTGTTCCGGATCGCGGTGATGCCGGGCGTGCTGTACCATGCCGTCAAGCACTCGGCCGCCAAGCCGGTGCAGCGCGTCGAGCGGCAGGAACAGCCAGGTTTCGACGCTGCCGGGTTCGTGGTCATGCCCGCGCATACAGCACCTCCTCCAGCGTCTTACCAGTGTGCGACACCAGTGCCATAACATCGCGGTAACTCTGGCGGGTGGGGCCAAGCGTACCAATGTAGCTGTGGTCGGAAAACGGACTGCGGAACCGACTGATGATAAGACTGACGCCGGCACTGCGGCCAATAGGGTTCTCACTACCAATATAGACACTCAGCGGCTCGTTTGGCGCAGCCTCGCGCAGCCAGGGCTCAAGATTGTCGAGCAGGCGGGCTACCTGTTGCACCTGAGCCCCGTCGATGAACTCCGGCTGGCCGAAGAGATTGCTCAGACCGCTCATATACAGTTGGTTGCCAATGGTCGCCAGGCCCAGATTGTGCGTCAGCTCTACCAGCGTATCTACAGCGTTACGAATGGTACGTTCCGGCAGGCCCGCTTCCTGCACCCGGGCAGTCAGGGCGCGTTCAGCACGGCGTTCGGGTGCGGTTTCGCCTGTTTCGGTCAGGTTGTTGACGTAAAAACGGTAGCCTTTGTCGGTCGGCACACGGCCCGCACTGGTATGCGGCTGCGTAATAAAGCCCAGACGTTCCAATTCGGCCATCTCGGCCCGGATAGTAGCACTGGACACATCGAAAACTTTGGCGAGCAAGCTGCTGCCTACCGGTACGGCCACCTCGGCATACTGCTCGATGATGGCGGATAGGATTTGCCTCTGCCGCTCTGTCATGGTTTAAATTGTACGCTTTTAGCACTCTTTTGTCTAGACTGCCAGACCGCCGCCTAATCAGACGTAATCGGTGCACCGGTATCATCGAAACAATTGTGTAGCACCGTGCCGGCCACCGGGTACACAAAGTCATAGTATGCAGCAGACTGATCGAGTGTACAGGTGTTTACCGTCATCGGCCCTGCCAGGACATAGCCGACCGGGCCACCCTCGGCCCATAGCTGGTTGAAGACGACGTTGACGTTGTCGGTGCCGTTATTGACATAGTTGGTGTTTTCCTCGTGGTACGGATAGTTGTCGTAGGTGAAAACCACCCGGTTAAAGGTGGAGTTCTGGCCGCCGCCGAACTGCAGGATGTCAAAGTGTGCACCGCGCCCAAAGTCATTGAACTGGGCGTGGATTATCGAATCTTCTATAAGCGTATTGACGTACACGCTGTTGTTGCCCCAGCCGGCAGTGTTGGTGCCGATACGCATGGTGTCGTCATCCGTCGGGCCGTTGACCTTAGAAAACGTCATTTTCAGGATAGATTTGTTGGGGTTGGTGTTGTCTGTAGTGACGCCAAACCAACCGTTAATGGTGCAGTGGTCGATAACGACCGGCCCATCGTAAATCTGTATGCCGCCGTCTATGATGCAATCGGTCAAAGTGAGCGGCCCGTGCGCGGTCACGTCAGTGGTAAAATGTTTGCCGCTGTACGTACCGGTCAGATCCCCTCCAGACATGTTAGTGGTCGCAATGCGCGGGCCGGTCGTGGCATCGGTCGGTTTGTCGCCGGATGGCGGTGTGGTCGCCGACTTAAACATTACCGCGCCACCGCCCGATGCACTTGTGTCTGAGACTTGCTGCGCATTCGTGCTGCGCGTGCCGTTTTCCGCCTCAACCAAAGCAGGAGGTGTAGCAGCACGCGTCTCCACCAGTACGGTCGCCCCAATCACTCCTACCGCCATTATCATGAGTACGCTTACTAGCCCCTGACGATATTTGAACGGCGTTGCCATGGTGCTTATACTTTAGTCGCAAAAACCCCTCTTGACAAGCTTAGTGTTCTAGTACTCAAAGCCCCGACCCGCCAACCGCTACAAGAGCTTAGGCGAGGTCCTGCAAAAATTGCTGCGTGTCAGCTAAAAGTTGATGAGCAACGTCTTTTGCTCGAGGTTGGTCTTCCGCAGTGGCATGCTCACGGATAATCGCATCGATGCGTTCGGCGGTTTGCATAAATGTATCGTTCACTACGAACGTAAAGTAGTCACTTTCGAGCGCAATGGTAATCTCGTTCACCGCGCTCGCCAACCGCCGCTTCGTTTCGTCTGCAGGTAGTTCGCCGCGAGCGTTCATGCGTGTAATCCATTCGTCAAAACTGGGTGGTACTACAAACAAAAATCGGGCGTTGGGGACAAGCGTATGCACATGGTCAGCACCCACGATCTCTATCTCGTTAATAGCTATTTTGTGCTGCTCGGCAGCTTTACTAAGTTCTCGCATACTCATACCCGAAACTTGCTGGTTATGGATAATGGCAGCTTCCAAAAACCTGCCGTGCTTCAGGTCGTCCAATACATCTATCTCACTACGGAACCAGTACTCTCGCCCGTTCTCTTCGAGTACGCCGTTGTTAACACGTGGCTGACGGGTCGTGTCGGAAACCACGAAGAAATAATTACCCGACTTAACCAGTTCATTAATGATAGTGTTGCGACCACTCGATGACGGGCCTATCAGCAGCACCATTTCCACATCTTTTAGTGCCTGTTTGGCTGCATCAGACAGTTTATAGTCAGTCAGGATTTCTCTAAATTCATCTATGTGCGTCAGTTGATTCATGGCAGTAGTATATCGTAAGAACGGAGAAAATATGGGTTTACTCACATTTTTCGAGCACTGCACGATATATGTCAGAGGTATATACTAGAGTTATGAAGCAAGCACCAGATTTCTCTTTACCCGACCAAGATGGGAACACCAAAACGCTGGCTGATTACGCTGGCAAGTGGCTGGTGCTGTATTTTTACCCCAAAGATGATACACCGGGCTGTACGACCGAAGCCTGTGCGTTTCGCGACGGCCGCGAGGATTTGGCCGCGCTCGCTGAAGTCGTTGGTGTCAGCAAGGACACGGTGCGCTCGCACAAAAAGTTTGCCGATAAATATGGACTGAATTTCACACTGCTGGCCGATCCGGAACACAAAACCATCGAAGCCTACGGCAGCTGGCAGCCCAAAAAGTTCATGGGCCGGGAATACTTAGGTACCGAACGAAATACGTTCATCATTAGCCCGGACGGCAACATCGCCAAAGAATACCGCGGCGTCGACCCCAAAACCCATGCCGCCGCCATCATCGCCGACTTGAAAGCACTACAGAAATGATAAGAGCCATAATTTTTGACTGCTTTGGCGTTCTGGCGAGTGATGGTTGGCTGCCATACAAAGCACGTTATTTTGCGGACAATCCAAAGCTAGAGACGGAAGCAACGTTACTGAACAAAGATGCTGACGCCGGTAGAATTAGCTACGATACATTCATTGATAAGGTTGCCCAACTAGCAAATTTGCCAGAAAAAACAGCTCGACAACAAATTGAAAACAATATTCCAGATGAGAAACTTTTCGCCTATATACGCACTTTAAAACCAAAATTTAAAGTTGGTATGCTCAGTAACGCCAGTGATGATTGGCTAGACGAGATTTTTACCGAAGAGCAAGTCGCACTTTTTGATCAAATTTCTTTGTCGTGTAACACAGGTGTCATAAAGCCAGATACGGAAGCCTACGAAATCATTCTGAAAAAACTGGACATTAGTCCCAACAAGGCTGTCTTTGTCGATGACCAGCCCAAATATATTGACGGTGCTAAGCAAGTTGGCCTGCACACGATTCTATATGCTAATTTCGGGCAATTTAAACAAGATCTAGAAAAACTAGTCGCGCTTTAGCATGACAGTGAAGGCTTCGGCGGGGATGTCGACTTTGCCGAAGCGCTTCATGCGTTTTTTGCCTTTGGCTTGTTTGGCCAGCACTTTCTTTTTGCGGGAAACGTCGCCGCCGTACAGGCCGGTCGTAACGTCTTTGCGGTAGGCGCTGAGGTCTTCGCGGGCAATGAATTTACCACCAATGGCCGCCTGCAGCGCCACTTGGAAGTTCTGGCGCGGTATGACTTCCTTCAATTTCTCGACCGTTTCGCGGCCCAAACGCTGCGCTTCGCTGCGGTGCACCATTACAGATAGCGCGCCAACCATTTCGCCCGCCACGTAAAAGTCCAGCCGCACCAGGTCTTCGGCGCGGTAGTTATGCAGCTCGTAGTTAAAGCTGCCATAGCCACTGGTGATGCTCTTGAGCTGGTCGTAAAAATCGGTCAGCAGGTTGGCCAGCGGCGCCTCAAACGCCACCACCGCGCGTTCTTCAACATAGCTGAGGTTCGTTTGCAGGCCACGCTTGCTACTTATGAGCTGGATAACCGGGCCCACGTAGTCTTTCGGCACGATAATCTCACCCTTTATCCACGGCTCACGAATTTCTTTGATCTTGGCAGGGTCGGGCAGGTCAGAAGCACTTTTGATGTCCATTTCTTCGCCGTTCAGAAGCGAAACCTGGTAGTCGGTGCTCGGGTTCGTCACGACCAGGTCCAAGTTGTACTCGCGCTCTAACCGCTCACGGATGATATCCATATGCAGTAAGCCCAAGAACCCAATGCGTACACCAAAACCCAGCACCGGTGAGTTTTCCGGCGCAAACTGCAGCGCGCTGTCACTCAGGCTCAGCTTTTCGATGGCGTCCTTCAGCTCTTGGTAATATTCGTTGCTTTCCGGGAAAAAGCCAGCGTACACAAACGGTTGTACGTCTTTGTAGCCCGGCAACGGGTTGGTGGCGGGGTGCGTGGCAAGCGTAATGGTGTCGCCCACCTTGGCATCCCGTGTGGTCTTCAGGTTAGTTACAATGTAGCCGATTTCGCCAGCTTTCAGGCTGGCGCCAGGTGTCATATCCGGCTTAAGCGCGCCAACTTCCAGCGCCAGACCGGTCGCCCCCGTGTTCAGCATCTTGATGTTCGCGCCCTTACCGATTTCCCCATCAAACACACGCACGTACAAAATAACCCCCCGATAATCATCGTAATAACTATCAAAAATCAGCGCCCGCGCCCCTAAATAGGACGGACCTGTTTGTTTCGGTTGCGCCTCATCTTTAGAGGAATGTCCTCTAAACGGTGGGGGGACATCGGTGATGATACGGTCCAGGACGGTTTCGACGCCCATGCCGGTCTTGGCACTTATCTGGAGGATACTGTCGAATGTACAGCCGAGGAGGCTGACAATCTCGGCGCCAACGCGCTCTACGTCTGCCGCTGGCAAGTCTATTTTGTTTAAAACGGGGATAATGTGCAGATCTGCGGCCATTGCAAGGTACACATTGGCCAGTGTCTGGGCTTGTATACCCTGACTGGCGTCCACCACCAGTAAGGCCCCTTCGCACGCCTGAAGGCTCCGTGACACCTCATACGAGAAATCGACGTGCCCAGGGGTGTCTATCAGGTTCAGCTCATATACATCGGGCTTACCGCCCATCTGGAGTGATGCACTGTTAGGGAGCGGTGAGGATGGTAAGGGAGCGGTATTTGACATACCGCGAGTGCCGGCCGGAGCCGCTGACGACGTAGGGCGCGCACCAGATGGGCGGTATTCCATTCGAACAGGGGCGAGTTTGATGGTAATCCCTTTTTCCCGCTCCAAATCCATGCGGTCCAGCAGCTGCGCCTTCATATTGCGCTTTTCCACCGTGCCGGTCAGCTCCAGCAGCCTATCCGCCAGTGTCGACTTGCCGTGGTCTATGTGCGCAATTATGCAAAAATTACGTATATGGTCTTGCTTCATCGGTACCTATTATAACAGAGGTCGTGAGGCATTCGATACCGAACCCGCACTCTCGGACACACCGAACGCCCCGCCAGTGAATTATACGGTCCCCTCACTTGTCAGTAATCGACCTTGACGGGCCGGAAGAGTACGCGGCGGATCCAGTGCCAGAACGGCCGGGCTTCTTCCAGACCGAACAGACCCGAAACGGTAAAGTGCGTTGTAAGCGTCACCGCCGCCAGAATAAACACCTTGGTACCCAGCGTAATAAACCCGCGGTCATTCGCCCCGAGCGGCACGAAGCTAACGGCAATGTAGCCGGCGATCAAGCTGAAACCCGTGACCGATATGGTCCGGAACACACCGCTCCAGAAAAAGCGGTCAAACAGCTTATGGTCGCGCAGTACCATGACCACGCCCAACAGGACTACCTCGAAAGCTGCCACGATAGACTGCGCAATCGCCAAGCCGGACACTCCGTAGCCACCGGGCCGTGTCAGCCAATATGCCAAAGCTATGTTGAACATAATGGTAAAAATAGAGACATAGAGCGGCGTTTTCGTGTCTTTCTGCGCATAAAACCACCGGGAAATAATGGCATACAAAGTACGGAAAAATATCGCGACCGTCAGGAAGCCGAAAATGTTTGCAATATCGACACTATTCCGTGAAAAAATCAGACGGGCCAAATAGCCCCGGCCAAAAAAGCATATGACGACTACCGGCAGCGTAATCCAAATGATAAGCCGCAGTATGCGCAAGAAATCCTGCCGGAATAAGTCGGGTCGGCCGTGGCTCAGCCGGTTATTGAGCCGGGGGAAGATCGCGGTAGAAATGGCCGTACCGATCAGCAAAATCGGTGCCGTCTGCAAAGTATACGCGTTGTTGTAGTACGACACGTTACCCGCTCCAAGGCCGCTGGCAAAACGTGTTTCAACGATAGACTCCAACTGGTCCATACCCTGGTCAAGACTGCGCGGCGGCAGGTTCCGCAACACCTGCCTGAAGTCGCTGTGCCGCCACAGCACGACAGGATGCCAGCGGAATCCCGTGCCAAAGGTGCCGGCCATCACTACCAGCAGCTGCAGCACCGCACCCACCAACGCTCCAATACCCAGACCCGTTATGCCCAGGTGCGCCGGACCGCCGGACCGGCCATCGACCGTGCCAAAAATAAGCGCCGCTATAATAATGCTGCCGTTGTAAAACAGCGGCGCAATCGCATAGAAAAAGAACCGGCCCAACGACTGTTGTGTCGCCGTTAAAATACCCGAAATCGTAAATAGCAGAGGGTTCAGGCTCAGAAAACGCATAATGACCGCAGCGTCATGCAAATGCTGGCCCCGCAGCCCGGTAATATGACGGATGAGCGGTTCGGCAAACACGAACAACACCACGGCAACGACCGCCATGATAATCCCCAGCAGATTCAGCAGGCTGCTCGTAAGCTCCCACATGCGTTTGCGCTCGCCCCGGGCCAGATGGTCTGCCAGGACCGGCATGAAGGCGACGCCCAGGGCGCCGGCCGAAATGGTGTAGAAAAAGAAATCGGGTATGTTAAAAGCCGCGAAATAGCTATCGGTACTGTGGAGCCCGACGGCTGGGAAGTTGGAGTTCACCAACTTGGTACGCAAAAAACCCAGCACTTGTGCGAGCAACGCGCTGCTTACCAGCAACACCGCTGCACCGCCCAGGCTGATACGCTTTCGACTACGGGGAATCTTGAGATGCATGAACTACCCTACAGTATATCAGTGACCGTCTGATACTACCGCAAATGAATCACGCCATTTTCGATAGATTTTTCGACCTGTTCGGCCGTAACCGCGCTCTCTACCGTTTTCTTCTTGCGTTTGCGGGTCCGTTTGCGTTTGGGTTTCTCGGCTGACAGCACCGTTTGGAGCGGTGCCAATACCGCCTGCGACAGGACTACTGCCGGCGTCTTGGACGTCCGAGGCACCGGTGCGGCTGCGGCGGCTGGCTCTGCAGGCTGTGCCTGAGGCACCGCTTTCGGCCGGGCCGGCCGTGGCTCGGTACGTTTCGGAGCAGGACCGTCAAGCGGCACGTAGCGCTCATTCATGTAGTGTTCTATGACCTCTCGGCTCTGTGCGTAACTTGCCCGTGAATGCTGAATAATCTGTTCGCTGTAATCGGCGGTAAACGGCGGTAGGTTCAGACTTATGGCACTAAATGCCGGCACCTTCTCGCCGCCTATGGTCATACTGAGCGCAAAATGGCGGTTATGCATATGCACCAGGTCATAGTCGGTGAATTTCGGCTCGAAATATTTCAGCATGGTACGTGCATCGTCGGCACTGGTCCGGAAACTGATAATGGACCCCACGTTACCGAACACCGCGTCTTTCACTTCCTGCATCATCTGCGCCGTGTACTGGTTGGCTACCGTCAGATTCAGGCCGTACTTGCGCGCTTCACTCAATATAGTTGCAAATGAATCAGTCGCAAAGTTCTGGAACTCGTCTACGTACAGGTAGAACGGGGTGCGCTGTTCACCCGAAATATCGGCCCGGCTCATGGCCGCCATCTGTACCTTGGTCACCAGCAGCGCACCCAGCAGCGCCGCGTTATCCTCACCGACCAGCCCGCGACTCAAGTTCACGATGAGGATTTTGCGCTCGTCCATAATCTGCCGGATATTGAAACTGCTCTTGGGCTGACCGATTATGTTGCGCACCAGCGGATTAGCCGTAAACGCCCCTACTTTGTTCAAGATAGGTGCAACCGCTTCCGCCATAAACTTATCGTTCCAGCTGGCAAATTCTATCAGCCAGAAATTCCGTACCACCGGGTCTGCCACGTGCTGCAGCACCTCGCTGCGGAATTTCTTTTCGGTCAGGATACGCGTGATGTCCAGCATGGTCGCATCGGGATAGTCCAGCAGCGCCAAAATACTGTAGCGCAATATGTACTCCAGCCGCGGCCCCCAACTATTCTCAAAAATACGTTTGATAACGCCGATAAGCTCCGAGCAGGTGTGCGTTTTGAGCTTCGGGTCGTAGACTTCCAACGGGTTGAACCCCATGGGGTAGTCGGTGTCGGCGGGGTTGAAATACACCACGTCGGCCGCGCGCTCAGCCGGAATCCGCTTGAGCACCGCTTGCGCATAGTCACCGTGCGGATCAACCACCGCAAACCCGTAGGGACTGTAAATATCGGAAATGGTCAGCAGCTCCAACATACCCGACTTACCGGTACCAGTCTGACCGATGATATACAGGTGCCGGCCACGGTCGGATCTCGGCATACCGAACATGGTGTTATGGCCGCGGAAGTTAGTAGCCGCTATGGGGCTCAGCGCATCGCCCGTCTCGGGCGTAACCACCGGCAGGTTGGCGGGCGGTTCGGCCGTCTGCGCCGTCGCCCAGAGAATGAACGGCGTCTCCACGTTGGTGTGCGGCAAGTGATACAATGTCGCCACCTCTTCGATGTTGCAGATAAAACCGGCCTTGTTGAACGCGCGTGAACGGTAGTGAGCCACCAGGAACGGGTCGTCCAACACACGCTTCGCCTCAAATCCGTTCAAATAGGTACTGTTGAACTGTTTATAGCTGGCGATAATACTCTGCATCTGCAGCTGAGCCTGTTGCAAGTGCGTGTTACCGCGGTACACGATCCGAAGCTGTGTTTCAAATGCCAACTTCTGCACCTTGTCCTCTGCCGCACTTGCCCGGGTGGTCTGGGCATCGTTCAGCTTCCCCGCCTCGGCCTTTACCTCGGGCGGTTTCCACAGCACGCTGGCCAGTCCCACGGTGCTCGTACTGCCTCCGCCACCGCTCTTGATACTCGATACGTACCGCTCGCTGCTCTTATGCCAATTACTAGCCGCAGGTTTTATGAGCAGCTGCAGCCACGCCTCCTCGTCCTCGGTAAACTTGGCGAGCGTAGCCGTAATAGCCGCCAGCGGGTCCACCTCAAAGCTCTGAAATGTCTTTATGGGCAACGCGTTATGGCCCACGAACTTCAGTTCGGTAACCAGTTGCGTACTATATGCCTCCTCGGGATGATGCGCCGCGTAATCTTCGACCTCACTGATGTGCACCGTAGGATATTGGGCATAAATCTGTTCCTCGACATAACTTTTTAGGTAGTTCGGCACCCACACGTAAAAACCGATGCGCTTTTTCCGGACGGCAATCTCAAAGCTCAAACGCTCACGCCTGGCGCTTTTAAGCAGGCCCGGGGTCGGGATAGTGAGCAGCCCGTGCAACGACGCGAACATCTGTTCGGCGGCCAGCTCCTTCTTTTCATTGGTGCGTGGCACCTGCAGCAGAAGGACTACGCCGCTCTCGTCATGGGTATGATTCGTTCGTGCCATACGTAAAACTACCGCCTCTTATGCGCGGTCCTTCTATTTTCTCACTTTTCGCCCTACAAATACAGCGAAGCATAACTATTATTCACCTCTGTTGGTTATTGACTAAATATAATCTTTATGCTACTATATACCCACTCTGTTGAGCTCCAACAGAGCAGCAATGCTAATGGAGCACCAGAGCACCTTAACAAGCTCTCTGTTACGACGACTTCCGGCGGTTCTGTTGCCGGCGTGGTTGCACACCTGTGGACGACTCGTTCATCCTTGAGTGTGCAATCATTCCGACACCCCTTACCGAAAGGAAGTACCGCACCATGACCACATCGTTTACCTCCATGCGACAAATCAAGCGACAAATGAACCTGCTGAAGGCCCGAAGGGTCATCGCCGGCATCGTCGTGTTAGCTTCTTTTGTGCTGACGATTAGCTCAGCCATACGCTATTCGTGGGAAGAAGTGGAGACGGGCAGCCATCTCAACGCATGGTCCATACCAATGGTCCTAGGAGGGATTGTCATTGGCACCGCCATTGTGGCGTTCTGGAAGACCGAGGTCGCACTCGATCGTCTCAGGCAAGAAGGTGACACCTCACCACACTAGCAACCTTCTAGAGCCTTTATGGCTCTGCCACCCCACCCCTTCTTTTTTTAACAGCGAGCTGCCGAACGGGCGGTTGGGATTTTCATGCTGCGAAGCATTTAAATTTCGACCGCCCGGCAACTTCCCAAGCCCGGAAATCCATAGTTCCGGTTTTAGGATGTTGCCTAGTACAGCGCCGCGTCTTTGGGGAGGTGGCTGCCTTCGAACAGTTTGTGAACTTCGTCGGCGTCCACCGTCTCTTTTTCGAGCAATGCATCTTTGAGCTTGTCCAGACTGGGCAGATTGGCCCTAATGACCACCCGGGCACGCTTGGCAGCTTCGGTAATCAGCGCTTCCACTTCCTGGTCGATTACCTTGGCAGTGTCGTCGCTGTATTCACGTTCGTGCACCATACGCTCCAGCATCATACCTTCTTCCACATGGAAGACCTGGTCGCGCAGTTTGCTGCCCATACCCTGATTCACCACCATATCGCGGGCCAGTTCGGCCGCTTTTTGGAGGTCACTACCCGCACCGGTCGTCACACGCTCCGGACCATATATGACCTCTTCAGCAATACGACCACCAAGCATCCGGGCCAAAATATCTTTGTATTCCAAAATGCTGTGGTAGCTTTTGTCTTCCGGTGGGATAAACCAGGTGACACCACCGGTACCGCCGCGCGGGATAATAGTGACTTTGTGTACCACATCGCTATCCGGCAAGACGTGGCCGACGATGGCATGGCCAGCCTCATGATACGCAGTCAGCTCTTTTTCGTGGTCGTTCATGACCTTGCTCTTGCGCTCGGGGCCGATGGCAACGCGCTCAAAGGCCTCGGTTACATCTGCCTGGCTGATTTGCGCGTGGTTGCTGCGGGCAGCGATGATAGCCGATTCGTTAGCGATGTTTGCCAGGTCAGCACCGGATGAACCCGCCGTCTTGGCAGCCAGGGCATCCAGGTCGACATCTTTGGCGAGCGGTTTCTTTTCGAAATGAACTTTCAAAATAGCCTCACGGTCAGGACGGTCAGGCAAGCCGATGTTCACGCGGCGGTCAAAGCGGCCGGGGCGCAGCAGCGCTGGATCAAGTACATCGGCACGGTTGGTCGCAGCCAGTACGATAACGTTCTGCCCTTGTTCGAAGCCGTCCATCTCTACCAAGATCTGGTTCAATGTCTGTTCGCGCTCGTCATGTCCACCACCCATACCACTGCCACGGCGGCGGCCGACAGCATCTATCTCGTCTACGAAAATGATGCAGGGTGCATTCTTTTTGGCTTTGGCAAACAAGTCACGGACACGGCTCGCACCGACACCCACGAACATTTCAACGAACTCTGAACCGGAGATACTGAAGAAGGGAACACCTGCCTCGCCAGCTACCGCGCGAGCCAGCATGGTTTTACCGGTACCAGGAGGACCCACCAGCAGCACGCCCTTGGGAATACGCGCGCCCAGGCTCGCGAACTTCTTGGGGTATTTCAAAAATTCAACGACTTCCTGCAGGTCCTGCTTGGCCTCTGCCTGTCCCGCTACGCTCTTGAACGATACTTTATCTTTCTCGTTCCCGTATAAACGGGCGCGGCTCTTACCGAATGACAGTGCTTGATTACCCTGGCCCTGCGCGCTTCTCAGCATGAAGAACAGCAGGCCGCCGATAAGCACCACCGGTATAAGGTTGATGAGCAGACTGCCGACCAGCGCACCGGTGCCGCTGGCAGGCTTGACCGTCACCTCCACCTTTTTAATATCCAGCCCTTCGTCTTTCAGGGTGGCGTTCTGTTCCAGATGCGCGAGTAGTGACGGTTTTTTATCGCCTTTTTTCGTAATCTCTATCTGGCTGCCATTGACTTCGACCTTTTCATATTTGCCGGCGTTCGCTTGCGCGACGGCCTGTGAAATTGGGATTTCTTTCAGCGTGCTGGGCTGATGATAGGCCGCAAAGCTAATCAGGACGATGAGGATGACAAGCGCGGCGAACCCGATGTTCTTGCCGCCCCGACCCCCCTGGCCTCTCTTGGCATTCGGACGAAGTGGTTTCTTATCCATATCTGTACAGTATACACGTATACGGGCGTCTTTGCCTAGCGCTCGCGTGCCCGGAGTGCCAAAATGTCCCGGTCAATCTGCAGCCAGTGGGTCTTATCCACATCCACCTTCGTACCGGCGCGACCGGTCTTGGCAGCCGTAACAAGCCGCTCCAACAGCTTTTTGGACAGTTCAACACTGGTGTTGCGGAGCAGCCATTCGGCCATAATTTCGCGGGCCACGGCGTGGGGAAGCATGATGAAATCATGGCGGTGCAGCGTCATCCGACCCGGTTGCGTATGCAGATACGCGGCCGTCTCTGCCCGAATCGCCTCGTTTAACGCTTGCGCCCTACGATGCATCGCGCGCAAATCTTCCCTGTTATGTGCAGCGAAGCGAGGCAATACATTTTTGCGTATGTAATTCCGCAGATAGGTCTCGTCGCTATTCGTACTGTCTTCGCGCCAGCGTAAGCCCTGCCCTGTAGCGTAACGAAGCAATTCATTTTTAGGTATGTGTAAGAGCGGCCTTTTTACTACATCAGTATTCCTCAGCGAACTCAGGCCCCGCCGACCGGTACCGCGCAGCAGATTGAGAATGACGGTCTCGAGTAAATCGTCTTCGTGGTGGGCAGTGACAATAGCCTGCGCGCCACTGGCCTGCCGTACTTTGTGCAAAAACGCATACCGCGCTTCCCTGGCCCGGGCCTCACTTACGCCTGGTCCTAAATTGCCGGTGTGGTACACAAACGGCAGCCCGTACTCGCGTGCCAGCGCTTGTACCAGCCGCCGGTCCTCCACCGAATCCGGCCGAATACCATGGTCATAATGTGCGACCGTCAACCGCACACCCGGTTTGCTTTGGAGCATGTGCAGCAGCGCCACCGAGTCTACTCCCCCGCTCACTGCCACCACATACCGTCCCGGCTGTAAATCCACATGCATATCTGTTACATTGTAACCGATGCAGCAGATTTCGGTGGCAACGAGCAATGAACAGAAGTTCGGGATTGCCAAACACGTACTGATGACCTTTTCTATCGCTGCCAAACGAATACGCATAGACATAGACGAAATTCAGGGCGAAGACGCTGAAATAATCGTCCGTGATAAGGCCCAGAAAGCGTTCAAAGCGTTCGGGAAGCCTATAGCGGTAACCGATGACTCGTGGAGCATCCCCGCGCTAAACGGATTCCCCGGTCCGTACATGAAATCTATGAACCACTGGTTTACGCCCGAAGATTTTATACGGCTCATGCACGGCAAAACCGACCGTACGATATATATTCACCAATACGTCGCCTACCACGATGGCACGCATATTCAGGTGTTTCACAATGACATAGCGGGTGTCGTCGTCCATAAACCACGGGGCAATTTCGGTCCGTCCGTTATGCACATAGCGGCTATGGAGGGTGACGACGGCCTGACGATAAGCGAAGCCTATGACCAGGGCAGCCGGCATGACGAAGCACGGCGTGCAAACCCGAATGACGCGTGGCGCCAACTCGGCGGATGGTTACGAGAACGGACATGAAACATTTGTACGTTATCCGACATGGACAGAGCGTGGCCAATGTGGCCGGAGTGCTCAGTGGTCATACCGACCACGCGCTGACTGACGAAGGACGCGCCCAGGCGCGGCGTGCCGGTGAGCAAGCCAAGGAGCTAGGCATTGATTATATCGTGAGTTCGCCGCTTGCTCGTGCATACGAAACCGCGAAAATCATTGCCCGGGAAATCGGTTATCCCACAGACGGCATAGAGGTTAACCCGCTTCTGATCAAGCGTAATTTCGGTACTCTCGAAGGTACGCCCTACACCCCCGATTACGATGCCGATGGCATCGAAGGGGCCGAAAGGGAGCATGAACTCAGAGCACGGGCCGAGCAGCTCTACGATTACCTGCGGACAATCGACGCAGACAACGTCTTGCTCGTGAGCCATGGCTCTACTGCTCGGATGATCCGCAGTGTCGTAGTGCCGCACGTTCCCTTCAGGAGTGATGCACCGGGCCACCATTTCCCCAACGCCGAAATTGTCCAATTAGTTTAGTTATTAAACTAATTGCACATCTGATATACTGAGCGTAGGTACACGAAAAACAAACATGCCCCTATGGAAAAAGATATCGTATTACTACTGACCGGTTTCGTGGTAGGCGCCATGAACGCCATTGCCGGCGGTGGTATGCTCGTAGGTTTTCCCATGATGATCTCCCTGGGCACACCGGCACTCCTGGCAAACGCCACCACCGGCGTCGTTACGCTCCCCGGACAAATGGCTTCGGCCTGGGGCTATCGCCGGTACCTGCGCAAGGTGCCAGTGCGCTACGCGTTGTTCATCGTCCCGGTGTTTGTCGGCGCGTTTCTGGGCTCGACACTGCTCAAACATACTTCGTCCGCACATTTCGCAGACATCGTGCCCGGGCTGGTGTTGTTCGGCGTGGTGCTCTTTGCGCTGCAACCATATCTTCATTTCCACTTGCACCAGCACGTAAAGGGCAAGCGCCGCAGTTGGTTGCCCATGGTGCTGCTTGGTCTCGCGCTGGTACCTTTGAGTTTTTACGGTGGCTACTTTGGTGCGGGGTACGGGTTTATGATGCTCGCGTTCTTGGGTTTCACCAACTTGCCCGATGCCCACATGATGAACGGCATGAAAAACATTGCCGCCACTTTCGTGGGGCTCGCCGCCATCCTGTGTTTGTGGAGCACACAACTGATACAGTGGCGAATCGGTTTGATAATGGCGGTCGGCTCGGTTATTGGCGGATACTGTGGCGCCCGCGGGGCACAAAAGGTTTCGGGCCACTGGCTGCGCCTGGGTATCATATGCATCGGGCTGGGCGCCGTCGTTTACCTGGCCTTGCACGACTACTAACAGGCCGAGGAAAAACCTGCTACAATGACCCCTCATTTTAGCCCATATTCTGGCGGCAGGATAACTCAGCTGGTTAGAGCACAAGGCTCATAAGCCTGAGGTCTTTGCGTGAACTCAGCCTACTTCCACCGATGTTAATCTTGGCTAATTCTGGTAATAATTCGGAGTTCAAGACCAGTTTAGAAGCTCTCTGGTATGCTTCTAACAGATGGAAAACAACTATGAAAGGTACGAAAAATGATATGAGACCACTTCAACCTGCATTTAAAAGGATGTGGGTTCCGGTACAATATGCGGCATGAAGATATGTACCACAAACTCCCGGAATTACTTAGAAAGGACGCGAGGGGCTAGCTAAACTGGTCTTGAACCAGCCAACACGCCACAATTCGGCTAAGCGAACTGTAAGCATAAGAGGTTGTCTACCGTTGCAAAACATTGTAAGATGACACGGTTAGGTTTGGTGATGATGCTCGCCATAAACCGCTCATACAATTTGAGCTAATAGCGTCTACGTAAACTCTGTTTTACGTGGGCGCTTTTTATTTAGGGCGCACCAAGGAACATGCAAATGACACGACAAAGACCACTCAAACATAAGGAACGAATATACCATGTCTGACCTCGCTATTGCGGCTATCCTAGCCACAATGATTCTAGCCGCGAGTGCTATATCGATTGAAATCGGTATCGCCTCGGCAATTCTCGAAATTATCTGCGGCGTGATTGCCGGGAATGTCTTTCATATCCACCCGACAAACTGGCTGACTTTTATTGCCTCGTTCGGCAGTATCGTACTGACGTTTCTTGCCGGTACTGAAGTAAACATCAAGGAGTCAAGAGGCAAGCTCGGCCGCAGCATGTTGATTGGTCTCATATCATTCTTCGTACCTTTCATAGTTGTTTTCCTATTTGCGCTGCACGGTTTTCACTGGACAATGGCAGCCTCAAAAATTGCGGGCATCGCGCTCTCTACAACTTCACTCGCAGTGGTCTATGCCATTCTGGTAGAAACTGATTTAGAGAAAACCTCGCTTGGTAAGTCAATCATGGCCACCACCTTCGTAACCGACTCCCTAACGGCACTTGCCTTATCTATCCTGTTTGTCCAATTCAATGCTTACACAATCCTTTTCGCTGGAGTATCGCTAATCATCCTTACATTCGGCTCCCGCTTCATTAAATTCTTCTTTGAGCGATATAAGAACAAGGTCATTGAGCCAGAGATCAAACTCATCTTCTGCATCTTCTTCCTACTCATGTTCCTAGCACAGCTTGGTAAGACAGAGGCCATTTTGCCTGTCTTCGTCCTTGGCCTGCTGCTCGCCCCATTCTCGGAGACGCATCGCAAGTTCAGTAACAAAATGCGTACCGTTGCTTACGCCTTTATTACTCCGTTCTTTTTCATCAAAGGCGGACTAAGTGTCAGTGTTGCTGAAGTCATCAATAACTGGCGAATTGTTCTTGGCCTGCTGGCCCTCAAAATCGGTAGCAAGATAGCAGGCATTTATCCAGTCGCCCGGATGACCTCGACGAGAAGCCGGATGTTCTTTACGCTCCTCATGAGTACCGGCCTGACATTTGGTACCATTTCCAGCACTTTCGGCTTACAGAATGGCTACATTGATAAGACACAGTTCTCAATCCTGATTTCGATTGTCATCCTATCGGCCATCGTACCGACATTTTTGGCTCAACGCTTCTTCCGTCCGGTCACTCAAGACATGCGTGAAGGTCTGCGGGCAGTCGGCGAAGAAGGCCGAACATTACATCCACGTGATGCTGATAATAAACCAGTTGAGGAGTAAAGAAGATACATTATGGCATTCGCAGATTTACCAATCGGCAACCATGCGCCGGAAGTTATCATAGTAGCCGTCGAGATTCCTCGTGGCACCAGTAACAAATACGAATACGATGAAAATTAGATGAAATCCGGCTCGACCGTGTTTTGCATTCAGCGGTGTTCTACCCAATAGACTACGGCTTTATCACTGAAACACGAGCTGAAGACGGCGACCATCTGGACGTATTGGTGCTCATTTCTAATCCAACATTCCCAGGCTGCGTGCTGGAAGTCCGGCCCGTTGGTGTACTCGATATGGAAGATGAGGCTGGCCAAGACTGGAAGGTGAGCCGTTACCGACCAGTCATGGCGAAGACCTATACCGAAAAATCTTTAAATAGGCGTATCGTCCCATTTTTGTGCACATTGCCAAGGTAATCCAAAATACACTTCAAATCATGGCTTATATACTGGCTATCAGATACGGAATTTGTTACACTATCCCCTGTTACGTAGCTTGCTACGTTCAATAAATCATGGCGGTGTAGCTCAGCTGGTTAGAGCACGAGATTCATAAGCTCGGGGTCACTGGTTCAAGTCCAGTCACCGCTACCAAACAAGGAATTTCAGCATTATTTGCTGGAATTTTTTGTATTAACAGATAAGATTCTGCTAGTTTTGCGGTTCTAAATCCCTTATCACAATCGTAGACAAGACCTTCAGGAAAGATTGCATCTTGTATACGACGCTTGACCTCTATAGGTGCCAGGTTCCAAAATGATGCCGGATTACTCATAAACAACAGGGCGTTATCTATGACTTGCTCTTTGTTCTTAATATCATCAGTGATTTCAGCACGGCGTAACTCAACCTTTGTAATATCATTATCAACCTCTGCTAGTTTACGGTCTTTATCTGCTTCACTAATCTTGTTATCTATGTACAAGTCCAGGGTTCGCATACGCTTATCTTGCAAGGCATTTAACTCATTATCTAACGTACGTGCTAGGTTGTGCGAGTCTCGTGTCTCATTATTCCACTCACGCAACACAATATGCTTAAACAACTTCTGAGCATCTTCTGTAGGACGTACACGCTCCATCAAGTCCATAAAGTCGTTATGCACCAAACCACGCATTTTACTTACTGAAATACCCATTTCTTTTGCCTTGCAGAACATGCAAGAATAGCGAGGACTTGGCCCACTACGTCCACGAGGTGAGCTACCAGTCATCGCATTACCACAGATATGCTGTAAGAAACCGCTACGCAACGGCCATTCCTCTTCTGCTGAACGGCTAAAGTTACGCAAGCTACCATTTAAGATTGCTTGGTTGCGATAGTAAGTAGCTTCACTAATGATAGGCTGGTGTATGCCTTGGATAAGTCTACCGTCTATATAGTCAGAGGTTACAAACCCTGCATAGAGGGGATTATTCAACATGTCCTTTATCATCTGCCACGTTCGCATACCGTTTTTACGATTACGGATACCAATCTTGTACGCATAATCACGAGCGTTTTGTACAGTATAAGCACCAGTAGAAAACTCTTCTAGCAACTGCTTCATCTTTGGTGCATCATCGTTAGGTTCGATAGTGACAATACCTGTTGCGGTCTTTATACGCCTGTAGCCAACTGGTGCAGCGTGAGGCCATGCCCCTTGCTCAAGGCGAGCAATCATACCGCCAGTTGTGCGAGCTAAACGAATCTCGTTATCAAACTCTGCAAACGCTGCAAGCATACTCTCCATCAAGTTACCTATAGGGTCATCACTAATAGGCTCTGTGACCGATACGAGTTTTATACCCAGTTTCTTTAGCTGTGCTTTGATGATGTGGTGATATTCACTCTTACGAGCAAGCCTATCAACTTTCCAGACTATACAATGAGATATCTTGCCCTTATTCTTTGCGCAATAATCGAGCATCACTGCTAATTTTGGACGGTTTATGAGTTTTGCGGATACACCTTCTTCACGAAATACGTTCTCATCTGATAGCTCAATACCGTTACTTTTAGCCCATTTGTGAACAGCTTCAGTTTGACTATCTAGGCTCGTGCCTTTTACTTGGTCATCACTTGATACTCGTACGTACGCAACGGCTTTCATAATCTCTTCGGTATTTTTAGAACCTTTCCTCATCTAATTATACCTCAATTGCGCATTATTTAGAACCTCAAACTTGGGTATATTCCTGAGGTAGGCTCTAGCTATTGCCGTAAAATCTAGAACCGCTATCGCCAGTGATTCACCAGAGCTATACTGTGATATTTTGCCAATTACTTTCCTAGCTTCATCTACTGATATGGGCGTTAATTCACCCACTAAATCAGTCATAATAACGTCACCCTCTGACGTTGCACCTTTTACTCCCTGCATTGTTTATTTTTCCCTGTACTCTTTATTTAGTACACCTGTTGAAGATTCATAGTTCCACATTGTCTCAAAGATGATTTGTAGCATCTCTTCTAGAGTGAACCTATCTTCATAATAATCAGGACTGACAGAGCCAAACTTCTTAAACTCATAAAAGATTTCTTGTTCTAAGTTATGGCTAATCTCAACCATTGTTAGTTTGCTGTTTCGTTTATACATCTCTAGATGTAACTCCCTTAATCTGGCCAATAGCGTAGCTAACCCTCTGCTATTTCAGGGGATAGTAGGCTCGGCCTTAAACGTTATTTATTCAGCAAAAACACGAAAAATAAGCCAGAACTCGCTGCTATAAAAATGTCCCTAAATGGGACTAAATGAGTTAAAAACTTGGCCGAGAGGCTTATGTATTTTCTATTTCTACTCTTGGTATTATACCAAATTAGGACACATTTTACCCTGACTTGTAAAGTGCTACTTTAATGGTCAGTATTCTGTAAGAGTTACTTATCTTTAATATGATTAATAACATCCGATACGTCTTGGCTAGTGTCTATAGTGCCTTGCCATTTTTGAGGCAACTTATGAAAAATCTGTTTAGGACTCAGCCCTTTACTGCGCTGGTCTAGTATCCAGTTATTCCGTTCTGCATTTACACTGAATCGTTTACGTGCAACCTTACCGCCATTAGCTTCAGTCTGCCTAGCTTTGATGAAGTCCTTAGCGTCTTTGATGGCCTCTTTAATTTGTAAATTAGTAGCGTCTACTGGAACTGCGAGAGTAAGTTTTATGTACTTTGTTGTGAGTGAATCTGCGCTATAACCAAGATAGTTAGTGATGGAGTCAAACTCACCAGAGGCCTCCTCTGCATCTTCATCAACTACATATACACCAGACGTTAACTTACTAGGATTAATCTCATTGCGAGTAACGTAATCAAGCAGGAACATATACATTGATGGCGGAAACTTATACTTTTTAGCAAATTGGATGAAGGGAGAGGGTGTGCCAGACGTACTATCACTAGGCCACAAGGCTTCTAGGCCATCGCCATATTCACGCAACGCCTCAATGTCTCTAGCAAACTTAGCGTGAATAATAGTACCGTTATCTTTAACGTAACGACTAAACAGGTTGTACAGACCTCCCTGCTCACGACTTGGTTTCTTATTTGTCATATGCCTATTTTATAACAGTAACTTGCTGTCATTTTTTGCATTTTATTTTGCATGATGGGTATAACATCAACTTTTGGCTTAGGACGAGAGTTTTGCGTTTTGGTTCAGGGGTGAGAAATCGTAAAACGGCACAATTTGAGGAGCTATGTTGTACAATTGTAATTGTCTAGGTTATACACAAAGAATAGCGTGAGTTCTGCACGTGTAGTTGAGCATAAAATGCGGCAACTCACGAAAGACTCAGAGAGCTCAACTCTTTGTGTTTGACCTAGACAGCCTAGTGAGTTGTCGCTTTTTAATTTTAGGGGTCAAAACAATGAGTAAAAAACTGAGCATTAAACCCGTACATCTAGTAACCATCGGCCTTGTTATTATTGTGCTCGGTATTCTTATACCGTCATTCTTTATCAGTCCATTTAGCACCATAGGATTCTCGGTCATTATAGGCTCAGTTATCCTGCTGTCAGCCTACGCATTCTTTGCGGTTAATGTAGTGAGGTCAAAGGGTAACAAGACAATCAAGTGGCTTGCTCTACCTGTTGTAGTAGCACTGCTAGTGGGTGGCGGATTCTTCGCTCATTATAAGTACCAGCAGTCCTTGAACGATAAGATATATGCCGTTAATGAAAAGGTGGGATTATCTGACTTTACGCTTACAGTATCCACCCCCTCGTATACCACACCCCCACTGAACGAGCCTCAAGCAAAGGTTGCCGAGTTTGGCGACATAAACACACCTGAAGACTGCTCTAAATATCCAGATGACTCACGCCCAGCAAGTTCCTACTCTGACTTTACATTTGATGAGAACGCTTGGGAGAAGCAACATCCATCAGGGCGATACTGCGACTGGCGCAATGATTCACGCAAAAAGATTCAAGGTTACTTAGCGGATAATAAACGAGTAAGTATCGACTACAAAATAACTGCTAAAGATACGGTTGATAGCAAAGATGTTCATGTTGCGGTCATGCTAGACAGTGGCAGGGACGTAGCGAAGCCAGCAAGCCAGTTTGATTACGACCCACTACTAAGCACAAAATATGCACCAGCTTTTGACTACACCTATAAGCCATATTCTACGACTCAGCTAGGTGGCAACATAAACAAGGACATCACCAGAAGCCAGAACGTCAGTTTTGATGTACGCAATAATGAGAAGACTATAGACCTCAGAGTCACTTACAAAGGTCAGACTCGGTTAGTACGGATAACCCGTTAAATGCTATAAATAGCCATAACCAAAAACTGCTAGAACCGGTCGATTTTACGGGGGTAGATAGCAGAGTTTTTATGTCAGTTGCTTATGGTATTGTTATGGTATGCATAATTGTAATGCTTACAACGACTATCCATACCTTTTAAAGGGAGATTTTAGGTATAAATAGCCCTTGCAAACGTCTAACTAAACAGGACTTGCACGGCATGGCCTGTTGCAGCCACCCGTACCCCACCTATGCGATAATAAATTTATGTTTAAGCCAACCAGAACAGATTCAAGCGTACAACTCACCGAGCAGCGTGATGCAATGATAGATGAATGGTTTAAGTCATTGAATGTAGGAGACAAAGTTTATAACTATAGTCTGAAGTGGCAAGATAAACAGATAGTTGATAAGAAATTGCGTGAAGGAACCATTAAAGAAATACATGATAACGGTAGATTTGACCGCTATGTCATAGTAGATAACCTCACCACGGGGAGGCAAAACAAATGGGGCGATTACGATTTAGTAAAGCCACAAGAGATTGAAGACATATCAGAGCAGCTGCACCAATCATCATCAGACACTACCAGTATCATGCCTCGAGAAGTTGCTCCAGCATCCATCAGCCCCATAGCACAAGCTACGTATGAGCAGCTCACTAAAGATGCCGAGGAGTTACTCAAAGATGATGATATAAGTTTAGGTAAATGCAGAGGTATATACGGCGCATTTAATAAGAATACTGGCGAATGTATCTACATTGGTAAATCTAAGTCTATTATTATCAGCCGCTGGCGCGAGCATAAACGATTCTGGAAAAGGCTCAGACCAATTCATAGGCAACCGTTACTGACACAATACCTACACTTTTTCGGGAATCAGATTGAATGGAGAGTGCTATTGCCTGTCCCTGAAAATATAGATAATGATTTAGTTGAATATTGCGAGAGACGAATTTTTGAGCAGTATAAACCAATCGCAAACACTATCATTCCTAACGGGACTATCTACGGAAGAAGCGTGCTTGAGGGAGAGAGCGATTCTATTGCCATACAGGAGTGGAATCCATACATGGTAGAGATTAGGATTTCAAAAGGCCAGTTCTCCAGATTTTCAGACGATAAAGTCCATTTTGGAAATCCGCGCACCGATTAAATAACTACTCAAAGATGATATAATATGTTTCTGAGAACTTGCCATGAAACATAATGTCGTATTTCTACCAATTGGAGACAGCAGCTGCGGAGATGCCTTGGCAATTCGCCTATGGGATGGTGAGGATATTGGGACACAACACGTTATTGTCATTGATGGCGGATACAAAGATGACTGGCATAAGATTCAGAGCTTAGTTGAAAGTAAATTCGGGGCTCGGTGGATTAATCTTGTCATCTCTACGCATCCAGATCAAGACCATATCGGTGGGCTGACGGGTGTCTTGGAAAATCTTACTGTTCAAAAACTTTGGATGCACCAACCATGGAATCACTCAGATGAATACCTAGCAAATCGCCAAGACGAGTTTCGTTCCATGACAGCTACTAATTGGCTAAAAAACTCATTGAATGCTTCAAATGATTTGCAGCTAGCAGCAGAGACAAACGGCGTACCTATTGAAGAGCCTTTTGCTGGCAAACAGTACATTACGCCTTTTGGAACTTTTACCGTATTGTCACCTTCTGTCGAGTTTTACGAAGAGCTGCTGTCACTAATACTGGATAAGTCTGCCGAGAAGAGTCAGCGAGCGCAGACCACGACATTAACTAGCCTTTCTGAGCTTTTCGGAAAAGCTAAAGAAGCCGTTATGAATAAGTTAGAGAGTCACGACATAGAGACTCTGACCAACTCTGGCTCAACAAGCCCAACCAACAATTCAAGCACTGTCATCCTTCTTGAGCTTGCATCAGGGAAAAAGTTGCTGTTCACGGGCGATGCTGGACAAGAAGCACTTAACCTTGCTCACGATAACTTTACCTCTTTAGGCCATCAAGCAGGCGAACTGGGATTTGTACAAGTACCTCATCATGGCAGTAGGCACAATGTTGGCCCTGATGTCCTAAACAAGTTCCTGGGGAATAAAACAGCCGTAGTAGACCAAAAAAGAGGTACTGCATACGTATCCGCTGCTGCAAACTGCACGAAAGATGGACACCCGAAAAAATCCGTAACAAATGCATTTAGGCGGAGGGGCTACCCCGTCTATCAAACGGCGAGTAGTGGGCTAAAGCACGGCCACGAACTTGACGGTTACAACGGCACCGTTTCGCCATTACCCCTTTTCACTGAGGTTGAGGGAGATTGATGGAAGATTTACTTAAAAAGATTACAGAATATCAGCTGTTTAATTTTCTGTTAAGCGGAACTGTGTTGGCTTTTCTAATTAGTAAAACCACGTCGATAAATCTTCTTAGCGATAATATTTTAATTGCGGTTTTTGTTTACTACTGTATCGGGCTTGTTATTAGCCGAATTGGCTCCTTAGTAATAGAGCCCGCCTTCAAGAAACTTCGCATAGTCACATACGTTCCTTATGAAAAATACCTGCAAGCGGTTAAATTAGACCCAAAAATTGACACACTCTCACAAGAGAATAATACGTATCGAACTCTTGTAGCCATGTTTTTACTTTATGCGATGGTTTACGCTATTTATCTTATGTGGCCACACACACTCAACCAGTCTTGGTTGCCTTTGGCAATTGCCACGATAGGCCTAGTGCTTTTTAGTTTTTCCTACAGAAAGCAAACGGGCTACATTACTCGTCGAGTCAACCGTAACAAGTAAGAGCCTACTCCTCCACGACTGATTCAAACAAGATTTTGATGATATAAACTGCTGGGTATAGTTCTATCACTGCTACTTAGGATTGTATGAGGTAAGTGATACGCATACTTTCATATATTTCAGACGCTACAATCAGTTCACGCTTTATCTGGTTCCAAGTGGTTAATAGCGTTTCTACCAAAATATGAGCTAAAAGACCCATACCTGCACATAACGCAGTCAAATTTCTGTTAAAAAGTTCACTTTCTTACGAGCCAAAGACTATATAGTGAGGCAGTAGCGGGAAAGCTGAATACACGGGGAGAAATATGCAGGCGCAATCCAAGAAGGTTTATTATTGGTACGGTGTGTTGGTAGTGATATATGTGTTGCTGACACTCCTGCCCGCTCCCGATAAAATCACGCTTGCCAAATACCATCTGAGTTCCACTGGCCTGCGCCTGCTTGACCTCACCATCCTCATACCGTCGCTGGCGATGTGGCTAGCGGCGTTTTATGGCTATCGGCGGCTCCACGTGTACAGCCAAACCATCCGGGGCGCCAAAGACGGCAAACCGACCGCCAACCTGGCTGCGGGGCTGCTAGTGCTCGCGCTCGGCCTGCCGCTGTCATCCATACTTAGTAGTGCCTTGGCCCTGATTGCCCGGAACCACACCGGGTTCGCGCCGGCCGCGACGATTATTTCAAACTACGCCGCCGTGCTTTATCCGCTGGCAGCGTTCATATACATCGGCATGGGCGCCCGACAGCTTGGTGAGCTATCCGAGCGGCGGCTCAGCTACATGCAAGCCAACCTGGTCGCACTGGTGGTCATTGCGTTGGGTGTGGTGTTCTGCGATCTGATTGCCCGGTCTCACCATGACATATCCATCAGTTACCACATGTCCTACACGCTGGTCATGCTGACGATGGCCATTCCCTACATGTACATCTGGTTTCTGGGCCTGTTGGCCGTGATGGAACTTTACAGCTATAGCAAACGGGTAAATGGTATTTTGTACCGCAAAAGCTGGGGGCTGCTCGCCTTTGGGCTCGGCTCGATTATCGTCATCGATATCGTCCTGCAATATCTTAGTACAATGTCAACCTGGCTGAACGGTCTTTCGCTCAGCGGTTTACTGGTGCTGTTATACATTTTACTGCTTGCACTGGCAGTGGCTTTTATAGTGGTAGCGTTTGGGACTAAGCGGCTTATGAAAATAGAGGAAGTCTAACGGGAAACGTATTTATAGCATTATGGCGATACACAGTTTATATGACGAGGTGGTGACAATCACCTATGATTATCTCGGACCGGCGGCCGACCGGTTCGTAGTGCGCCAGATACGTAACCATCTTGGGAAAGACCCCGAACAACTCACCCCGAAAGATCTGCGGCGGCTTATCGACTGGATACGACTGGCGATGCGGCTTATCAGCAACGATTCGCACATCATAGACCGCTATGTCACCGATTTGGAAAGGTTAGCTCGATCTAGGCAGTCATGAACAGTGGTCGTCATACTCACGATACCGATGCGCCGTCCCGTGCAAACATACATGCGGTGACACAGGACAGCGCTCAGCTGGAGGCGCTGTTCGCGAGCATCGGTGAGGGTATCATCGCGACCGACGAAGCCGGTATGGTCAGCCGTGTCAATGATATCGCGCTGCAGCTGCTGGGCATGCGGCGGTCGCAGGTACTGCACAAGCGGTTCCTGGACGTCGTGGTTTCGGTACACGACAACGGTTCGCCTGTCAGTGTGTTCGAGCGCCCTATCATCAAAGCGTTTCAGACCGGCAAGCCGATTAGTGCCCGTACCTGCTATCTTCGCGGTGACGGCACGCTACTGCCCGCCCAGCTGACGGTTTCACCGATTATCTTCCACAAAAAGCCGGTCGGTGCCATAGAGGTCTTCCGTGATCTGACGGACGAGATCGAGAGTGATAAGCTCAAATCGGACTTCATATCAATCGCGTCACACCAGTTGCGCACCCCTTTAAGTGCCATCAACATGTACAGCAGCATGTTGCGCGACGGCTTGGCCGGCGAGCTCACCGAGATACAGCAATCGTATATAACTACCGTGCTGACTTCGGTCGAGCGCATGAACACACTCATTGACACGCTGCTGAACATTACACGGATAGAAGCCGGCACTATTGCGATAAAACTCAAGCAGGTCCAGCCGGCCAACCTGGCACGCGAGATATTGGCCGAGTTCATGCCGGCCGCTCACAAGCGGGACATAACCCTGCACGCCAATCTGCCGAATGAGATGCCTTCGATTCACACCGACGCTCTTCTAGTCAAAGAGGTGTGCGCCAACTTGCTCAGCAACGCCTTGAAATACACTTCCCACGGTGGCACCGTGCGGTTCACACTGGAAGAGATGGCTAAGGAAATCCGCTGGACCGTTACCGACACCGGCTATGGCATCCCCGAGAGCGAACAACACAACGTGTTTCTCAAGTTCTTCCGGGCCGGCAATATCGTCGACAAAGATGTCAGCGGCACAGGACTTGGGCTGTACCTCATTAAACATATCGCTGAGTCACTCGGCGGCGAACTATGGTTTAAGAGCGCCGAAAACAAAGGCTCGACATTCTATTTCTCTCTACCCAAAAACGTACATCCGCCTGCCGGAAAGCAACCGGTCACTGACCCGTCGTAGCCGGCGTGGGAACGGCGCTCTGGCCGACGATAAGGATAAAATCGGCCCCCGGATACCCGGCAGTCAGCGATTTGTTCGTCACTACGGTGGCACCGTACGTCTTCTTGAGATAGGCAAGTGTGTTGGGCATGTCACCGCCGGAATTGTCGATAAGCGTGCTGGTAGCCTGGTTGGCCGGTGCATCGGCGGTCATCACGTCCATACCCTTTTTCTCGAGCTTGCCGGCTTGCCGCAGTGCCAGGCCCGTAGTATCAGTAGCGTTCAGCACTACTACCATGGCCGCTTCGCGGGCAACCTTGTCGGCACTCAGCACTTTCTTGAGCTGAGTCTGTATGGCGGTATAGTCATCGACTCCGGCAGCCGGAATAAGTGCCGACTGACCATCGGGCGTCGTGTAGTTCTGTAGCATGGTGGTCGTCTGGCTCTTCAGTGTGTTTATGTTGTACGAAGCGATATCATTGTCGTTAATTTTTTTCATATAGGTATAGAGCGTCTCGATTTCGGCTACCTGCAGGTCGGTTTTTACGTTGTTGCCGACAGCATCGACAATCGCCGCTACCTTGAACGGATTGGCAATGACTGATTTCTGGCTGGCTTTATCTTTGATTGCCATGAGCATCTTACGCTGGTACATAGTGCGCGTAAAGTCGCTCTGCGCGTACCCGTAACTGCCGTAGGCATCACCGCGGGCACGAGCCAGATTTAACGCCTGTTTACCGTCCAATATTACGGGCCCATTAGGGTATTTCGCAAGTGCGCAACAGTGCTTGCTTGTCCAGTCCAGACTCGGGTCATAAATACCGCGCGGATCGTCGCTGTTTATAGTAATGGTTATCCCGCCTACCGCATCGACCAAATCATGGAACGCACCGTAGTTCACGAGCGCATCGTAGTCAATCGTAAAGCCCAGTGTGTCTTGCACCACATCGCGCAGGCCATCCATGCCATCGTCGGGGAATATACTGTTTATCTTGCCATGGCTGCCATCGGGCTTCATAACCCACAGGTCACGCGGTATGCTCAACATGAGTGCCGTGTTGTGCTTGGTATCGACACTGAGCACCATAATGGAGTCGGTCAGGTTGGCGCCACCATGTCCGACATCGTCCGCCGAATTGGCTGCCACCAGTATGTTGACGCGGCCGTTCTGGTTCTTAAGCTCTACCGGATGAAACGCGCCGAGTAAACTAAAGGGATTGTTGTTACCTGTTAGTTTCGCGATGTCCCTGTAGAATTTAAAGGCTAAAAACCCGGCGACTACTACGAGGACCAGGCTCATTATCAGTCCGGTACGTTTCGCGATGCGCTTGCCTGAGCGAGGGCGCCGCTCCTTCTTTTCTTTGCGCTTCCGCTTCGGTTCTTCGGTGGGTGTCTCACCCGGCCGGCGGCGTTGACGGCGGCGTTCTCCGCCCGGCAGGGGCACAGCCACGGGAGGAGTCAGGGTAGCGGCGCTCTCTGCACTCCCGAGTACTGGTTGGGGTCGTTCACGTTTGGGCATGTCGACCAGCGTAGCAGGAGTTGACTGCGGCTTCGCTGGAGCTACGGGCGCATCGGCTGCACGGAACACCGGCCGCCTGGGCCGTTCAGCGGCAGGCTTACTCAAGAAGCCATCGATATTCGTGGCCCGCCTAGGGGTGAAACTATCGTACTTTTTAGGGCCCACTCGCTAGAACCTTTTGGAGGTGTCTTTGACTAACATTACTTCGGCATATTGTACCGGAAAACTGTGCCCGGACCAAGCGAAGCACCGGTACCGGCAGTAAATAATGCACAAATAAAATCACCCGTCTCGTAAGTCGGGTGATATATGCAGCTTCTCGGACGTTTACAGCTTAGCGATAAGCTTGTCAACGTCACGGAAACCGTCGGCTGGCATGAGTTCGTAATCCCAGCCTTGTACTGCAGAAAGTCGCATAGGGCAACTTCCTTTCCTAAAGTTATATGTTTGTTTTTGTTTGTTTTAAGATGTTTTTGGTTTTATCTCAAAACTAATTCATAGTATAGCAAAAAGCTTGTGCTTTGTCAAGCAGCTTGTGATATTTTTATCACAGAAGAACGCAGCACGAAAGCGCCCACTATCCGCCCCAACCGGTGCGGTAGCTGTCCCAAGCCATCCGTATGCATCAGCTGTCGCCATTTTGCCTCGCGAGTGCCATCATGCTCCAGATCGACTGCCGGAACAGCTTCCGTTTCGATCACGATATCAGTGGGTACCGGCTGCAACAAAACCCGTACGAACGCTTGGACATCTTCCGGCTCATACACAACATCAAGCTCGACACACAGCTGCTGCACAAGTTGTGCAAGCTGCTCGTATGCAGCCGCCTCAGCTTCGGCTGGTATTTCTTCCTGTACCTGGAGCACCTGCACTGTCCGTACCATGGCAGTGATATCGCGTAAGAGTGGTTCTACGGCCGTCTGCTCCGGTTCATCCAGTTGCCGCAATCGTTCCGCCACCGTTATTACTACCGCCGGCGATGACTCTACCGTCAACGGTTCGTTCGCCTCTCCCACCGGTGTTTCATGTTCATGAACTACTACGGATAGTGTATCTATAAACTCTTGGAACACCACAGGTAGTGTTTCTGCCACTATATCTGGTGTGCCTTCTACCGTCTCGTCCAGTGATTCCACGATAGCGACAGCATCTTCGGCCACATCATCCGTCGGCTCCAAACTATCGGCTTCAGCCGCATCGGTGGGCACTTCGCTGAACACCACCTCGGGTATCACCAGGGGAGTAGGCTCATACAGAGGTGTTGTTTCTGCTATTCCCAAAACTGCAGCCGGCACAACTACGGCGACATCCTCGGCTGGTTCAGCGGGTTTTTCGCCAGCCGGGCTTAGTGCCTCTTCGGCTACAACCTGGGGCTTTGGCGGCGGAGCCGGCTCGAACACTTCGGCGACGGGTTCAGACTCTGCATCGGTCGTAGGTACCGGCACGCGCTCCGTAATAATTACCTCGTACTTGGATGGTTCAGGCGGCCCGATATCAGTACCACGGTCCTGTCTATCGGCAATCGGCATCTGCTCCGGCACCGGTAGCACTGCGTCGTCTACCGTCTCGGCGGAAACGGGCTTTGGTGCCTCTCTCGGCTCTTTTGGTGGTTGCGGTTCTGGCTCTGGTTTCGGCTGCTCTAGGCTAAAAAACCAAGCTTCTCCGTAGCAGACTTGCTGAGCAGTGTTTCGCGCGAGATATGGCCGTCATGATACGCCCGGGTGTCATCGCTGACCGCAATGGTCACTTCCTTTCCCCAGACTTTACCAAGCATTTGGACCTTTTCTATACCGGCGTCAATACTGCCATTTTCACGGTACGCGTCGCGTAGCAAATCACGTACAGGGCAGCCTTCGTCCGAAAGCATTTCTGCAAGCGTACCGGTGTGCGTGCCAAAGCTCAGTACTTGCTGTGCTTCACGGGGACCAAAGCCAAATTCTTCCAGGATTTGTTCTTGGCTGAGCACATTTTGAGAATCTTCCGCTTTTTCCATTATCTTTATAATAACCTTAAACGTTTTGACAGTAAAGGCTACATCCACTTCTTGCGCTTGAAATAGGCATACATGCCGATAGCCGACAGCGTCACGACCGCGATAATGATGATAAAGGTGGTGTACGGCCCCCAGAACGTCCACTCGTGCGGGTCCAAGCCGCCGGGCAGTCCCACGTTCATGCCATAGAGCGCGGCAATGACGGTTGCCGGGATACTGAACGTAAACAGAAACGTAAGGATTGCCAGGATACGGTTCGTGCGTGCCGTGCTGGCTGTGAAGTCGGCATCTTTATATATCTCTACCGTTTCGCGCGCGCCGTCCACGATTTCCCACAGACGATTCACCGTCTTGGTATTGTTTTCAAAATACGGCGTAATGTCTTTGCCCGCAAAACTGCCGATCTGTTGCGCTAGATCATCCAGTACGACGCGCTTCGGACCGACCACCCGGCTCAGCGTAACTATTTTTTGACGCACGCGACCGATACGCCCGGCATCAGACCGACTGTCATCGAACACGATACCTTCGATTGCATCGAGTTCACTTTCGATATGGTCAGCTATGCCGAACATATCATTGAGCAGTCCGGCGATAAGCGCATAGAGCAGGCCGGCGGCACTTTTATGCGCTTCCATGTCGCCGGACAGACGTTCTACTGCCGGTATGTTGCCGTTGCGAATGGTAATCAGAAAGCGCTTGCCCAGGAAAATGCCGAGCTGGTGAATGCAAATCTTATGCTTATGCGCGTTATACACCGGTATGTGTAGCACAAGGAACAGATAGTTGGCTTCGCGCTCAACTTCGTTGTGCTGCACCTTTTGCAGAGACTCTTTGACATGCACCGGGTGCAGTTGGTATTGCTCCTCAAGCTGTTGCAGTACCGTTTTGTCGGGCCGCAACGCATCTACCCAGGTTACCGAGCCATGCGTTCGCGTTCTTACTGTGTTTGCTGTGTATGTTTCCATGCACCACCCACCTTACTGCTTGTCTAGCACTTATGCTACCGTATCATGCGCTAAAAATACAGCGTCTCGGTCCGTGGCAGTAACCTGACTTCAGGCTGTCGGGTTGCCACCCGTCACGCCATACGTTTCGCCGACCACATAGCTTGATTCCTGGCTGGCTAGGAAAACGTAGACGGGGGCGAGCTCAGCCGGTTGGCCGGGACGCTTCAGCGGCACTTGCTCGCCAAATGTCTGCACGCCCTCCTGTGGCTGACCGCCCGATGGCTGCAGCGGCGTCCAGATGGGACCCGGCGCCACGGCATTCACCCGCACGCCTCTCGATGCGACCCATTGCCGGCTCAGCGCCTGCACGAACGCTTTTTCGGCCGCCTTGGTTGACGCGTAATCAACCAGCGACGGGGAAGGGCTATACGCCTGAATCGAAGAGGTCACAATGACCGCCGCACCTGGTTGCAGGTACGGACTGGCCGCCTTTAGTATCCAAAACGGAGCGTAGATGTTCGTTTTATATGTTTTATCGAACTGCTCGGGCGTCAGGTTGTCGAAGCTGTCGACCGAAACCTGTTTGCCCGCATTAAGCACCATGATATCCAGGCCGCCGAGCTCGTCCACAGCCCTTTTTACGAGCTCTGTACAGAAGCTTTGGTCAGTTACGTCACCAGGCAGGCATATGAGCTCCTTGCCGTCTTCCTCAAAAACAGCCTGCAGTTCGTCGACATCCGGTTGCTCGTCGGGCAGATAGCACACAGCGACCTTGGCACCTTCCCGCATGTAGGCGATGGCGACCGCCCGGCCGATACCGCTATCGCCGCCGGTGATAAGTGCCTTGCGACCCTCCAGCCGCTCGCTGCCCAGGTACGACGACTCGCCATGATCGGGCGGCGGATCCATCTTTTGTACCAGTCCCGGGGCCGGCTGAGGCTGCTTCGGAAACGGTGGTTTGGGATATTGCTCGCGCGGATCCTGCATGGTGTATTGGTTCATGTGAGCTCCCTTTCTGCTGATGTTCTGGTAACTATTGTCCCGTACGGCTTGGACACGCTCAGTAAAATAGCCCACAACGGTTCGCACGACGTCAGTTCTGCGGCCGTGGTGACAACGGGTTCGGGCGGAAGATGTCCGGCAAAACCTTACGGAGCCAGGGCGGTCCAAATAATTTTCCTACGTAGAAATGGTTGCGAGACCAGGACAGCGCACGTTTTTTGCTTCTGCAAAAATGCTTTTCCGTTGTGACATGCTTGAAACAAGTTTCTGCGCGTGTCCTCGCTCCGCCAAACCTGGGACCTATGCATCAGCTTTGCTGCCGCTGGTCCCAGGCTCGGGTTTTGGCCAGAACCAAAATAAAACACCCACCAGAGTGGGTGCCTTATTTTGGTTGCGGGACCAGGACTCGAACCTGGGACCTCGTGGTTATGAGCCACGCGAGCTGCCGCTGCTCCATCCCGCGGCATATACATTATTGGTTTCCAGTGTTATGGAAACGTAACTTACGTATATTCTAGCAACAGGGGTGTTTTTTGTCAATCTGTTGTGGACTCGCGATGCAAAAAGAAATCCATCCAGGCACGGAAATTCCGCTGCCACGTAGGCTCTTTCGGTACATCCGACGCAGTTTCTCCAGCGGTAGGCATCTTGACCGTATGCGCCAGCGCGACTTCTTTCGGCACTAGCAATTCCGTCTCGCCCGGCAAACCCAGGCCCAGATTTTGTCGTGCAGTGACCTCTAAGTACTGGTCGGTATCGTAATACGCGTTTTGCAGCTGTAGGTTCTGATTTTGCAGCTTCGCAACCTCATTCTGCTGCCGCAGTGTGGCAATCTGTTTCTGTAAACCATAGTTGGTCTGGATACTTTTCACGCCGCTCCAGCTTATAAGTAGTACGATTACCGTGAACACCAGCAACCCGACATTACGAATATCGCGCAAACTCAAGATGTACGCCTTCGCGTAGGCAATGTACGGTTCCGTTTTAGTAGCTATGTTTGTTTTTTCGAACATTTTCTTACAGAAATAGTATATACCACCGGCCCTAATATGATACACTCGTATCTGTTAGTTTAGCGTGTTTGCGTCTTTCTGGTGGGGGCGTAGCTCAGTGGTTAGAGCAGTCGGCTCATAACTGATTGGTCGTAGGTTCGAACCCTACCGCCCCCACCAAAAGGCTGTAAACGCTACTAATTGGCATCGCGTTTCAAAAAGAGTATCCAGGCCGCAATCCAACCAACCACCAGATACACACAGACAACCAGTGCGGCGTTGCCGGAAGACAACGTACTCGCAGTCGGCATGGACTGGGCCGAGCTTGGTCCGTTTATAACCTGGGTAAGCGCACTAAACGGCATGTAGACAGCATTGTGCTTGAGCAGCAAAAACCCGAGTAACTGTTCAACGAGGTCGGGTATAAGGAACAGCGCGACAATTGAAGCTACCTGATTGCGTGTCAACATCGCCAGCAGCAGACCGATCATACCGTATGCCCAGCCGTAAAACAGGCTTCGCCAGATAAGATCGCCGTAGTGTAATGTCTGCGGTGCCAATGTATTGCCGTGCGCATGTACACCTAAATAGCTCATAACCGGGGACAGGACACCGATGAGCACAACCAAAAACAACGCATAGACGCTCGCCGCAACGACCTTGGCGGCCAACACCTTAGCGCGGCTGTTGCTGCTGGTAAGTGTATACATAATGGTGTTGTAGCGATATTCGTGAGTCATGAGCAAGATGGCCACGATAGCTCCAAAGACCGTGATATTCAGTGCACCCGTTACGTCACCGGCCAATTGCGCCGGGTCATGGAGTGCCGCACCTTTCAGGTTCCAGCCTTCTAGGAAAAAGGCTATGAGGCTTACCGCCAGCACTACCAATATGGTGATGATGTACGTGGAACGCACGGTGAGCAATTTGCGAAACTCAGCCTTAAGCGTAGCTATCATGAGGTAGCCTCCTTGTTGCTGGCGTACTCTTCGCTACCGGCAGTCAGCTCCAGGAACGCTTCTTCCAGCGAGGCTGACTGCGGCGCGAGCTCGTACAGAGGCACGCCGCTTTCAAACGCCAGTTTACCGATCTGGTCTGTCGTTAATCCAATGACTTTTATGCCGCCATCGAGCTTGGTTAATTCCGCTTTGCGTCCTTTCAGCACCCGCTCGAGCATTGAAAGTTTCGGCGAACGCACGAAAACACCACTGTGACTACTACCCGAAATCAGCTCCTGCATAGAGGTATCGGCGATAAGCTTGCCCTTGCCTATCACCACCACGTTGTCAGCCATCTGTGCCATTTCGCTCAGCAGGTGGCTAGAAACGAACACCGCATTCCCCTGGTCAGCGTATGTCTTTAGAAACTCGCGAAGCCAGGCGATGCCCTCCGGGTCTAGGCCGTTGGCCGGCTCATCAAGCATGAGATATTTCGGTTTACCCAGAATGGCCGCTGCTATACCAAGCCGTTGACTCATACCTAAGGAAAACTTGCCCGGCCGTTTCTTGGCAACATCGCTCAAACCGACTTCCGCCAAGACTTCATCTACCCGGCGCAGGGGGATATTGCCCGCATCCGCCAGGACACGCAAGTGCTGCTGGGCGGTACGAGTCGGATGGAACGCTTTTGCCTCCAGCAAAATACCGACAACGTGCGACGGACGAGCGTGCGCATGCAGTGGCTTACCATCGAACCCGGTGCTGCCTGCACCATTGTCCAGCCCCAGCATCAGCCGCATAGTTGTTGATTTACCCGCGCCGTTCGGACCCAGGAAACCGGTCACCTTGCTCGTTTCCACGGTAAAACTCAGGTCATCGACGGCCAGCTTCTTTTTGTAGCGCTTAGAGACATGCTCAACAGTTATCATCCGTCTATGATATCGTGCCAGCTCAAGAGCGGCAAGTCGCTTATCGTTCTTAGGCCGGCTGTCGACTGCCGATAGTCACCAGCCGGGCCAGTACTTGCATGATAAGCGCATAGACCACTATAGCCACGAGCGTTTCATACTCGAACCTACCTACCCCCAGCCGTTCGGTATAACTAAACAAGCCAAAAAACGGGACCACAAATGGGTGCGTTACAGAATATATGAAGTCCGCGAAGCCGCTCGCGGGGTTCGCACCGAGCAGTGCCAGCAAAAAACGGATTGCGAGCAGTGCCAGCAAAATCCCGCCCACCAAGTAGACGATACGTGCCGCCACATTCATATGGTATTCCTGTCGCTCAGTGGTCACTGGTCGTTCTGATTCTGTCTCGTCGGTCTCAATCTCCCTATACACCGCCATCGTGATACTCCCTTACGTAGTACCTACGAGCCTAGCCTTGGGCTATCTCTGCCGCTGTAAGAATTTTGATAAGCTGCGCTGTGTCTTCGGCAGCCATGAGCCGCTCGCGCAGCTCTTTGGCGCCGTCGAAATCACTCACGTACACCTTACAGAATTTGTTGAGTGTTTTTATGTTGCGTTCCCCTGCCTGCCAGGTCTGCGCAAACAGTTCCACTTGCTCCCGGTACAGCTGCAACCGCGCCGCTTTGCCATACGATCCCCAATAAACAGGTCCGTCCTGTTTGAAGACGAACGGGTCTTGGAAGATGCCGCGGCCTATCATAATGCCGTCCAGTCCGTATTGTTTTGCCAGCGCCTCGCCCTGTTCGTGGCTGGCCACATCGCCATTGCCCACAACTAGCGTCTGCGGCGCAAGTTCACGCCGCAGCTTCGCTACTTCGCCGATACGGTCCCAATGCGCCGGCACTTTGCTCATTTCTTTGCGGGTGCGGCCGTGCACGGTCAGCATGTCGAGATTTTTGCCGAGTAGGAATTCAAACCAGCTCATGTCTATCTCGTTAAATCCAAGTCGGGTTTTGACGCTTAGTGGTAGCCTGCCATCCAGACCCTCACGTGTCGCATCGATGATAGCCCCCGCCAGCTCCCTGTTTTCCGGCTTGATAAGTGCGCTGCAGGCGCCGTTCTGCACTTCGCTTTTAGCCGGGCATCCCATGTTGAGGTCCACGCCCACAAAGTTGCAGCCCTGAGGCAAACCGAGCTCACGAGCCATACTACCGTCAGCAATCTGCCGTGCTACCGCCTTGAAGTTCTCGGGCTTCAACCCCCACAGCTGCGCCACCAGGCTTTTCTCTTCCGGTACAAAGCGCAGTTTCTTCAGCAGCTTACTACGGCCCGGGCTCATCAGCCCATCCACATTCACGAACTCAGTGAAAAACAAATCTGGTGGCGCGGTTTGTAACACCGTCTGGCGAAAAACCGTATCGGTCACGTCATCCATCGGTGCCAGCACGAAAAATGGTTTCGGTAAGATTCGATACTGCATAGTCAAACGCTAATTATACCATTTTTACCACAATTTTACAGACTCATGCGTGCTGTCGTTACTACCTTACCGGCCGCTACAAGGAGAAGATTCGCCGGGGTAAACGCTCGACGGACAAGTGTGGTGGGTGCGTGCCCTACTATTCCCAGCGGAAGACGCGGAAGGCGACAAAATATATAACGACACACCAGGCAGCCATAATTCCGAGCTGCGACCCGAGCTGCGTCAAATGCACTCCTTCGGTCAAAATAAGCCGTGAGCCGTCAATAACCGGGCTCAGAGGCAGGAAGCCAGTGATATCCTGCAGCCAATGCGGCATCAAAAAGCGAGGGAAAAACGTGCCAGAGAGGAACATCATAGGAAAAATGACGATGTTCGCTAACGGCGCAGCCTGTCGCTCATTTTTTGCCCAGCCGCCAATGGCTAAACCAATACCCAGGATGGTAATAACGCTAAAAATAACGAACACCGCAAGCTCAAATATATTGCCGACAATCTTGAGGTGATAAATGCCCACCGCAACAGCCGTCATCATGACAATAGACAATAATCCCGAAACCGCATTGCCAAACATCACGCTCAGGAAGTACTGCCAAACGCGCAACGGTGTCGTGTGCAGACGCCGCAGAATTCCCATCTTCTTCAGCTCAGGAAAGACGTTGATGGGCCCAAAAATGCCGGCACCCAAGATAGCAAAGCCCATCAGCCCCGTAAAGGTGTAGTCGAAGGTGCTGAGCGAGCGCTCGTTGGTCTGCTTGCTGGTTACGGTAAACGGCGTTGCCGTGGCAACCAGCTTGCTGTTGATCGCCTGTAGCTCGGCTTGCAGGACCGTCGTCAGGGTTTGGGCAGCCGACTGATTGTTTTGAGTGTAGTGCACCACTACCTGGCCGGCAGGCAGCCCGTCTTTGGGAGCACCGAAGTCTTTTGGTAGCTCAATGGTCGCATCGAGCTCACCACGCGACATCTTTTCGTTCGCCTGCGAGAACGTGGTGGTCGTTTTGTCGACTTTGAGTGCCTTTTGCTTGTTGAGCTGCCGCGTGAACTGGGTAGCCGGCTGAGTTTTTGACTCGTTAATAATAGCTACCGTAAACGACACGTCATTGCCGCCGCTGTTCAGGCTCCCGAAGACAAATAGGAAAATAAGCGGGAACAAAAAGGTGAAAAAGAGTGCCATTTTGTCTCGAAACAGCCGCTTGATGTTCACAGAGAAAAACGCCCAGACGGTGTAAAGTTTTTGTTGCAACGTCACGCTCGGAGCTCCTTACCGGTGAGGTCTATAAACACATCCTCCAGGTTGGCCTGTTCAACGTGCTGCTCTTTTTTAAATCCACGGCTCAGGAGGTCTTTAATGAGGTTCTTGGGCGTGTCGAGCTTAATAATCTTGCCGCGGTCCATAATAGCAATACGATCGCACAGAATCTCGGCCTCATCCATGTAGTGCGTGGTCAAAATGACGCTGATGCCGCGGTCGCGGACCTCTTCGATAAGCTCCCAGAGGTTGCGGCGTGCTTGCGGGTCCAGACCGGTGGTCGGCTCATCCAGGAAAAACACCTTGGGGTTGTGCACCAATGCAGCCACAATACTAAAACGCTGCTTCTGGCCACCCGACAGATTTTCGACGTAGGCGTCGGCTTTTTCGCCCAGGTTCACTTCGTCCAAAAACTTTTTGGGGTCGACCTTTTCGCCATATGCTGCAGCGAACATCTGAATAAGTTCCGTCAGCTTGGTTTTGTCCTGAAAGCCCGGCGTTTGCGGTTGCACACCGATAATCCCGCGAATGGCGTACGGGTCTTTGGCGACGTCGATACCGTCGATAGTTACGGTACCGCCATCTATCTCACGCAGCGTCTCGATCATTTCGAGCGTCGTAGTCTTGCCGGCCCCGTTGGGACCCAAGATGCCGAAAACCTCGCCCCGCTTCACCTCGAAACTTATGCCGTCTACGGCCACATTGTCGCCATACACCTTACGAAGGTTTTCCGCCCTCAAAATTACGTCGTCATGCCCCGATTTTTTCATATCCTTCCACCCTATCACAAATGATAAAACGTCGCCACCATAGTGACGACGTTTTATCAGGTTCTTTGGGTGTACCTTATTAACCGCGCTTGACAGTCAGGAAGCCGTTGCGTGGGTTTTCGTTCACGCTGAAGCCAGCTGGCAGGTCAGTGCCTTCCGGGCGCTCATCTTTGCTGAAGTAGTAGATCTTCTGCACTTTGCCGCCGCGCAAGGTGACTTCTTTGCTGTTCAGGTAATAGGTAACGCCCTTTGAATTCGTGTGCTTGTAAGCCATAGTCTCGTATGTCTCCCCTTATAACTAATGTTAGTACCCCTAACATACTCTGGTACGTTTTTATTTGTCAACAGGTGGGAGGTCCAAAAAGGGTAAGTTGTGGATGACTGGGGCAAGATTAGGGTTGCATATGGGTCAGCAGGTGTATTACACTTGTGCTTGTTATTAGCAAAACGAGAAGGTGGTCAAAGAGAGATGGACTTTCGTCAACAAAACCAAGCCGGCAGTGCCCGTCCTGCCCCTAATGCTTCTGCAAACGAAGATAGCAAGACAGGCTCTAACAATAAACGTAACACCAAGCTCACTCGCATTCTGAGCGTGGTGTTCTTGGTAGCAGTCGTGGTGATTGTTATCGGGGTAATTCTTGCATTCGCAAGCAGCAGCGGCACGAATGAATCCAAATACGTCAAGAAAAACCAGTATCAGGCAGTCTTCCTGAACAATGGCCAGGTGTATTTCGGCCACATTGACAAGCTGAGCAGCAATTACATCAGCCTCAAAAACATTTACTACCTGACGCAAAGCGGTGACTCCACCAGCAGCAACTATTCGCTCGTGAAGCTCGGTTGTCAGCAAATCCACAATCCAGAAGATCAAATGCTTATCAACCGTGACCAGGTTACTTTCTGGGAGAACCTGAACGACAACGGTAAAGTCGTCAGCAGCATAGCCGACTTCAAGAAGCAGTACCCCAATGGCCCGGACTGTTCGCAGGTAAGCAATCAGACGCAGGCTGATAGCAATGCCACCACCCAGGACGCTAGCAATGGCGTAAACACGAACACTAACGGTTCTACCAACGACTCGACAGGGAACAAGCAGTAGCCGGCTGAACCTCTCAGAAAAGCTCCGGCCTGGACCGGAGCTTTTTTATAACGTCTGAAGTATAATCATAAGTGACATGACACACGACAAACGACATTTGCATCACGTGTGGTGCCGTGTCCGCGGCGTGAAACCCTGGTATTTTTTACTTGCGACCATCGTCTTTGGAACGATGTGTCTGATAAGCCTGCGCCACAATAACGAACACATGATCCGCCTCCGCGAAGCAGTCTATACCGCCGATAAAAACAGCGGCGATGTGGAAGGTGCACTGCAGGACCTTCGCAGCTACATATACAACCACATGAACACCAGCCTCACAAGCGGGCCGAACGCCGTACATCCCCCGATTCAGCTGAAATATACCTACGAACGCCTGGTGCAGGCACAAGAAAGCGCCCTCGGCCAGGGCAACAGTACGCTTTACGAGCAAGCGCAGTCATACTGCGAAGGGCAGTCGGATGTCGGGAGTGAGGTTATAGCGTGCATACAGCAGTATGCTGCCGATCACGGCGCACCGATCGTGGCCATACCTAGAAGCTTGTACCAGTTTGACTTCACGGCAGCAAAATGGTCATGGGACCTGGCAGGCTGGAGCATGCTGTTTGCGCTCCTATCGCTTCTGGGCTTTTTGGTAACTGCGCCTTACCACTGGTGGGCCAAGAAATATCTGTAGCCCCTTTCTGCGCCAGGCTATATACTTGTAGGCATGCATATATTCTTTTCGGGGATTGGGGGCACGGGAATCGGGCCGCTAGCGCTGGTGGCAAAACAGGCCGGCTATGATGTTAGCGGCAGCGATAAGCAGCACAGTTTGTACATCGAGCATCTGCAAAAATACGGTATTAGGGATATAACTATCGGGCAAAGCTACGAAGACATCGCGGCCGCCCACAATAGACAGCCGATCGACTGGTACGTTTATTCCTCTGCTGTGGCAATCGAGCAGCCCGATGCGCCAGAGTTCGTCTTCTGCCGTGAGCAGAACATCCACATGAGCAAGCGCGACGAGCTGCTGAACCAGATTATTAGTGACCGCCAGCTGAAACTCATTGCCGTGGCAGGCACGCACGGCAAAACGACGACCACCGCCATGACCATCTGGTTACTCAAACAGCTGGGTATGCCACTCGGCTATATATTGCCGGCCAAAAGTAGCTTTGCCGAGATGGGCGCGTACGAACCGGGAGCCGAATATTTCGTATATGAATGCGACGAGTTCGACCGCAACTTCCTGGCGTATAAGCCATACCTCAGCCTCATAACCGGCGTCGATTGGGATCATCCCGATATTTATCCGACGCGCGAAGACTACAACGCCGCCTTCAACGAGTTCCTGGAGCAAAGCGCGCTCAGCTACATTTGGCAACCAGATGCCAAACAGCTCGGGGTTGAGAATAGTGATGCAGTAGGCGTCATTAATTACGATGATTACGCTGGTCTCAGCCAGCTAGCCGGAGACGTGAACCGCCAAGATGCCGTCCTGGTCGCCCAGGGAATCGCCACTTTACTGCATCGGGACGATGTCTCGGCAATTGCTGCTATGCTCGATAAATTCCCGGGCGTGTCGCGGCGCTTCGAGCAAATCGTACCCGGGCTGTACAGCGATTACGCCCATACGCCACCCAAAATCCGCGGTGCGCTGCAGCTGGCACACGAGGTTGCCGGCGAGAATGTGGTGGTCGTGTATGAAGGCTTACACAATACCCGTCAGCACTTCATAAAAGACGAGTTGCGTAACCTGTTCGATGGCGTCAAGAAACTCTATATCGTACCGAGTTACCTGGCCCGTGAAGACGAAACACTCAAACTGTTGACGCCCGACGACCTGAAACTCCTCTTGAGTGCCGAAGCGCAGACCGTTACCGAGCCAGCCGCGCTCAATGCCAACCTGCGGGAGCGCATAATCCGCCATCTCGAAGCCGGCGACACGGTAGTCTGCGTAACCGCTGGCGGCGGAGGTAGCCTCGACGAATGGCTCCGGAAAGAATTCCGGCAGTAAAGGCTACAAGACGGGCGCTAGCGCAGCACTATCATCAGGCAGATAACGATGATGACCAGCGCGGTGACCCAGGGCCAGAGTGGTGTGTTGGTCGTGTCCGTCCTTTTCGGTGCCTTCGGCTGAGCAGACCGGGTAGGTGGCCCTTGCATGGTCGCGCTGGGGATAGGCGGTACACCGGTGTGACCCGTTCCATCGTCGTCCGCCGGGTGCGCGTGCGCGACACTGACCGCTGACACAGCCCCACCGCCTCCGGCAGTATCAGCCTGCAGTGCAGCGGCAGCCGTCTCGGCAGCACGTTCCCGGTGGTACTCCTGGCCATACTGAAAGCTCTGCTCTTCGGCTGGCCGACCCGTTTTTTTATCGATTTCTATGGCATGCCAGGCGCTTGTTTCCAGCTGATGATCATCTGGAATAACGAGCTGTTCGGTGTCTGATTGCTCGGCAATCTTCGGAGCAGCCTTTTTGGAGTCAGGGTGCGTATCGAACCGTTTCTCGAGCGTCGTAAAGCGCGCCTGATTCTCGGCATTCTGGCGAGCCTGTTCCTGCAATCTGGGCCGCAGCTCCCTTTCGGCCTGGGCGTTCGATGCTTTTTGGAACTGGATACCGCGGTTAAAGTCTTCGCGGATCTGTTCAAGCTGCGTGTATTGCCGCTGCAGTTGCTTGTCTTTCTTCTTTTCCCGGCGCTTGTGCTTGAAATGCTCGTAGACACCGCCTGCCAATATGCCGGTGGCTAGGCCCCGGTGCTCACCCGTCTGTACGGCAGTGTGCAAGGCAGACTGCAATTCCGCCTGCGTGGCCGGCTTGGCATCGGCAGACACCGGGCGGAGGGCTGTCTCCGCCGGCGCTACTACTTCCGCATGGGGCGTTCGAATAAGCAGCGGTGCCTCCGGTGAGAATGTGGGTGGCACAGGTTCGCTATCGGCCGTCGGATACACAGGCGCCTGCTCGATGTCTGCAGTAGGTTGCGCAGGTCGTTGCTCCGGTTGGGCGGCAAAAGATGGTGAGCTCTGCGCTACAGGGTCGACCGGCACGGCCTTTTCGTCGGAAGTACTGCTCCCCGTATATGCTTCGGGTTGGGATGTGTCTTCGGGCCCTACGGAACCCTTGTGCTCCGCCGGACGCTCGCCTGTGGAGCCGTTATCATGATGTAGACGGATGATGACCTCGCCACCGCTCAATTCATTTGGCTCCAGCTCGTGCACCGGAAGCACTTCGTACGTATCAGCGTCGTCGCCGGATGCCTCCTGTTTCTCCTTCTCGCCCTCTTGGGCGGTCACAGACGGAGATTTATCAGTCCCCGGATTAACGGATTCTTCTTGCGTCGGTGTATCTGCGGCCTGCGGCGACTCCTTTTCCGAGCGGCGTTGGGCAGCTAAATCGGCTAGTGCCTTTTCAAGCGCAGTCGGTTCTTTGGTGGCGTGTTCTTTCGGCTCGCTGCCTACCTCTGCTATTTTGGGTAGACGCAAAGGAGCGCTTTTCTTAGCGCGCTTCTTTTTCTTCTCGGGAGTATCGTTCGGGCCGTTGTCTTCCGGGCCAAGTGGCGTACGTTCCATACGTATATATTTTTACCACTTTTACCCCTATTTTTCAACGCTAGCGGTTGTCGCCGCGCGATTTTATGGTACCACGGGATTTGCGGTCTTCGAGCTTGGCGCGGTTAAGGCGGGCAACCTCGTCCAGCGAAAAGCCAAGCTGCTCGCAGAGTTGGCTGACGTACCAGAGGACATCGCCGATCTCTTTTTGGATTTCCAGTTTGTCTTCGGGGGAGAACACACCGTCTTTGTTGCGGACAACTTTCTTTAGTTTGTCTACCACCTCACCGCTTTCGCCGGCCAGACCAAGCGCCAGATAGACCCACGGCGGAATGAATGATGAGTACTGCGCCGTACCCTTTGATTGTTCCTGATATTCGTCGAATGTCATCGCACTCATGTGGTAATCCTTCCGTTTTTATCTATGTTCACCGCCCCGACGCGAAGTACCTCGACGGCATCGTCGATCACGCGAATGACGGTGGATGGCACCGGGTCGGCGACAGTTCCGCCATCGACATAGAAATCAACTTGCTCGCCGAAATAGGCCTGTGCCTCTGCCAGGTCCCGGGCCGTCGGTTCACCGGGCGCATTGGCACTGGATGTAACGAGCGCACCGGTTTGCGCCAGCAGGTCTCGCACTGCTTTATTGGCCGGGATGCGCACCGCCAGCGAACGGGTACCCTGTGAAAGATAATCGAGTTCCGGCCCGCAAGGAATCACAACACTAAGCGGGTTCGGCCAGTACTGCTCCACCGCTTTTACGTAGCGGGCTTTCAGTCCCAGTTCGATGACCTGCTCGACATGCGCAGCAATAATGGTGCCGGGCTTACGCTCGCGGCTTTTCAACGCGTACAGCCGCGTGACCGCCTGTGTGTCAGCGGCCCGAGCGACCAAGCCGTATACCGTGTCAGTGGGCGCTACCCCGACTGCGCCGGCCTGTAGCTTAGTAATGACTTGTTTGTCTGCGATGTCTTGAAACGTCAACATATCGTCCTTAGTGTACTACAGATGATACTTGCCATCCCGCAGGTAAACCATATCTTCGCGGACCAAGTCGTCGAGCACACCCTGCAGACGATCGTCAGTAATAAGAGTCCGAAGTGATACGGCAGTATGTGGCTGCGCACCAAGCTCACGGATAACTGCACCGCGAATCTGCCGCCGTGAACCGTGGAACCTGGACTGTTTCACGTAATGTTTGCTAGCCTTGTTCGCATTGCCGACTGTCGCTTTAAGGTGCGTTCCGTAGTCCATGAGTGCCCAATAGAATTCACGGGGATTTTCGCGGTCAAGCGTCTGCTCGACGAGATTCAGGATTTCTCTGTCCGATATATCTGTCCGATCCGCAAAGAAGTGGTGGATATATACGGTACGCACATTTGTCTCAATAAAAACGATGGGCTGGTTAAAAGCATAAGCCAGGATGGCTCCGGCCGTATTCGGACCGATACCCGGCAGCGCTACCAGCCCTGCTGATGTATCGGGAAAATGGTTACAATCGTCAACTATTCGCCGGGCTGCCTGCCATAAGAACTTAGCACGACGGTTGTAGCCGAGGCCTTGCCATGCGCGCAGTACGACGCCCAGATCACTGACTGCCAAGGCATGTACGGTTGGAAATTGTTCCAGAAACTCATGATATTTCGGCAGCACCCGCGGCACCTGAGTCTGTTGCAGCATGAGTTCACTGACCATGACGGCGTATGGATCTTCGGTCTGCCGCCATGGCAAATCATGACGGCCATGCGCGCGGTAATAGTCCCAGAGCGTTTCCCGAAATACCTCTTGTGCTTGGTGGCTGAGTTTCATCCCTGATATCATATACGAAAGTATGGTGTCCGTGTTACTCAGAATCACGAAACGCCTGTCCGTGCTGGCGGTGGGTGCGTTTTTCGTGTGGTTGGCGGTGTGGCAGGTATTTCCGCGGTTCGACAACCGCGCGCCGCTTGCTATCGCTTTGTCCGCGACCTATGTCGTTATGGCGTACGGTATCATTCCGGCTTTGTTCCGGATTTTTCGTATTTTTTACCATCCCTTGCATCTGCCAGTGTACTGTACAACGCCGGACGGCTTCGCGAGCGACCCTATCAATATAGCGTTGGTCGGGAGCCGTCGGCAAACAATCTTAGCCATGGAAGCAGCCGGCTGGAACCAAGCCGACCGGCATACCCCGCTTAACGTAACCAAGCAATTTTTCACCACCCTGTTGAGGCGACCCTATCCGACAGCACCTATGAGCAGCCTGTACCTATTCGGGCGACGGCAGGATTTGGCATTTCAGAAAGAAATAGCCGGCGGCCGCGGCTATCGCCATCATGTACGTTTCTGGGCGGCAGATACGGAGCTCGCGCAGGAATTTGAGCCACACAGACGCTTCTGGCAGCGGTTTCATCGACCGCAACGCGGTGCGCCGCGGGCTCATTTTTGGGTCGGTGCCGCCAGCAAAGATATCGGTTTCGCACCAGTCCGCCACAACGCACAAATCACCCACATGATAGACCCGGATACCGATAGTGAACGTGACCTGATAGCCGCCGACCTCAAAAAAGCCCGGCAGCTATCAGGCAAACGGACCCAAAAGGCATACCGCCCGTTCTCACTCCGTAACCGCGCCTGGCGTGGCCGCTTGCAGAGCGACGGGCGCATCACCATCTGTACGCTGCGCTAAAACGATACGCCGGGAACTTTATACGGTGCGCCGCCAGAAACAGGGACTACATACACGTTGCTCCCGTTCCGCAGCAGCAGATACTGTTCGTCTGCCCAACCATACGGAACGTAACTGGCACTCAACGGCAGCTGTTTCTGGCTCGTCCCATCGGCGTTCGATACTATGAGCACTTTTTGTGGGTTCATCCAAAGTACTTTGTTGCCCGATGGGGAAGCAATGAACGACGTGTGACTCGCGCTGCTAAAATCATCGCTACTGATATTGGCAGGGGAGACTTTACCGCCCGTATAGGCGTAGTACGAAGTGCCGTCGTAGATATACAAGGCACCAGGCGCATACTGAGCAGTTGCCAAATGGGGTAGCCCATGGCCATAGGCGACCACGAAAGTCTGAAGGACAGTGGGGTTCGTACCATCGGCTCTAATAGCATGCAGTTCATCGTGCTTATTGGTATTCTCATCCGTAGCCATAGTCCAGCTTTTTGCGTACACGACCTGACTACCGAACACATAGACATCGCTAAAAATACGTGGCTCATCGGCGGTCACGTCGATTTTATCAAGTAGCAGCGGCCGGCTGCTCGCAGCATCGAACGACTTTAGCTGATAGGCGCTCGGCGTATTTGCTTCGTACACCAGCGTGTCGCCGTTCCAACCATTCAGCGCAAAGGAGCCTCCGTCGGCTACGCTGTCTATGGTCACAACCTTGCCGGTGTTTGCCGTGTCGACTAGGTTCAGGATGGCGGCGGGGCTCGAGCCATTGACGAAATAGGCCAGATACTTGTTGTCCGGCGAAACGCGTAACCCGACAGTCGCGGCAGTGCTATTGCGATATATGACTTTTCTGTCCGTACCGTCCAGGTTGGTGCTGACGATGTTATTACCGTCGTCCACAAAATAGACCTTGCCGACCGGCACGATAGTAAACGTGTTCTTTGGCACACTGGCTACAATATCCAGATGCACACGCACATCGTTGTACCCGTCCATATGTATAACTGCCTCCGGCTTGCTGATATCCGACGCAACGACCACCGTCGCAATACCGCTCGCATCGGTTTGAGCGTTTGTCTTACCAACCTGCAGCGTGGCACCGGAGACCGGTTTGGTCGTAATGCCGTTCACTACCTTTATTTTCACTTGGCGGCCAAGCGCTTTCAGCGATGCCTTATACATGGCGCTGCCAAATCCCACCAGTTCATGAGACACGGTGCTCTCGTAATACGACTTGCTCACTTTAAGTGTACCGCGACCAAGTTTGACATGTAGGGTGGCTTTCCCCGTCGCACCCGTTTCAGCACCCTGACCGGAAAGTTTCACCGTGACACCGCTGACCGGCGCGCCGGTCTTGGTGTCACGGACCTGTACCGTCACATCTGTCTTAAGCACGACACCCAGGATACTGTAGCGAGTAACCGGTACGGCGAACAGTGCGCCGATAACGATAACTATGACGGCAATGCTGCCCCATTTCTTACGAGGACTTGCCCACCAGTGCTTCCAGCCGCGCTTAAAGCGTTCGCGCCGGGTCAATTTTATGGGCAGTGCTTTCTCGGCAGCCTTATCCTGAGCCTGCAGTGCTTCATCGCCGTCGAGTTTCATTATCTCGTCGACAGCTCTTTCAGTCTCCGGGTCGTCGGGTATCTCAGGGTTTTGTCCGGAGTATTTTGGCGCTGAATCGTCCATGTGTGCCACCTCACTTACGCTTTACCCACTATAGCAGATTATGCCGTCCCTTCGCAGCAGACCTTTATCTCAGATTCTCACAAAGAATGTGATGAAAAACACTTTTTTAGTAAGTTTTCTAACTGTTATACTGTAACCAGCGAATTTTTTATAAGTATTCGCAGGCATGCAGAAGGGAGCTCCCATGAAACGTGAGCAGCCAAACACTCCCCGCCCCAAGGACACTCCAGCCACTCGCAAAAAGCGGCTGGCGGCACGCTTGCAAGAGATCAGCGACAAAAGCGAACAGGAACTGAGAGCTCTCACTAAGTCACTCGATAAGGTCAGGTCCACGTTCCGCCCCCAGAAGCCAGGCGATAAACGCTAGCACCCGCGTAGGTCTATACTGGAAGCATGAGACCGCCAACCAGGTATCTCCTGCTCGGCCAGGTGTTTCTGTACCTCGGCCTACTCGCGTGCGTGGTCTTGAGACCGGCAGGGCTCGGTGCGAACGATGGCATAAGTTACTACGGCACTTACCGCGAGACGTTTCTGCCATATGCCATCGGGTTGCTCGGCGCTGCCTATTTTGCAGTACGCGCCATAGATGCGCTGTCGGCAGATGAGAAGATGCTGCGTCTGAGCCTCAAAATTTACGCGCCACTCATCGTCGGCATCGTCATTACCCCTTACGCGGCGGGCCGTTGGATGGATTACCTGCACACTGCCTGTGGCTCAGCCCTGTTCTTTTTGCAACTGTGCTTAAGCGGCTGGCTCTGTTGGCGCCTACGCTGGGTGTGGTGGGCAGTAACGCTGAGTTTCGTGGAATTGGCCGCCGGCATCGCCTCGGCAGTCTACCTTAACCCCACGCACGGGTTTCTGTTCCAAGCCCAAGTCCTCTTCCAACTCGCCTTCGGCGCCCTGCTAGTTTTAAGTCTCCGGTATCTGCTACCCCGCTCGGCGCCATAGACCACGGTACCCGCTAGGCTGTATACTGGCGGTATATGAATTCGGATGAATTGGCATTCAAACTGCATGAACAATATGGCGGCAAAATCAAAATAGTGCTGCGCGACAGCAGTGAACTGGACAAGGAAAAACTAAGTGCGTACTACACACCCGGCGTCGCGGCGGTAAGTAAAGCGGTAGCAGCAGATAAATCTCTGCTGCCTAAATATACCTGGACGAATAACCTGGTAGCCGTGATCTCCGACGGCTCGGCGGTTTTGGGGCTGGGCAATATCGGGCCGGAGGGCGCTCTGCCGGTCATGGAGGGCAAAGCGCTGCTGTTCAAGCGCTTCGCAGATATCGACAGTGTGCCGATAGTGCTCAACGTACACACGGCCGATGAAATCGTGGCGGCAGTACGGGCCATCGCTCCGAGCTTTGGGGCTATAAATCTCGAAGATATTGCTGCGCCCATCTGTTTTGAGGTCGAAGAACGGCTGAAAAACGAGCTAAGCATCCCCATCATGCACGACGACCAGCACGGTACGGCCACAGTGGTTCTGGCGGGGCTGATTAACGCCGCCAAAATCACCGGACGCAAGCTCAGCGAGTGCAAAATCGTCATCGTCGGCGCTGGTGCGGCCGGCGTTGCCATCGCCAAGTTACTTAAGGAATACGCCGACCCGCGCATAATGGCGATCGACAGCAAAGGCGTCATCAGCCGCGACCGCACCGACCTGAACGACTCTAAAAAACGGCTGCTCGAGTTCACCAACCAAGCGAACGTTTCCGGCCCCATGCAAGAGGTCATCGCCGGAGCCGATGTGTTCATCGGCGTTTCCGCGCCGGGTGTCCTTACCGCCGACATGGTCAAAACCATGGCGAAAGACCCCATTATTTTTGCGCTGGCCAACCCCGACCCGGAAATTATGCCGGACGTTGCCAAGGCCGCTGGCGCCGCCGTGGTCGCCACTGGCCGCAGCGACTTCCCGAACCAGGTCAATAACGCCACCGCCTTCCCCGGCATTTTCCGCGGCGCGCTTTCTAACCACGTCCGGCAAATCACCGACCAGCACAAGATCGCCGCCGCCGAAGCCATTGCAGCTCTTGCCGAAAACCCATCAGTCGACGAAATCATACCCTCCGTCTTCGACGACCGCCTCGTCCCCGCCATCGCCGCCGTCATCAAATAGCCGACGTGCCTCCTGCCTATCTCTCCCGACCGCTCAGGCGCGGAATATCCTTGCCCACCACATCTTCGTGATAAACAATCTCGAACATACTATTTCCAGGCTTGGTCGTGGCCAACAAAATTCGCAGTTTCGGTGTCGCGCACCTGCGCAATTTTATCTCACGCCTTGTCTTCTTCCTGTTCCAGCGCCAGTTCCATAAGGTCTTCTGCTTTGGTAGCAGTGGGCATTTGGTCGCGCTCTGCTAAGCTCACCAGAGCTTCTTCTACCTCTGTTGATAGGCTAATGTTGATACGCTGTTTGGTGGTACTCATACCACCCAGTGTATCACCTGTCAAGCACTAGCCTTCTACGATGTGGAGGTTGAGGTCGGTGAGCTGTTCGATTTCGATGGTGTTCGGGGCTTGCATCATGACGTCGACGCCGCTGCCGTTTTTGGGGAAGGCGACGATTTCGCGGATGTTGTCCTCGTCCATCAAAATCATGAACATGCGGTCCACGCCGAATGCGCAGCCGGCGTGCGGTGGCGCACCGTATTTGAACGCGTTTATCATGGCACCAAAGCGGTCGTTGACGTATTGTTCGTCAAAGCCGAGCACGCCAAAGACTTTGTACATGATTTCGGGCGAGTGGTTGCGCACGCCGCCGCTGCAGATTTCGTAGCCGTTCATGACCATGTCGTATTGGTCGGCCACAATGGTTGTTTTGTCTTCTGCCTCCAGCGCCTGCAGGCCGCCCTTGGGCATGCTGAACGGGTTGTGACCAAAGTCGAGCTGGCCGGTTTTTTCGTCCTTTTCGTAAAACGGGAAGTCGACAATCCAACACAAAGCGACAACGCTCGGGTCTTTTAGGTTAAAGTGTGCAGCGAATTCGTTGCGCAAGCGACCCAGCACTTTGTTTACTTTGCCGCGCGCGTCGGCACCAAAGAACACCGCGTCACCGTCCTGCGCACCCAGTTTTTGTTTGATGGCTTCCAGCTCTTCCGGCTTCAAAAATTTTGCGATAGGTGATTGCGCCTCACCGTCTTTGTACGTAATGTATGCCAGGCCGCCAGCGCCTTCACTTTTAGCAATTTCAGTAAATTTGTCTATCTGCGAGCGGCTGAGTTCTGCACCACCTTTCACGCAAATCGCCTTTACAACCTCGGCGTTTTTGAATACGCCAAATTCGGTGTCCTTCAGTTCATCGGTGAGTTCAGTCAGCTCCATGTCGAAGCGCAGGTCCGGCTTGTCGGTGCCGTACTTTTCCATGGCCTCGGCATACGGAATGCGCGGTACGTCTTCGTTCAAAAGTTTTTTGCCCGCAAAATCCGTCACCAGCTGTTTGATGAGCGGCTCCATTTCCGTACGGACCTCCTCACCGTCCTCTACAAACGACATTTCCAGGTCCAGCTGGTAAAACTCGCCGTATAAACGGTCGGCGCGCGGGTCCTCGTCGCGGAAGCACGCGGCCAGCTGGTAGTAACGCGGCACACCGCCGACCATCAAAAGCTGCTTGAACTGCTGCGGGGCCTGGGGCAGGGCGTAGAATTTGCCTGGGTGAATCCGGCTGGGGATGAGGAAATCGCGGGCGCCTTCGGGACTGCTGTTTGCCAAAATGGGCGTGGTGACTTCCACAAAATCTTTCGCTTCTACGTACTTTCGCATAGCGGCGTAATATTCGGCGCGGCGTTTTAGCATGTGCTGCATTTTGGAACGGCGCAGGTCCAAAAAGCGGTATTTTAGCCGCAGTTCCTCGTTGGCCATGGCCTCACCCTGAATCTGAATCGGCAGCGCTTCGCTGCGGTTTAGAATTTCCAGCGCATCTACTTTAACTTCCACGCCGCCCGTAGCAATGTTTGGGTTGCGCAAACCTTCGTCGCGCTCCACCACGCTGCCCGTGGCACTAATGACAAACTCGTCGCGCAGCTGTTCGCCCAGCTGAAACGCCTCGGCCTGGTCAGGCCGGATGTTCAGCTGCACCAGCCCGGTGTGGTCGCGCAGGTCTATAAAAATCAGGCCGCCATGATCGCGCCGACTGTTCACCCACCCTTTTACCGTTACCGCCTCGCCCACTTTTTGGACGGTGTCTGTTGCATGTGTTCTCATTGTTTACGTAATTCCTAGTTAGTTGTTAGAGAAGGCTTGGGCGGGTCGAATGCACGAGAAACAGCGCCGGCTGCTACTTGCCGACCCGGGAATTCGTATTTGAATCACCAGAGCGTATCATCGTAGCTATTTTACCACCTCTGGCGGTTCAGGGGGAGTGTCTGGTTCGGTTTTGGCTTTTTTGTGGTCCAGGTGATCTTTCCGAGCAGCAGCGGCAGCAACCGCGCGGAGGTCGTCGTAGCGGTCGAACTCATCGACAATTGGTTTGCCGATCATCTGTTCCAGCACGTCTTCTATGGTCAAAATACCGACATATTCCTCAAAACTGTTCACCGCCAGAAACAGATGCCGCTTGGTTTTTAGAAATGCCTGCAGCGCCTGATACAGCGTAAAATCTTCGTGCACATAAGTAAGCTTGCGGCTCATCAGGTCCGCTACGTTGCCTGTGCGCTTGGCGGCGACCAGGTCGTGCAGGTACAGGACGCCGACGATGTTGTCGTGTTTGCCCTCATACACCGGGAACCGGCTGTGCCCGCTCCGTGCTAGCTCGTCCATGAGCACCGGGCCAATGGATTCGGTAGCCGACACGCTCTCCACCACCCGTTTCGGCACCAACGCATCCGACACCAGCTTATCGCCGAATGTCAGTGAATGCTTGAGCAGCTCGATTTCACTGTTAGAAATACGGCTGTCGAGCTGACCCTTTTGACGCTCCAGGAGTTCAACCAAATCAGCCTTTTCGTACAACCCGGTATGGATATGGAGCGGTCGATGTTTATGTACAAACCGTACTCCCAATCCTATGACCGGCTGCAGCCGCTCCAGCACCCAGGCAATGCCCGGCGCCGCCCACTTGCCTAGGGCCAAACTGGACCGTGTCAACTCCTGGGACGGGACGAACACAAACACCAACACCCCCACGAACGCAAGGAGCACCAGCGCTCCCAGTAACGCGCCTATTGCCAGCACGAAAGCCCACAGCGCCAATACGCCAAACACAACCGAAGCCGTAACAAGTAAGGTACGGAGGCTGGCGCCGTACGCGGATGCACGCCACAACAGCCGGGCCACTTCGTCGCCTCCGCGCGCCAAGCGTTTCAGCTCCCGCTCCGGTACATGTTCGTACGTACGCAGCAACACCCAGAACACCACCGCAATACCGGCCAGAATTACGCCAAGGATAAACAGAAGCATACCCCTTATCTTACGCTGTCAGGCCCGTTCAGGTAAAGCGGCAAAGCGTACCCGTTCATAGTTTCAAACGAGCGAAGAAATATCCTTGCTTACCGATTCCCAAAAGGCGTACAGTATACCGTGATATACTTTGTAAAGTAATGGAGCGAAGGGTACATGGATAAACGTTTTTGGGCAATCATAGGCGCAATCATCATCGTTTTTGGTGGGATTATCGTTATAAACAATCACAAATCGGGCAATACCGCCACCAGTAGTAGTAAGCCCACCAACCACGTAGAGGGCGACCTGACCAGCAAAGTCACGCTGGTGGAGTATGGTGATTTCCAATGCCCGGTATGTGAGGGTTACTATGCGACGGTGCAGCAAGTGCAGCAGAAATACAATAGCACGGTGAAGTTCCAGTTCCGTAACCTGCCGCTTAGCTCTATGCACCCGAACGCACTCGCCGCCGCCCGGGCCGCCGAGGCAGCCGACTTGCAGGGTAAATACTGGCAGATGCACGATGCGTTATACAACGCGCAGAACTACCAAGAGTGGGCCTATGACCCCACCACCGGCTCAGTACGCAGTGCCGATCCGACCGCTTACTTCAGGACCTATGCCCAGCAGATAGGGCTGAACGTCGCACAGTTCAAAAAGGATTTCGCCAGCGCCAAAGTAAACAACCGCGTCCAGGCAGATATCGCCACCTTTACCAAAACCGGTGAGCCGCAAGCCACACCTACCTTCTTCATAAACGGCAAATACTACCCCAACAGCAAATTCGTAGACAGTTCCGGCAACCCCAGTGTCGATGCGTTTAGCAAAGTCTTGGACACCGCACTCAAAAATGCCAAGTCATCGACTGCTAACTAACCGTAAGCACCGTATACACCAAGTAGTGGCGATAGGTCCGGAAGCCGTGTGCCCGGCGCCGGTGCGCGACGTAGCGTTCAAATGCCAATGAGCCGTAGGGCGGCACACTGAACGCCAGCGCGACCAATGCTTTGTAGCGTGACCATCCGAGACTCGGGTACAGCACCAGACAAGCCGCCAAATAGCTAAAGAATAGTGTACCGTGTACGCGTCCGCCAATGTACACAAACGCATCAATACCCCAGAAATGCTCAATCAGTATGCCCGTACCCAGCAGCGTCCAGCCAACCGCTTCCGCCAGCGCGGCCAACCGAAACAGCCACCACGCCTCGGCCTCAGTGAACGGCCGGGTCGCTTCAATCCGCTGCAACATATTCATACAAAAATAGTACCGCACCGTGGTCGACACATAAAAGCCAATAGACCGGGAAGCATCAACTTCCTACCTGACCTCCTGCATAAAACCGAGCGTCAGCAATTCATTCATGCCGTCGAAAAACCGCCGCCAAAATAGCTCAGCTGCTGCTCGCTGGCCATTTAGTACACCAGATATTCTTGCCATTGCGGACGCTTTTCGTGCTCTTTTACAACGGCCACAATTCCTTCGATTGTTATGTTCGACATACAAGTACCTCTGGGTGACCACTGCCAATGCTAAAGCAGCAGCACCCTTCCCTTTATTTGTTAAAACGTTTTTGTCTCTTCCGGCGTTCTCGCTTACGCCTTCGATGTGTTCTAAGCTTACCAGACGCGCGCCATAAGCACAAGCAGCAACCACTGTGATTTAAGGATTACCGGTGAATTGGAGGTAGATACAGCCAATGACCCTTTGCATAGCGCAGGACGCTGGGGAGGATACCTCGCACCGGACGACCGGTACGCAGGCCTTGGCGGATTTCGGCCGAGCTTATGTGGTCGGTGCCGATATCGACGAACGTCAGGTTGCCGAGCGGTGTATCGGCGTCGGTTAGCCGCTTTAGCACTTCGACCATCTGGCTGTGCGAAGTGACGGCAATGACAAGATGCAGCTTGAAATAGAGGCCGGGCAATTCATCCTTATGCCACAACAACTGGCCGGCTGTGGTCAGCAGACTCAGATGAGCCTGGGGCAGCATGTCAGTCACGCGGGTCAGGCTGCGCGCGGTCAGCCGGGCATCGGGCAGGTCGATTACATGGAACTGATGATACGGCTGCAGCGCACGGTTCAGCATGACACTACGATGTACATGATGCTCCGGTTCGCTGTCATCGAGCGGACGACGTTCGGGTACGAAATAGACCTTGTCCAACCCGGCAATCTTCTGAGCCTTGAGCGCAAAGACGATGTGGCCGGTGTGTACGGGGTCAAAGCCACCTGCATAGATACCAACGCGGGGAAGTTTGGTATCCGGTACGATGACCGGCTCGGTACCAGCCTGAAAATGGTAGCGTTGTTCTACTCGCATACTAGCTCTTATTATACGCCGGCGGCACAAGCGGTTTTCGGTATGCTCAATCTGTAGTACACTATAGAATAGATAGTAAAAAGAAACAGCAGACATGAAACGGAGCAAAGGACAAAATGACGTCTGACATATTTTCCGAACTCAGTATCGTGATAGTCGTGGTAACGCTCGTATCACTGGTAATGCGCCTGCTGCGGCAGCCGCTTATTCTCGGATATATCATCACCGGCATATTGGTCGGGCCGTCCGCACTGCACCTCATTCACTCCAAGACGGTGTTCGATGGGTTCTCGGACATCGGCATTGCGCTCCTGCTGTTCATTATCGGGCTGGGTATGAACGTCGCTGTTATAAAGCGGGTTGGAAAGCCGGTGTTCATCACAGCGGCAGCGCTATTACTCACTATCGGCACCATCGGCTGGCTGGTCAGCGTACTGGCACTCGGCCTGACACACAAAGAAGCCTACCTCGTCGGCATCAGCCTGTTCTTCAGCAGTACCATTATCATCATAAAAGCGCTCACGGACAAAAAGGAGCAGAACCGGCTCTATGGGCAGATTGCCATCGGCGTCATCTTACTGGATGACATCGTCGCCACCTTGGCACTGCTGTTTGTGGCGGCAGGCAACGGCCAGAGCTTGGGGTTGGGCGAATTGGGTTGGCTGGCTGCTAAAGGCGTCGGCCTGGTACTGTTCCTGATAGCAACCAGCCGCTGGGTGCTCCCGCGGCTCGTCCGAGCCATCGCCGCCAGTCAGGAAAGCCTGTTCCTATTTGCCATAGCCTGGGGCTTCGGCGTAGCCAGCCTGTTTGAACACCTTGGTTTCTCAATAGAAGTGGGAGCACTGTTCGCGGGCGTGAGCCTGGCGGGGCTGCCCTATGCACAGGAAATCGAGTCGCGCCTGAAGCCGCTACGGGACTTCTTTATAGTGCTGTTCTTCATTTCTCTGGGCGAATCGCTGACATTTGGCAATTTGCAGTCTGCTATCGTACCGGCCGTGGTGCTCTCGCTCGTAGTCATGATACTAAAGCCGGCCGCGGTAACGATTACGCTGGGCCTGCTCGGCTACCCGAAACGCGTGGCGTTCAAGGCCGGGATCAACCTATCGCAAATCAGCGAGTTTTCTATTGTCCTGACGGTGCTTGCGGTGGCAAACGGTATCGTAGGCGAAAACCTTGGTGCCGTCATGACATTGGTTGCCATGATGACTATTACGCTTTCCAGCTACCTCATGAAATATGACAACCAGCTGTTCACTATCTTTGACAAGCTCAGGCTATTTTATGGACTCTTTGACCGTGAGCGTAAATATTCCGACCGGCGCGTGCAGGCAGACTACCCCGTACTGCTCTTCGGGTACAACCGCGGCGGCCATGAGCTGGTACGGACCTTTCGCAAGCTCAAGAAGCGTTTCTTGGTAGTTGATTACGACCCTTCGGTTATCGAAACCATGCAACAGCAGCAGATTCCTTGCCTGTACGGCGATGCGACGGATACCGAGCTGCTGGAGGAAATCGGTGTCGGCCGGGCCAAGTTAGTCGTGAGCATCATCAGTGATTTCAACACCAACCAGGAGCTAGTGAAACATCTGAACTTCTTCAATGCCGACACCGTTCTGGCATGCAGCGCCGCCAGCTATGAAGAAGCTATGCAGCTGTACGAGCTGGGCTGTAGCTATGTGATGATCCCACACCATGCCAGCAGCGAACGGCTCGGCAGTCTTATCGCGCGTAACGGCATCGACCGGCAGCATTTCGATCGCTACCGTAACCGCCACTTGCAGCAGCTTGAGGCCGACCATCCGCTCGAACTCGCCGAAGACGCAGTGTAAATTTACGCGGCTATTTTCGTGCAGCCGCAGCTGCCTTTTATGTATTTTTTGCCACCTGCGAGTTTTTTGACTACCGTCCGGACTTTTTTCTTGTGACACAACGGGCATTCGTTGGAAGTAAATTCGCAGTCGCCGTCTTCGTTTGATGAGGCCGCATTTTTACCCGTAGTATTACTATTTTCTAAAGATTTTGTACCGCCCCCTGGGCAAGAGCTTGAATCGGCGGCATCGGCAGCTTTGGTCATAAATTTATCTACCATGCTCATATTACCTTGCTCTAAATAATATCGGGCAGCTTGTATATAGTGCGCTGACTCGGTACCGAACACTGCGGTGTCGATTTTCTTGTCGGTCAATGCACGTACCACTAACTCCGTTTCAGATAGCTCATGTAGCCGCTGGGTAGCGTCCAAAGGAGACTGAAAGTCCGGCGCTTCTGCAATTAACTGCCCGACAATCTTTTGCACTGTCGGTTCAAGCTCTGCCTCGCGTTGCTGACACTGTTCTAAATATGCCAGGTAGTCCTGCGGCGGTTTATCCTGTCCGAAGAATGTGCCGCCGGCCGCCTCGTCATACAATCGTACGATATCAATAACACCGTTTGGCATGAGAGACTTCGGCACGAGTAGTGGCGTGTCGATAATTTGGGCAGCGGTTTTATCCGACAAATCCACGCCGAGCAGCTGGCCTAGTCGCACGACCGCCTCAGCATCGTGGCGTGGTGCACTACGGTGTGGCTTACCTGCCACAAAGGCAGATTCGGTAGTCAGTGAGCCATCGGGATGAGCACTAGTCGCCTGTAGCGCTACGCTCATGGTATCGACAAAAAAGCCTTCGTTATGTAGTTCGGCTGGTGTCATATCGTCGGCTGGACGAGAAATCACCAGCGCCACATATTCGTTCAACACTCCTTCGCGGTTCGCACTTTCCAGACGAAATAAATTACGAGTCTCCGCTTCTGTTCGCGCGCACATTTTGGGATTACGCGTGGCAAAGCGTAAGCTGTTAGCCTGAATAGATCTACCGGTTTGTCCATGTTGCATCAACTGCCCGTCGGCGCTTAGCTCCTGTTGGACCTTCGTTACGTGACCCGCTTTAATGGTTCGTTCGATAACGTCAGAGCGAACATTCGTCACTACCGACCGATACGCCTCCAGATTACCCTTACCTGCCTGTTGGGCTGCCTCTTTTAAAGACGAATGGGTACCACCGTCGTACGAAATCTCGAACGAAGCGCCTGTCACGACGCTACCAATAAAACGCTTGGCTCTCGCCCGTGTAAGTTCGTCGGCAGCCAGCTCTGGTATTGCATACACCTGAGGCTCTTCGACACACATTTCCCAGTCTAATTGTTCGGCGGCGGCTTCTCCGGCCATTTAAAAACCCTCTGCTTCCCAAAAGTCAGAGGGCCTTTAAAAAGGGCGCTTCTGCTCGGAAGACTTTAGCAAGCTGTATCGGACTCGTCGCTTGAATCAGCGAATTACCGTTGCGGCACAGTTCCCGAATTGCACGGGATTCCAGCTCTTTGTTGTTAATACTTGACCGCCTAGTAGTGTAGCAGCGACAGCACACACTAGATATGGTAGTTTTTACATGATTTAGCCGGCTTTGTCGGTATCGGCCGCTTTTTGCTTGAGGGCGGCAATGCGTTCCATAAAACTCTGGGCGGCGCCGTCGAGACTCAAGATGCGGAGCGCGCCAAGCAACACGTACAGGTTATCGACCTGTTCCTGTGTGGGCACGGGTTCGGCTTCTGCCTCCACGAAAAACTGCTCCACTTTACCCACCAGCCACTTCTCTTCCCCTTCTTTGACTGCGTTGGTTTTAAGCGGTGTTTCGGTGGGCTTATCACTGGGAGTGACGACTTCTATGGAGCGGGCGCTGTGATCGCGTTTGCGCAAATGCCCGCGCTTTATCAGGTTGCCCACGTGCAATGCCACTGTAGCGACAGATGTATACTGCAAACCGTTCATAATCTCGCGGTAGCTCGGGCTGTACCCATGTTCACTAATAAACGTCTCGATGTAAGCCAACAACTCTTTCTGCTTCTTGGTCGGCCGCACTTTGCTTTCGTCAATTGCCAGCTCTGTTTGCGTTTCGTTCATAGCCTTAGGTATCTACCATTTAAACGCCTTCTTGATATTCTCTTCGCTATATCCATTAGCCATCAGGAACTCGCATATAGAGCCGACTATGAACTTCCCGACGGGGTTATGGCGAGGGAGTGTTGTCTTTGCCTCCGTCTCTGGGCAGGTCGCAGTTATGTGATTCTTCCCAGCTTTAATTTCTAGACCAAGCTTTTTAAGACCTTTCAGAATGGTCTTAAACTTTTCTTCTCGGTCATATTTAGGCATGACCTTTATTATACTGTAGCCAGGGCCTCAATATCAGTATTTAAATACTTTTTTGGGATAGTTACTTTGAGTTCTTCCCTTACTTCTTCGGGGGGCATGAAGTAACCGAGTTTATCTCTGTATTTTACGGGTACATCGAGATACTCGTAAATAGCATCGTTCACCATTTCGAATAACTCCTGACCGGTTTTGGCCTCTGTAACCACATTGCCATCAAGGTTTACAACTTTTGCAAAATACCCATCTTCTGTTTGTTGGATACGAACCTGAATGGTACTCGGCTTTTTCCAACTCAAGGCAAATAACACATCCGGATCGATGCGCTTATCAAAGCGAGCAATAAAGTTGTGTAGCATTATCATATTATACCATGTTTAAGAAAGTTTGTGAATCGTAAAGTGCTAACCACGGCTCTTGCACCTACTGTCATTGATCCAAGTATACATATTATTTGCTGAGGTTTTAAGTGAAATATCGCACATCTTTTTTGTTTTATGCTGCTTATGCTAATATCTCACACCTTTTCATTAGACACAAATCGTATATCCCATGAGAAATACTCACAATAAACTGGAGTTAGGAATCTTGCGCATGAGAACGAAACACCCAGTGTTTGTACCAGAGCCATTTCCAGAGGGTGAAGAACTGGGAGGCGATGATGAGACCGATAAACGGCGAAAGACCGAGCCACGCCAAGCCGCCGACGATAGCGTAATCGATGACCAGGTTAAGCAAGCTGATGGCTGTAAACTTGCCGACGACTATATGCGGTCTATGGGCGCGACGCTCTTCGCGGAAGACTACGAAATACTGGATGGCAAAATTACATGCCCAGCCCAAACTATCGCCCACGACCTTGGCGGGCAACCACGCCCAGTGAGCTGCGCCATACAGCAACGCAAAGGTAAGATAACCAACGATAAAGAACGCCCAACCACCCGCATTGAAAAACACGAATTGCACGATACCCTTGCGGCTCAACCGGCGTGGTTGGTTTGCCACCACCGCCAAAGTCTTCACGAATAGTTCACGCATCTGTTTCACGGCTTTTCACGGGCTGAGCAAGTGCTATACCGGCCAGGCCCCACCATAGATAGGCTAAGGTGTCATCAGCCCAGGCATGGCTGAGCATATTTACGAACGCGATACCGATAAAACTGGCCAGCAGCACCAGGCTCAAGCGCGATACACGTATCTGTGCGAAGAGCTCCATTGCCACCAGCACCAAGATACACACGAACAGCACGAGTCCGATCCAGCCGGTTTCCTGGGCGATCTGCACATAATAATTTTCGGCAATGCGGGCAGGGTGATTGCCATTATAGACACTGGCCGGTCCTGCCGTGCCCGGACCATCGCCTAGTGGCTGGTGTACTATGTCTTTCAGGCCGCCCCGCACGGCACTGGTATGAGCTTCGTTGGAACTGGTCGCTACCGTGGAGTTGTCAGCCGTGTGGAACAGTGCATTTTGCAAGGCCGTATTGTGCCGAAAAACCATGCCGAGGGCCGCCAACACGATAATAAGTGCACCGGTACCAAATAATATATTTCGGCGTAGTATGCCAGCCGGCATCCGGAACAAACCAACGACGCCTGCGGCAAGCACAGCTCCAATCCAGGCGCTCCGTGACCCGCTGGCAAAGAGCGCGATAATCGATACTATACAAAGTATAGTAATGAGCACTCGCCTCTGTTTTCGCCCTACCATTGCCCCTAGCACTGACAGTACTACCACCAGGTATGCCCCGAGCGGGTTAGCACCACGTAGCGTAGACTGGACCCGGATGTAGTGACGATTGTGGTTGATGGTCTCAATCGGTGCGATGTTGGTGTCAGCATTGTATCCGAAATGGCTCAGGAACGTATGTGGCAGCACGGTGTATTGCAGCACCGCGAACACGACTACGAGTGCTGCTGGTATAAGTAGCAATTTTAGCCAGGCACGTTTTAGCCAGTCGGATTTCTGAGCAGTCAATAGCACTGCCAAGAACCAGGCCAAAAACCTGAGATTTAACAGCAGGCCGTACCCGAGCGCTTTTACGGTGACGTCTCCTTTGGCCAGCGCGACTGCACCCAGCAGCAAGGAGAGAACCGTGTAGGCCACTATGAGCCGTACAAGCAGACTGCCAAAGAACCAGTCACGAAGTGGTTTGTCCCGCGCAAGCCACCAGCATGATACGCCAAGCAGCACCAGCAGCAGCACATCGTCCCACAACCGAAGCGCCGTGTAGTGACCGACGAGTGAGGAGCCGAACACCGTCAGGAAGCCGTGGAAGGGCACCAACGCCAAGACCAGCGCTACCAGATAGTTCGAGAGCCTTGCGACAGTGATACGTTGCTTCATAAGTGTTACAATTTAGTATACCAAGTGAACGGAGGTAAAAATGAGCTCGCTCGTTTTTATTGAGTACACACCGTTAAACATTATGCAATAATGTTATAAATGAAAAGTAACGCATCGCTGGTATACAACTTTTTCCTGGTTGTCGGTGATTTCCTGGCGCTCATTGCTGCGTTTGTCAGCGCATTCGTCATTCGGGCGCAAAGTACGACACCGGTCGCACACCCTATTAGCGCCCATACCTACTTTTATATCTTTCTGGCGCTGGCGCCGTTTTGGCTGCTGATTTTTGCGCTGCTGGGGCTGTACAACAGCAATATTTACGAACGACGGTTTGTTGAGGCCGGGCGGCTGCTCATCGGTTCGTTCATTGGCATGCTGTTTGTGATTTTCTGGAATTTCCTGAGTGTTCACCCCATTTTCCCAGCCAAACTGGTGCCTATTTACGGGTTCGCTTTCGGCTTTGTGTTCCTGGTAGTCCTTCGTAATGTCATACGGCTCATACGCACCGAGCTGTTCGCGTTCAATATCGGGCTTACCAACGTTCTGGTCGTGGGCAGCACCCGCGTTACCGAAGAATTGGTCGAATCCCTGAATGACAGCCGCCGTTCCGGATATCGGGTGCTGGGCGTGGTATCGGGTAGGAGCAAGCAGCCTGCCTACGAGTCCCCCGCACTTATGTACAAGGATTTCCAGACATATCTCGAAAGCCACGCATCGAGTGGCAATCTGCACGGCATCATTCAAACCGAATTATACAAAGACGAAGCACGCAACCGGGAAGTGCTCGAATACGCCCAGACCCACCATGTGAGTTACCGGTTCATACCGGGTAACACGGAACTCTTTGTCGGCAATATCGACGTTGAGCTGTTTCGCAACTCCATTCCGGTCATCGCCGTACGGCAGACTCCCTTGTTTGGCTGGGGGCGAATCGTAAAACGGCTGTTCGACCTGGTTGTCGGTGGCATATTGCTGATACTGACTTCGTGGATTTTCGTACTCGTTGCGATTGCCGAACTTCTGACCGGGAGCGGGTCAGTGTTCTTCCGGCAGAACCGGTTGACGCGCTTCAACAATACGTTCCGGGTATTCAAGTTCCGTACCCAATACAAAAAGTACGACGGCACCACACCGGAACAAGCCTTTGAAATGATGGGCAAGCCCGAGCTCGCGAAAGCATACCGTGCAGGCGGTGACGCACTACCGAATGATCCACGGATCACGAAACTCGGTTCGCTCCTGCGTGCCACCAGTCTTGATGAATTGCCGCAGCTCCTCAATGTCGTAAAAGGCGATATCAGTCTCGTGGGGCCCCGGGCGCTTATACCCGAAGAACTCAGCAACTACGAAAAACGACACACCATCTTAAGCGTCAAATCCGGCTTGACTGGTTTAGCTGCCGTGTCCGGCCGTCGCGATATACCGTTTGAAGAGCGGCGTAAGCTCGACGTATATTATGTACAGAACTGGAGCTTCTGGCTCGATATCATTATTCTTCTCAAGACTGTCCGAGTAGTACTTGAGCGAACCGGAGCGAAATAGATGACAAAGCGAACGCTGCGGGTTGCGATTGTACACGATTGGCTGGTCGGTGGCGGCGCCGAGCTCGTCGTAGAACAGTTGCACCAGCTGTATCCGGAAGCGCCGATTTATACATCATATGCAACCAAAGCATGGCGTGACCGTCTGGATGGCAAAGTAAAAACCGGTTGGCTGCAGCCGCTTGGGCATATACGCAAGTTTATTCCATTCTTACGTATCATCTGGTTCACACGCCTGAAGTTTACTGGCTATGACCTGGTTATTAGCAGCTCGGGCGCAGAGGCAAAGGGTATCAAGGTGCCACAGGGTACCATCCATATAAATTACTGCCATGCGCCGACACATTACTATTGGAGCCGATACGACGAATACATGCGCCGGCCCGGCTTTCCACGCGGGACCAACTGGCTGGCACGTATTTTTTTATGGCTGCTCGTAGCACCGCTCCGCAAATGGGATTACGCCGCCGCCCAACGTCCCGACTACATGATTGCGAACTCAACGCACATCAAAGCCGAGATACAGAAATATTATGACCGCGAAAGTACCATCATTTTTCCTCCTGTGTACATGGAGCGGTTCCAGAAACGGCACAACCAGAAACGGAAACGTAGTGGTTTCGTCGTGGCCGGACGCCAGACGCCCTACAAACGATTCGACCTGGCGGTACAGGCTGCTACCAAACTGGATCTGTCGCTGACGGTTATCGGTGAGGGACCTGACCATGCACGCTTACGCAAGCTTGCCGGACCGAGTGTGACGTTCCTGGGTCGAGTGAGCGATGAGGTACTGGAAGAAGAATATGCATCGGCGGCCGCGCTTATTTTTCCGGGACTCGACGATTTTGGTATCACACCTGTGGAGGCCATGGCGTCTGGCACACCGGTCATTGCGTATAAAGCCGGCGGAGCGCTTGACTACATTCTGCCCGGTAAATCCGGTGAGTTCTTCGAAAAGCCGACGGCTGCTTCGCTTGCCAGTGTACTGCAATCATTCAAGCCCGAGCGTTACAGTCACCCATCTATCGGGATGTTCGCCGAGCGCTTTTCAGCCGAGCAGTTCCAGCGTAAGTTTGGACGTTTTACAGCGGACGTATGTAAAAAATAGCTGTCTACACCAGGCCCGCGGGGTTTCTTTAAACACGTTTTTAGCGTACCATAGGACACTATGCATGTAAGCGGGAGCATGGGAGTATAACGGCAGATAAGACCAACGTACTGTTCGTGGGTGGCTATGGCCGCAGCGGCAGCACCGTCATAGACCTGTTGCTCAACCGCGTACCGGGGGTTGTTGCCGTGGGCGAGTTCCGACATTTGTTCGGCAGAGCACTGACCGACAACGAACTGTGCAGCTGCAGCGTACCGTTCCGCGACTGTCCATTCTGGCAGAAAGTTATCAAAGAAGCGTTTCCGAACGGCTACGACAAAGCTCGTGTCCAACAGGCGGTCAAGCATTTTAACCGGCTAGCCATGCTGCCCAAAATACGGCACGAGAACCGCCTGAACACCACCGAGCGCGAACAGGCCAGGCTGTACCGCGAAACGTTCAGCGCAGCTTACCGAGCCGTCGCAAAAGTGTCTGGCGCCAACGTGGTGGTAGATTCTACAAAATACCCAATGCACGGCTGGTTTTTGAGTACCATGCCCGACATAGATCTAAAGGTAATGCTGCTGGTGCGCGATCCACGGGCGGTGGCGTATTCGTGGCAGCGCAAACGGCTACGCCCGGAAGTGTGGTGGGAGCGCCGCGAAATGCCGCGCTACAACGTCGGTCGGAGTGCGCTGGCGTGGAATGTTTCTAACCGGCTTACTGCAGAATTACAAGCGTTTGCGTCCGATTACCGTGTGCAGCGTTATGAGGATTTTGTCGACAACCCTGCCGGGGAACTCGTCGGTATAGCCTCGTTCGCCCTTGGCAAGCCGATACAACTGCCCAAGCAGTTGTTCGAGAAGCAGCTGCATACTGCACACACTATTGCCGGTAACCCGGTGCGCTTGGGCCGCGAACACATTACCGTGAAACGTGACGACGAATGGAAGCAAATGCCGCTCAGTGACCGTCTGCTAGTCAGTAGCCTGTGCGCACCGCAGATACATACGTACCACTATCCGCTTGTAAACGTTTAGTCCCCTGTCGCGCCGCGAATGCTAGCAAGCAGCTCGCTAAAAGCCGTCTGGTTCCGGGAGCGTATGTCAGACAACATACCCTTCTGCGGCGTATGCACTTCCCCGCCGAGTACACTGGCTGCTTTGGCAGCCGTGTCAGCTACGTTAAAGTCCGGTCGGTTCAGCATGGTAGTCACAGCGTCTATGCCCAGGTATTGGGTCAGTGACTGCACCTTAGCAGAATATACGATGGGGATGAGGGGCGTGTCTACCGTGGCTCCGAGAATGAGTGAATGCAGGCGCACACCCAGCACCGCTTTAGCCGGACGGGCAAGCTGTAGGAATTCAGCCGGTAGCAGCTCAGTACTTTCGATGACATATCTGTCCGCTACATCCGATGATAAGTGTTGTTTGATATACGACAATAGATTGAGGTCTTGTGTGTAGAAAAACGGCACTCCCACCACCTGTACGCCCGGGTTTTCGCGCAGCACCGTTTCTATCAGTGCCACCATCTGCTTGCGGTAGGTGTGCAACTGGCTCTTTGGATCACGGCGGGCCCGCTTGAGAGCAAATCGGGTCGGCATAATGGTACGCAGGAAAAACCAATCACGCGGGCAGAACAAGATGTAGTCTTCAGTATATTTTGGCTTGGCCGGCTTGGGCACCGGAAAGTTAAACACCACGTCGTACGCGGTTGTAATTTGCCGGTCGCTAAATTTGTTCGCGCACAGCAAGTCGGCCGAAGCTTTGTCGCGCACCAGCACGTGCGTGGTAAGTTTGCTCATGCGTCGCAACAGCCAGCGGCCAAAACCGGTTTTTATGGTGACGCCCACAAAAATCCAGAACACGGGTTTGCGCAAAAGGTGTTTTGCCACCCACGATTCCAAATAGTAAAAAAGAAGGTTAATGATACTGGACTGATCTTGGATGATGCCGCCGCCCCCCAACAGCAACGCATCGCTGCTACGCAGTTCGCGCCAGTAGTTTTTCAACCCTGCTTGCACAATTTTGGTAGAAGGTTTGTGTGCCATACGTTTGGTTTTGCCGGGATTTATGCTGAGTACGGTCAGCTGCTCCACATCGGGAACGCGCTCCAACCAATCTATGAGTACCTCGGCTATGGCTTCGTCGCCCAGGTTTGCGCTGCCGATCCACGCCGAAAGCACCAGCTTCATTTGGCTGCCTTTACGACCGTTTTCATAAGCTGTTCGTACTGTTCGGCAGTGCGCTGCCACGAATAGTGCCCCAGGGTGTAGTCGCGGATCTTTTGGGAATCAAGCGTTGGGGTGCGCAGCTCTTTTTTAACAGTCTTGGCCCATGCATCCGCGTCATGCGGTTCAACCAAATGGCCGTTTTTGCCGTCGATAATAGCATCCTGAATACCTTCGAGTTTGGCGGCAAGGACAGTGCGACCGCAGCTGGCCGCTTCCAGCGCCACCAGGCCAAAGCCTTCCATGTCGCCCGGCACGGGAATGTTCGGCATCAGGAACAAGTCAGCGCTGTTGTACAGCGCGCGGAGCACCTCGTCGCTCACCCGCCCCAGCAGCTTAACGCGTTTTTGCAGGCCATGCTTGGCTATGGCCGCACGAATGCGGTCATCGTCCTTGCCCTTGCCCGATACAAAGTAGAAGGTCTCATCCGGCAGCTGGGGTAATACGTTGTCTACAAACCAGTGCACGCCCTTGCGCCGTACCAGCCGGCCGTTGGTGTGCAAGATTTTGCCGGCTTGCAGCGTCTCCAGCGGGATTTTGGTGGCACGGGCGATTGTTTCCAGCTGTTCTTCGCGCGGTTTTGGTTCGTAGAACTCGTCGCTCAGTCCGTTAAAAATAACTGCTGGCTTGCTACCGGGCAATCCCCGCTCCACTTTTTGCTTCGTTTCGTTGCTGACCGCTACCAGCGCATCGGCACGACGGATAAACGGCGTCACAATCAGCCGGTACAGCGGGTTCTGGTAGGTTGCCTCCAGCCCATGAATGGTAATAACCGCCGGCCGCCCCAGCACAAGTTTAAGCAGCCAGCCAAGCGTGGCCATAATGCCGTCCTGCAGGTATATTACGTCCGGTTTGTTCCGCAGGCCATGCACAAACGCCCGCGCTGAAAGCACAGCGTACGTTACAGGGAACCGCCAATTTTTGCCGCTTGCGTTGGCCACCAGGTCAACCTCGTTGGTTTTTGACAGCGCCGCCTGCAAATGGAACGCCACCTGTTCCATGCCGCCGGTCTTCGGCGGATACTTTCGTGTTACAAATAAGATTCGCATCTGCATAGATTATACTAGAGACATGCTAAAAAAACTGAACAGGGTTATTGCGCCCGCATTTTATATTTTGCTGATTGTGTTTTTGGTACTGTACCTGCGGCATGTCGACTTCGGCAAGCTGGCGCATGTGCATATTGCCTGGGGTTATTTGGTGCTTTCGGTGTTTGTAGCACTGGGGGCGCGCTATCTTGGGTCGTTCACGTGGTTTACCATATTGCGTTCCCTGGGCGCCCGCGAATTGCACATACACAAGGCCATGGTGGCAGTGTACGCCAAAGCCTGGTTGGGGCGGTACATTCCGGGCACTGCGCCATGGATATTGGGTAAGATCTATTTTGCGAGCAAACACGGCGTGTCCAAGCAAAAGTTGGCCGTCAGCGCACTGCTGGAAGGCGGCCTGCAAATAACTACCCTGCTTGTTTTTTCGTTGCTGCTACTGATGTTCGATAAACGACTGGACGTGCTCGGCGGCGGCTTTAAAATCCTGATGATGCTTGTGGCCCTGGCGGGTATCGTCATACTGCTGCCACCGGTCTACAACAGAATTGTTGGTAAGGCATACCGGCTGCTGCGCCGCAAAGCACTCGACGCCGAGAACAAAGCTTCGGCCGAAACAATTACGCGCGGAGCCGCGCTGTACCTGGTGGACGCCGCAGTCAGCGGATTTTCGTTATTTTTCATCGCCAAGGGGGTTGACCCTGGACTGGCCTGGCACAACATTGTGTTCGTTATAGGTGCTGCCAGCCTTGCCACCGTAGTCAGTATGCTGGCTATTTTTGCCCCCGGCGGTCTGGGCGTGCGCGAAGGCATCCAGTTGGTGCTGTTTTCGCTGATTATGCCAAAAGAGCTGGCAGTAATGGTGACCGTGCTGATGCGCCTGTGGAGCGTCTGCGTCGACCTGCTATTCTTCGCTCTGACCCGCCCGTGGGCCCGCTAAAGTTTTGCCTACCCCGCGCTCAATGCATTGTTACTCTATTAGGTGCGTGTAAAATCGTCTTGCACACGGACGATGTCCGATTCGTCTGATGGGTAGTTGGCGTCGGTGTGCTTCCAAAACTCAGCCACAATACCGAACGTATCAAGACCGATGAGACGATGACGTACTTCCGTACCGTGTTCCATTATCTGTCCCTGCTGCAGCGTCTCTCTGGCACCCTGTTCATCGGTGTCGCTCGCTATAACACCAACCGGCCCAGCCACTACACTCCAAATCTCCGCGCGGCGGTGATGATACTGCCAGCTCAGGCGCTTACCAGGTTCAACTACTAAAATTTTGGGTGTCAGCTCCAAACCGTTCGCGATTTCTTCATACGAATAATCCGGAAAGAACTCAGTTATGAACGCTTCTGTCGAACTATCGTCTATGACGAAAAAACCACCCCACGGCCGGTTAAAATCCGTGCCCGCGACACTTATATTCAGATCTTTTAGATAGGCGGTGACCGCTTTAAATACTTCGTTCTTATCGGTTGTTTGGGGTACTTGCAGTTGCTTCATCGTTATTTCTTTTATTTGATTCAGTGTACCACCGCCGCTTAACGTAATCTGATCGCTCATGCGGTCGTGTGTATGATAGCTTCGAGCACTAGCGCCGTGTCTTCCCAGCGTGACACCTCTAGGCTATCGATACCCATTGCCTTTACTGGGTAGTCGTTGCCGCCCTCTTCCAGCTTGTCGCCAAAAAACAGGATGTCGTCCTTACTGATTTCGAGCAGCTCTGCCAATTTTCGCATGCCATATGCCTTGTCGATACCGACCATTGTCACGTCTATGGACGTTGTACCCCCGACGCGTACTTCAACATCAGGCAGCAGCGGGGCGGCATAATCGCGCAGCGCGTGCTTCTTTTTGCCGTCAGGGTCCCAAGCGTATTTTGCCTCGGGCGGAGCCTGCTGGCCAAGTGCCGAGAACGTAATCTGGCTACCTCTGTCTTCTATTATCTCGCCATACGGCTGTGCCTCCCAGTAGCCCAGTTTTTTGGCGCCATCTTCGAGCACTGCAGCTATCTTTTTCTTTTGATCGCTCGAGAGGTCTTCGGCATACACCTGTTCCCAGTCATTCTTCGCCAGGTCATACGTATAATAACGCGTGCCGCAGGTGGGCATGAGGTGTAGACGACGCAGCTGTTCGGGTGTTGCTTCCAGCCGGTCAATCACCTGCTTCTTGAATTGTTCAAACCTGCCACCCGATATAACACAAACATCGTAGTAGTTAAGTACGCGCGCCAACACTTCGGCCATACGGTCGTCGAGCGGTGATTTAGTAATGGCGAGCGTATCGTCCAGATCAAACGCCAAGACTTTCTTCATGCAGACACTGCCTCGTGGCCGGTGGCTTGATTAATCCTGGTGGAGCTGTCGGACTTAGCTGTGCCGCCAGCATCAAACACCATTTCAATACCGTACTTTTCACAAACTTCAGTCTCGGGTACGGCTTTAGAGCTATCACGATCGCCGCCGTTAGCGAAGACCAGTTCGTCACCCGGATGGTTCTTGGCAATCATTTCCAGCGTATTTATAACTGTCGGGTCATCGTCAATGCTTAGTACTGCTTCGTCTACCGCACGTAGCGCCCGTATAAGCCGCAGGCGATTTACCTCGTCCAGGATGACTTTGCCTTTTTTGAGTACCTGTTGCCTGTCGTTGTTGACAATTACTATGAGCTTGTCGCCCAGGGCCTTTGCCCCCTCTATCATATCAATGTGTCCACCGTGCAATGGGTTGAAGTAACCCGAAACTATCACCACTTTCATTTGCAATATTGTTCCCTCAATCTAACTAACATTTCTAGTATACAATGCTTTGGACAATGAGGCTGTTGTTGTTTATAAAGCCAGCCCTAATCCCAAGGTATTGTTGTACTTTTCAGCACCTCTTCAGGAACTTGGATTTTATGGTGTGATTGTTTTATACTACAAGGGTAAGCGCTAAAATAGATATATGGCTTCTCGAAAACCACCACAGAAGAAATCGAGCGCCAAGAAACCGTTCTTGGCAGGGCTTGGCATTATTCTCGTCGCTATTGTTGTACTTAGCGCACTTGAGCTTACGAACGTGACGCACCTTCTACATCACCCTACTGCCACTGTTAATGAGGCAGATACCCCTGAGGCTCATGCTAAAAAGGAGGCTACCATCAATAACGGTGGGGTGCCGACAAACGATGACACTTCCGATAATAAAGAATCTACGCCGGGTACCTATGCACCTCCGACTACAAATGAGGGCATACGAATCAACCCCAGTCGTTCTAGTGCCCAAGTCATTGTAAACACGGAGCTAGTCGGTTACAGCGACGGTATTTGTACGCTTACTGTTACCAATAGCAGCAAAACAGATTCACAAACCGCAAATGTCATTTATGCTCCCGATTTTTCAACCTGCGCAGGATTTACTATACCTATAAATAACTTGGGCACGGGCGCTTGGACCATTAAACTCAGCGTACTATCCGGCGGCAGTACTACCGAGAAAACCGTAACGTACGAGGTTAGATGACGATGAGCAAGGCACTTCGCTACGCCCTCTCTGGACTACTCTTGACTCTTTGCCTCTTGACAGTCTACCCCTCCAGGCCGGCCCAGGCACTCAGTGGTGCCGACTGGCAGGCGGGCAGGATTATAGACGACTCTGTATTTACTGATACTTCTATGTCGGTAGATCAAATACAAAACTTCCTCGATGCCCAGGTTCCTAATTGCGATACATATGGCACCCAGAAAGCAACTGACTGGGGCCGTAGCGATCTTACCCATGCGCAATTTGCCACTCAGGTAAAAGGCTGGCCCGGCCCACCATACGTATGTCTACGTAACTACTATGAGGTGCCAAAAACTTCTCCCGGTGCGGGCATACCCGACAACAGTTACAACCATAACGGCAACCCACCGGCAGGTTCAATCAGTGCCGCTCAAATGATCTACAACGCAGAGCAGCAGTATCATATCAGCGCCAAGGTCCTACTCGTAAAGATTCAGACGGAATCATCTGGCCCTCTCACGCAAGATAGCTGGCCACTCGCCAGTCAGTACACCTATGCCATGGCGGCACATTGCCCAGACAGCGGACCCGGAGGTTCTCCGGTGTGCGATCCTAATTATGCCGGTTTTTCGATTCAGATTTCAGAAGCCGCTAAACTTTTGCGCTCCTACCTGGACGGCATGGATCAGTCCTGGTGGGGTTGCACTGAAAACGGCATAAAGGTGCAATGTGCAGCAAACCGTGATGGCGGCAGCGACCCAGGAGGTGGCTATAAAGTGCCATTTACTAACGACTTCATACTATACAACCCCAGCCGAAGTTGTGGCGGCACCACATTTACCATCCAGACTAAGGCAACTGCAGCACTCTATACGTATACCCCCTACCAGCCCAATGCCGGCGCGCTAGGCAGTGTGAGCAATACGAGTCAAGGCGGTACCGCGGCTTGCGGTGCGTATGGTAACCGTAACTTCTGGTGGTGGTTTAATAAGTGGTTTGGTTCATCACAGTCAAGTGGTGAGATCTTAACGCACAGCCTGGGCTCAAATCAATTAACAGCCGGTACGACTCTCCATGCCGGCGATTACATAGTTTCACCAAATGGAAAATTTGTTACGACCCTACAGTATGACGGGAACCTAGTGACATATTCCGGTAATAAAGCAGTGTGGTATAGCAATACCTACGGTGATTATGGAGACTATGCAACATTCCAGGCTGATGGAAACCTGGTGGTATATGCATACGATGGGTCTGCCCTGTGGGATTCGCACACACAACAAACCGGTGCAGATAATGTGACGCTGGGAGATGACGGAAACTTGCGGATTTATGCCGGTAGCACACAGAAATACAGCACAAATAATCGAGTAAACTCCTATGCTGTCACCAGCTTAGGCACCCAGATATCGTCCGAGACCCGCATGAAGGCCGGTGACTACCTACAATCGCCAGATGGCCGCTTTTCGCTGGTGATGCAAGCAGATGGGAACTTGGTGGTGTACGCGGCAGACGCTACAGCTCTCTGGAACTCTCATACTAACGGCAACCCAGGTGCATTTGCTGCTATGCAGAGTGATGGGAACTTGGTGGTGTACGCTAGCAACGGCAAGCCGTTATGGGCTTCTGGCACCTCTGGACAAAGCCCAACCCTAACTATGCAGAGTGATGGGAACTTGGTGGTGTACGCTAGCAACGGCAAGGCTATCTGGAACACCGTGACATGGCAGAATAATTATCAGGTGAATGACTATGAGGGTTATCAAATCTCTACTGGCGCACGACTAGGCCCTACCGAGTACTTGCGATCGTCAGATTGGCGATACAGGCTGGTCATGCAGAATGACGGAAACTTAGTCCTTTATTCAGTGAACCGGTATTCTGCCCTTTGGAGCTCTGGCACTTGGGGAAACCCGGGTGCTTCCGCCACTATGCAGAGTGATGGGAACTTAGTGGTGTACAGTGCCACGGGTAAAGCCCTTTGGAGCTCTGGCACTTGGGGAAACCCGGGTGCTTCCGTAGCAGGCATGCAGCCAGATGGGAATTTAGTAGTATACAGCAATAATAGGCCTACGTGGGCAAGTGGCACAAACGGTAAGTTCTAGCCAATAAACTGGTTCTCGTTATCAATGGTTTCTTTCTTAAAAATCATGTGTTTATAAAATAAGAAGTTCCAAACCATGCCAACTGCCACTGCGGCGCACTTAGCCAAATTTAGCTGGAGCGCCTGACTATCCACTAGGCCCGTAAATGCCAGAATGGATCGGCTAAACGGTGTGGCAAAGATACTATGTGACAGCCATATAATGGCGGATTGTATACATATTGAATTAAATCCAGTCACCACAAAAAAATAGATAAACGGCCTCATGGATAATTTTTCTTTTTTTTGAAAAACAAAGAAATGATTTAAGCAATACGAAACGCATACACAAATAACTACGGATATGGCATTAGCTGCATAGCTCCAGACACCAAATCCCCAGACTAGGATATTTAGGATAGTAAAATCAAGCAGCGTGTTGATGCCGCCAGCCATTAAAAAGCGTACCTTCTCACTGTTTATCAGCACTAATAGTTTGGCTTTCATATAGACCTTTTTCGGGACAGAGGTTAATTCCACCCAAATTTCTCAAAGGTTTTTGCTTTTATTTGGGCATTTAAGCGATTGTATCCGGGAGTTCCGGTTTTATAATAATATAGTTTCTCTGCACCATCGTCGCATACTTTCATATCTTCATAGCCCTTCATGCCCTCAAACATTGACTTGTCTCCCGAAGAATCATTTTCTTGGAGAGTGGTTGCGACGGCAAAAATATTATATCCTCTATCTTTATAGGAATACTTGTTGTTAATCCAATAATCGGGTGCGCCCGTGGAGGTAAACGGCAAGGCACGTTGGTCATTAGAATATAAATCAAGTGCGCGCACATAGAACCAAGAATCACTAGCAGTATTACCACCGTACTTATTAGTAAACTCGAGTGAACAAACGATACTGTCATCATTAGCACCAAGGGCAGTAAACGATCCGTTGCTGTATTTGGCTACCGAGTAAACATCGGCGCCCAAGAAGCCAACAGTCACGACGATTATAACCACAACAAGGATCCTACTCATAAATCGCTTATTTAGCGCCGCCAAATATACAGTGCCTGTTAGTGGCGGCAAAATAATTAGCGGTAAGAAATAACGAGTGGCATAACGCCCAGCCAAATTAGAGAAGACTATGGCCAATATTGTGACCCATGAATAAAATGAGATCCACAGGACTCCCTTGTATTTACTATTTTCGCTATTTCGGTTACGAGAAATCTTATATAGAGCGATGCAAAAAACTACAATTGATGCAACATAAAACAATGCAAACAATGACCATTCAATTTGGGAAAAAACATGACGATTGATTTCAGGCCAAACACCGTTGACGTAAAAATTAAGCGCACTACTAACAGCTGCGACGTTAGTAGCCTGAAAATCATTAGTTAGAAAACGGTATGTGATAAAGTGACGAATGATGAAATATAGCCCGACCGATAGTATTTGCACGGCAAGCAAAGTCACTGCCGGGGTTTTTTTAATTGCATTCACAAGGAAGGAGAATGCTATGGTTAAAAGCATGGGCACCACAATGTACAACAAGCAAAGTGCATCGCAAACGATTGCAGCTGCTTCAATTAGGATAATTGCTACTGAAAGTATGATGAGTTTTTTATTATGAATAAATTCTTTCAGAGTATTTGGTGATTTTCTAATAATCACCAAAGTTGCCAGTATTACCGCCAAAATACACAAGACCGAGCCCGGATAATATGAGCTCATCATTATAAACGAGGACAAGCTCGTACCGCCATTATAGTACGGCTCTAACAACATTGTTCCAGCAATGAATGATAGGACTAATAGGGCATACAGGTAGCTTTTGATTTTATCTCCACTAGTAACTTGCTTGAATATAAAATAAAGCAAGGCAAAAATCGACAAAAGTATAAATACACCACATAAATACAGCGATGCCACGAAATGCTGCGTGAACAGTAGGGTAAGCACATACGCTATGCCGTACAAAATGCCTTCCGGAAATATGAAAAGTTGCGATGACGAAAGCCAGCCAAACACTTCATGCTGTACAAAAACTGATTTGAACAACAGTGGGATTACTAGACTGTCTCCATCCGACAGCAGATAATAACGCCAAGACTTATTGAGGTTGCCCGAGAAAAACAGTGTGTCGAAATGAATGAGACAGGTTGCAATTATGATAGCCAAGGCGGCAAAAATCGCAATGTACGGTAACTTGGCCCTCAGATTATCTCTCGTTATTTTCTTTCTTAAGTTATACATGGCGAGCCTTGGGCAAGTTAGCAGGACTTCCTTCATGTAGCTAGAGGGTATTTTGCTCTCACCTACAGTACGGTCCATAAACACGATTGGTACCTCAGCTATTGCACTCGTTAATATTTGAGCTCGGTTTTTCAAAGTCAGAATAAAAGTGTAAGATTTTGGCAAGGTTTCGAGATTTAACCTTTGCAATAAATCTACTTTATACATATTAAAACCACCCGACCAGTCGGTAAATTTGCTACCCAACCAAAATCGCACATAAAGGTTACCGACTATTGACATGATTTTACGCTTCAGAGTCCAATCAGGAATTGCACCACCTTTTCTATAACGTGACCCAATTACAAGTTCTGCTCCATTTTGTGCTTGCGCCACAAAATCTTTAAGATACTTTGGATTGTGCGACAAATCGGCATCCATTTCACATATATAATCTATGCTTTTGTCGCGCATAATCTGCTCACATCCCCAGATATATGCGCCGCCCAACCCCTCCTTCTTACTTTTCGTTAGCAGTTTGACACTGAAGTTGCTAGTTCTAACCTTTTTACTTTCCCTCACTACTATTTTACCCGTACCATCCGGTGAAGAATCGTCGATTACGAACATAGTAAAGCTGACACCCTTGATATCTTTTACAGCTTTTTTGGTATCACTTAATAGCTTGGGTATATTACCCGCTTCGTTATAAGTCATCACCGCTAAGGCGATGTTTAGTGTTCGCTTTTTACTCATCAATCAGTCCGGTTTAGAACTTCCCCAGTTAAGGCCCCCGCCTATCCAATACAATATACAGTATTAGACGCCAAGAATCACTGTCATTTAGGGATGGAGGTCGGTAACTTGGTGACTTATGGAGATGATACTGTGCATTGGGGTCGAAGTAATTACAGCTCGTCCCTCCTAGTTCTCCAGGACAGTGACGGGATCCCAGAACGTAGCAGTATATATCTCAAAAGACGCAGCGTGAAGTTACTAAGCTAGCAGCTTTTTGAACTGAGCGTACGCGTCATCCCAAGAAGTAGCGTGATACGTACTTTGTATACGCTTCTCTTGTTTCTTTAGCGTAGCTTTGTTATTAGCGGCATTAATGGCTTGTAGTAGCTCATTCGTGTCGTACGGTGATACGTATGACACCAAATCCCCACCCACTTCGGGCATAGACGATGTATCACTACTAATGCAGTATTTACCATGCGCAAGCGACTCCGCAACCGGTAACCCCCAACCTTCATAAAATGATGGGAAGACGGTAAATAAACAATTTTGATACAACCATTCCAGCTCCTCATCCGACAGACCACCCATTATGGTAATGTGGTCCTTAACTTCGGGGTCCTTGGTAAGCAAGGCATATGTTTCTTCCGCCATCCAGCCCTTACGGCCGACGATGATTAGATGCGGCAGCTCAATCCCTTCACGCACCGCCTGCTTGTATACATAGTAGAACGCAGCGTAGTTCTTACGCACCTCTATGGTACTGACCGACAGCATAAATTCGTCTGGCACCGCACCAGGGCGCATGGGCTCAACATTGCGTTGGGCATCACTACCTAATGTTACGACAGCTACCGGTGGGGGGGTAGCAATGTTTCGGGTTTCAAAAAACCATTCAATATCGCGCTTGGTAGATTCCGAAATAGCGAACAAACTATCGGAGCTTGGGAGCATCACCTCAAAGTAATCACCGATTATAGCCGTTGCACCTTCATTCACAAGCCCTGGGTTCTTGAGTGCTACGAGGTCATTCACGCAGTGGATCAGACGGAAGCCAACTTCTGTATGCGCATGTGCCATTGCTTCTGCATAACCCTTAAATTGCCAGTTGCCGTCCACCACCACTACGATATCGTTTGATCCAAACACACTGTGTGTGCTCGTGCCTTCTCGGTGAGTTCGTGCTGTACGATAGAGCATACGCAAACCACCATAGGCCGAACGAAGTGGTTCTTCAAAACGGCTACCTCTAATTGCACGCTTGGCAGCTACCATTCCATGGTGGCGAAGTTTTCCGACCGAGAGTGTCTGCTTCCCCACTAATGACCGAGCCGGCTCTCGGCGCAATTCAGCTAGCCGGCTTTCTAGGTCATCGAAACCTATTTCACTAAAACTGCCATGCCGGAATATAAAGAATCTGGCATCCTGATTATCGGCGGCTAGGCGCTCGCCTAAATTGTATACTACGCGCTGCACGCCCGTGAAGTTCCCCTTCCAGTTATACAGGCCTGATACGTCATACCATATGTTCATGCTGCATTCTTCTCCATATTTCTCTGTAGTGCCTCGGCGTATTTCTTGTACCCGTACTCCCTCATAAGAAATGCCTTGGCGGCTTGCCCGATAGTTTGGATTCTTTGAGGGTCGGCGATGAGTTCACGAATCGTAGGGACGATCTCATTCTCTGCCCTAACTTTTACAACAACATCATTGGGTAGTTCCCCATACCACCCAATATCCCTAACAATGACTACCGCACCATGCCTCATAGCCTCTAAAACACTCCTTGATGTCTCACCGTGATAGTTAGGCCGGTAATTTACCAGGATATCCGTCTGACTCAAAGCATCTTGGAACTCTTTATCAGTGAGATCTTTCATGACCTGCACATTCTCGTTTAAGTTCTGTAAGAGGGGGCTATCGCCAAGCACGCCAAATCCGAATACTTTTACCCGGAGGTTCTTATTCTGGGCGATGTCAGCAACTATATTAATGCCCTTGTCCTCGGATATGATGCCCGCAAAACTAACAGTGGGCGTGCGTAGATTCTTTAACTTTATTGTCGGCACACCTATGGCTAAGATTGTTTCCGTAATGATTGGTGACCCACCGACAGGCAGTTGCTTAATGGCATTCGTGGCATAGTCTGAATGACAGAATACAACCTTCTGATTAGAAGCCAAGCTTACAAGGCATGTCGTATTCTTTGTCTCGAATAGTTCATCAAGCTTTGCCTCCACTTGTCGGCGAGCCGGTGTCAGGAATCGTTGGCGCTCCAACCAATCAAAAATACCATTCAGGTGGGTATCGTGCACTACCGCATTAGCGGGCAGCCGCAGCGCATTCAATATAGTGTCGATGTGGAACTCACTATTGCCAAGGTTATAGAGCACGTATTCATATTGCTGCGCTTTCTCTGGCGTAAAAGAGCTCGCCGGGTAATAGCCTGCCGCATACTCTAATATATTAGGCCGAGTGGGGTCAAAAGCCGTCACACCATCTTCGGCATAATAATCTACATCGAATAGTCTGCTCAGTTCGGCATGCAGCTCAAACACGTACTTACCAATTGCCGAATATGAGCTAGGTGATGGTGTAAAGACCGCTAACTTATGCTGTGGGCTAGCCGGGACACCCTTTTCGAGCGCACCAAGGAATGACTTTGCCGCTTTCTTCCATGAAAATATAGAGAGTATGCGCTTATATTCTACGCTAGACTCTTTTATATAAGTTTTTTTATCAACCTGAAGTATTGTTAAGAGTGCTTGGGTCATATCTTGAACAGACTTGGGGTCAAAATAGAAGAACGCCTCCTGGCTAATCTCTGTAAAAACAGGAATGTTTGAGCAAGCTATTACCGCTCCGCGCTCGACTGCCTCTAGGAGCGGCATACCGAGCCCTTCATACTCTGGAGGAAAGAATACCGCACGAGCATTGTCGAGTAACCATAGAAATTCCTCGTCACTAACAGAACCCGTAAACACTGCGTTTGGACACAACGCTTGTAGTTCACGTCGTGTGCCTTCACTAAAGCGAGACGTTATGACTAGTTTTGAGGTCGTATCAAGCGCGGCAAATGCCTGCACTGCACGGGTATTATTCTTACGAAAATCATCGCCGCTAGGCATGAGTATGAAATCGTCATTCACGCCACTTGGCTTGCGAGGAGTTAGCTGGCTGCGATCCGCAGCAGCACCTAATATTGGCACTATGCGCTGCGTATCGACGCCGAAATACACCACAAGGTCATCGGCTGTAGTTTGGGAGTTGGTCACAAAGAGATCTGTTTTGTAGAATTCGACAAAACGTTGGGCGTAGTCTTTTCGCGCAATCCCTCCGTGATCCTTGAAGTAGTGTGTGTGGTATAGAAATGGAATAGCATCATGGAAAAGTTGTATATTCATGGTTCCCTGGGTAGGAAAAACCGGGTGAATCTCGCTGCTAAACAGTGCTGGTATAAAATATGTAACTCTGTTGCACTTTGCAATTAGTGGAGCAACAGCGGCATCGATACGTTGGCGATTTGTCTTCACGGAGGCCGCAAACAATTCGTTATCACCACCGTGCAGTAGGTCTACTTCAATAATTTTTGCACCAAGTCGCTTTGCAAGTAACACATTTTCCTCATCAAGCGGACCAAGGCGCCTATTGATAACCCAGGTCATGCCTATCTCCCGGGCGTTAAAATTATTCAACAGGCTAGCGGTAAACAAACCCATGCCCCGCTTGCGGTCACTGGTTTGCAGCAGCTGCGCATCGACCACCACATGCTGCTTACTATTTGCCATGACGAACCTTCTTCGTAATACGTACGCTGGTATTCAGTGCACCCGCTGCGGCTCTCCAGCCAATAGGTTTCAGTCGCTCCGCAGTAGTTATCCTACTACGTTTAATGTTTCGCGTATCAAGTTTATGCACTGTAGCCAGTATATCGTCCTTATTCGTATTTTGCAGTAATTCATTGACGGCAGTGCTCTCTCTGTATCGCAAATGCTCCATAGTCACCATACCCTTTGCGCGCTTATTGAGTCGTGTTTGCGTTTCTGCAGCTAAACGCTTTGCTAAAAAGCGTACATCACGTTGCTGCCTGTGCAACGCTGCAATCTCTTGTTCTTTATTTATCAATTCTTTATTTTTGTTTGCAATCTCTTGTTCTTTATTTATCAATTCTTTATTTTTACTAATATTAATGTCATAAGTTGCGTCCATTACCGCATCACGAACCAAAACTTGGGCAGCTTTTCTGTGTAGAACCGCTACACTTCCACCTATAATATTAATGCAGTCATAATAATAATTATGATACTCATTATCGTACACGATAGAGTACTCGTCTTTATATGTCAACGGTTTATGCGAGCCTGTGAAGTGCACTATTATAGGGCGCTTTACACCTAGTTGTTTTAGGGCGGTCGTGAATACATTATATTTTTTATCTAAGTATGTAACCTTTTCGTTAAACGTTATGTTAGTTATCGTTTGATCCGCAAATATATCAAACTCCTTGGGAATTAAAGCTGACCTATTGTATATATTTTCCCAGAAAGTATTCATGACGCCATCACGCATCTTGTCGAGATTCAACAGCATTAGTCCGGAATTTATATATTTGTTTTTATTATTTGTTAAAAACCAACGTCGAAAATTATCGTATTGCTTGCCGTGCATAATAACCCAGTCTTCCACCGCGGCGATACAATTCCCCTCCAAATCAGTCTCGTATAATTCTGCCAAGTCACCCAAACATAACATATCAATATCCATGGACAGCGCCCGTTTCTCGCTAGCCGGCAGCACTTCTGGCGCCAAATATCTATAATAAGCTTCCATTGTTACTTTATTATTGGTAACTGCTATGTTCTCAAAGTGTTTTTCTTCTGCAACTATAAATTCAATCGTGGTGTTATCAAATTTTTCGGCCAGCTTGTTGAGCCGCGCTTGGTTACCTGTAGTGATGTTAGAGTGGATAATATAAAAAGTTAATTCGTGCTTTTGATTATTTTTAATTACTGAGTAGATGGCGGTAGCCGTCATATCTACACCGTTATTGTCACTCGCAAAAATTAAATTCATATGCACCTTGCTAAAACTTCACTATACCATTAATCTGTTGTGTTGTTGGTATTGTCCTGAGTAGACTTTACTCTGTACCTTGCCAGAACTTTTATGCTGGCAACTTGTTTTCGTACCAGTATTTTTTCTTTGGTAAATCTTTTGGCTATAGACACCTTATCCCTTAGGCTTGCCACGTTGCATATGTAGCCGTAGATCTTCCCACGACCGCCCATTACGACCGCCGCATCGGGGAGCATATGAGCTATATCCTCCTTGTGCTTCGTTTTACGCCATGACTTATCAAGTATAGTAGATACTTTTCTTGCCACTTTACGATTGCTGACATAGCTCAGCCTGCTAAATATGTAGTTATACGTATCTAGCATGCGATTAATATATACCTCTTTACTATAGTCCTGCTTTGCGGATAAGTAATCCACAGCATCTTTTAATACCAGCGCCCTGGAGATCAAGCCGTCATCTGTATACACAAACGCTGTTGATAGAGAATTATCACGCACAACCCTGTGATAATAAGTTGGTTTATCTATATACATGATTTTGTTGGCGCAATACGATGTACGCAAATTAAACGCCTCGTCTTGACCAGACCTAAGGGCCGAGGGGAAATTTATACTGTTACTGACTAGCATGTCTCGTCTGTATAGGGCGACCCATATCGTGCCCTTTTGATATAGTTTATTTTTGGATATGAGTGCGCGTAAGTTAACATTGTAGTTATATTCGTAATCAGCTGGATCTGGCTGCTGTATCCTCGTATTCGCAATCTTCCTGTTATTCCCCGCCCTCACATAGGCCCGAGCTATGTCAGCCTCGTATTTTTTCGCCGTACTGTATAGTTCCTCAAAATAATCATTGTCCACATAATCATCCGAGTCCACAAAACCTATATATTCACCGCTTGCTAACTCTAGTCCCTTATTGCGTGCAACTGCTGCGCCCTGGTTTTTTTGCTTCACCGCAGTTATTCGTTTATCCCGTTTTGCGTATTTCTGTAGTATTTGCCACGACCCGTCAGTAGAACCGTCATCTATGCATATAGCCTCTATGTCCTTTAATGTCTGGTTAATTACGCTTTCGAGGCATTTTTTTAGGCAGCTACCCGCATTGTATACAGGTATAATCACCGACACTAATGGAGTATCACTCTTCTTCACAAGCCAAACTCCTTTCTACTGCCTATATATTGGCATGTTGAATGGGCGAGGGGGAAGCTATAACCCCATTTGCATGTGATTCTATAGATCTTGCTTATATATCCAGTCGCTGCGGATTCCTTTCTAGAGCTACGCGTCATCGTGTATGCTGATAGCTCCTATATTCCAGAAAGGCTGTACGCCATTATTGGCGTTTGGATCTATGCGAGTATAGCGATCCGACACAGGCTCATTCTCATATATTGATTTTTTGAATTTTTTGCTATACCGAGAGGTTATGGATTCCGGTATCGTCCATCGTATGCACGCAAAACGTGTCGCATCGTCTATATTGTTTATTTGCATATGTGGCCATTTTTTACCATGGAACGATAATAACCACCTACCAGCAGTTCGTAATCTATAATCTTCGGTACGCGTCCAAAAATTATTGCCCATTTTCTTTGCGATAGTAGCCATATGTATCCATATTTGATAATTATACAGACAATAGTGTAGCGTATTCGTTCGGGCTAGCTCCTCTGGTTGCGAACCGTCGGCCTTAAAATGCTTATCAATACGAGATTCGGCTCGATTTATAGCGGCATTTAGAAGCGATTTATCTCTTAGAAACTCCGCAATGGACGCTACCTGCAGATCGTAGACGATACCATGATTGTTAGTAGCTGCACATTCTGTTACTCCTTGGTCAGACTCTAGCAACCATTGCAGATATTCTGATAGCCATTTCTTAAAAGCATAAAGATCTCTATTTGTTATAGCGCCTGAGCCCACGAGAATCTTAACCGTGTCAAGGTAATAATAGAAGTCCTCTCCCTCAATAATGCCCGGAGCTCCCCCCAAGTTATTCATGTGTCCAAGTTTGACTTGAGCATACTTTAAATTGGGGTTCATTTTCGTTGCGCTATTTATAAAGAAATGCCTGAGAATGTCAGCAGCATGACTGGCGTATTTTTTATTGCCTGTAAATTTCCACGCCAATGTGAGTATAGTAGAGTCTACAAACATCTCCCTTAATCGAGTCCTGTCATATTTTCCGCTATTTGGGCCATAAAGTTTCGCTTCAGGGTACCACTGCCCGTCCTTTCTAATATACGGCATACCATCAGGGGAGCTCGGGTCAGGCCACCAATAGGGGGCTAAAGACCAATAGTTATGTTTGTCGCCGTCCGCTGGAGCACTTGCCTTATCTACAACCGTATACAGTCCACGCCCTAGTGCTTCGTCTGCTTCATCTATGAGTTTTTCGATAATTACATTTAAGTCAGGGTTGCCGCCCTGTTGATATGCAGCGACTTCGTTATTTAAAACCTTCAAATTCCGAAAGTTTAGAGTACTTATGGAGGACGTTCGATATCCGATAGGCAACATGCCGACAGACTGGAGAGTAGCAGTAATCTTATCCTTTACACGTATTTGCGCTTTCATTACTGCGCGAGTGTGGCGTATGGGCTTTGTTATCCTCCATGACCGACTCTGCAACAGAGTGTTATATTCTTGCTCAATGTAGCGCAGGGTATCTTCTGAGTTTTGGAGCGCCTTACGAGCAGCGTCTAGATCTCCCTGTAGTTTCTTGAGCGCTTCTGGTGAATTATTTCTGGCCACTTTACTTGCCCTTCGCGGAATCAATACGCATAGTATAGGGCGGCCTCAGCGACCATTTCCCCCTAAAGGTATCCACGATAACTCTGAAACTATTCACGCCCGGTTTCCATATATAATCCGTAGACCTGTCTATGCTTCTCATAAACACGTTGATATGATATGTGTTCTCCGCAAATATATTATCGATTTCTAAATGTATGCGCTTGTGAATCCCTTTTTTAATCGCACCGAGACTCTCGTTTGGATCTTCCGTAGCCACCCTATATACTTTCAGGCCGTCTGTCTGTTGTATTTCCATAGATATTACCGCGTCACGTATGTCTATCTTAGAGGCAATATCTATGTCGAATACTAGCTTGTCACCCGGATAAAAAACGCTACTTTGTTTGTTACTTTGGTTTTTTAACGAAACGTTTAATTCTACTCCTTCTGTACTCTTTTGAGTTGAGTCGTCAGGTGCTGGGATCGGAATGGACTCTCCGGCAGATATATTCGCTTTTTCGTAGGCCCGGGCAGCCTCTCTTGTGTTACCGATGTACATGATTTTGCCTTTTTCTATATACATAGCCCTATTACAAAATCTCTGAACCGAGTCCATATCATGAGTAACTAAAACGACCGTTTTTTTGTCACCTTTGAGCTTAGCGAAATAATCAAAACACTTTCTTTGAAAAGCTTCATCACCGACAGCCAGAACTTCGTCCAAGAGCAGTATTGGGGATTCGGCGCGTATAGCTATAGAAAATGCGAGCCGGACCTGCATGCCCGAACTGTAATTTTTGAGCCTTTGGTCCATAAATTTTCTAAGCTCTGCGAATTCAACAATATCGTCGTACATAGCCAGCATTTCCTTACGGTTAAAGCCCAGTAATGCACCATTTAGGAACACATTTTCGCGGCCGGTAAGCTCCGGATTAAAGCCTACGCCCAGTTCAATAAACGGCGTAAGCTTGCCGTTAACTTGTATGTTTCCACCGTCCGGAGTATATATGCCGGCCAGTAGCTTCAATAGGGTGCTTTTACCGCTCCCGTTACGCCCGACGATGCCGAAAAACTCACTTTTTTTAATCTCGAACGATATGTCCTTTAGTACGCGCTGATTCTCGTAACCCTTTTTATGGCGCGCAAAATTTATAACCGCATTTTTAATGCTGCCGGTTCTTTCATGCGGCAGCTTAAATGTTTTGCTTACATGCTCTACCTTAATCGCAATGTCGTCCATATCTCTAGATATTCTCCGCAAAGTATCTTGCCTGACTCTTGAAATACAATAGCCCGCCTACTAGCACCATTGCTATAATAGCCAAAGGGATAAATTGATAATAACCGCCTCCAAATACACTTGCAGTGGTGGACGCAGTGTGCGTAATAGCGGCATGACGCGCACCCTGAATTGCCTGGGCTATTGGGTTTATCATGATAAGTTTCTGAAGCGTTACGTTTGTAATTGTAGAGAGTGGATACAAGATGGGTGTAAAGTAAAAGCCTGCTTGTAAAATTACTTCCCAGATGTAACTTACATCCCGAAACTTTACATACAATGCTGACAGCACTAGAGATATGCCTAGGGCAAATAAATATACTTCCACGAGCGCTAGTAGTATAAGTGGCAATGTGTCCAATAAACCCACCCGGTTGACAGCCATAAATATTGCCACCACTACTAAATTTAGCCCTAGATTGATGAGGGCAGCCAAACTGCTGCTAACAATAATCGTCCAGCGTGGAATGCGAATTTTACGGATAAGGTCGCCACGGCCCACGATTGCAGTCGTACTCTGCATGGTCATCTCGTTAAAAAAATTCCACATCACGATACCAAGCAGTAGATATACGGGGAAATGTGGCACGCCATCACCGACTTTTAGGAACTTCACAAATACAACATACAGAATGACAAAAAGGAGCATCGGCTTTAATAATGACCAAGCGTAACCCAACACAGACCCTTGGTAGCGTAACTTGAAGTCGGTACGAACAAGTTCTTTGAGAAGTATCACGGAATAGCGATACCGCTGTTTTAATCTCTGCATATCTTGTGTTCTATTTTACCCTGAATACGCCAATTATGGTAGGCTAAGGCTATGCAAAAAGTACTAGTAACCGGTATTGATGGGTTTGTGGGTAGGCATGTAGCACGCGAGCTTGCGGGAAATGGGTTTGAGATTGTGGGTGTCGGTGGGCCACAGGGCAACAGCAAGCTATCGGACTTTGTAGGACAATATTTTACGACGGACCTAATGGACACCGAGGCAACACGAGCAATAGATTTTACCGACGTAACGGGTGTAATACATTTGGCAGGGCTTGCGGCAGTGGGGCCTTCTTTTCAGAACCCACGACAGTATATGGACACGAACGCAGGTATAGAGATAAATTTATTTGAAGCTGCCCAGGCACAAGCAGTACACCCCAAGTTTGTTATAGTAAGTAGCGGTAGTTTATACGACCCTAAGGCTGCCTTACCTATTACCGAACGGTCCCCGATGTTTCCCAACTCCCCGTATGCCGTAAGTAAGATGGCCCAAGAGCAAATGGCGCGATACTATAGTTCTCGCGGCTTCGAAGTCGTCATTGCTCGACCATTCAACCATATAGGCCCCGGCCAGAATCCCGGCTTTATCGTACCCGACCTGGCCCAACAAGTTATTGCCGTAGAGCGAGGCGAAGCAGCGGAGGTGCTGGTAGGAAACCTGGATGCCAAGCGTGACTACACGGATGTACGCGATATTGCCCGAGCATATCGATTAATGCTTGAAAGCGGCAGGAACAGCGAAATATACAATATCTGCTCGGGCAGATCCCTCAGTGGCCACGAAATTCTGGAGCACATTTTGACAGCCGCCGGCCAGCACCCAACCATTACGCAAGACTCTGCCAGAATACGACCATCTGATACGCCAGATGTTTACGGATCTTATCATAAGCTCACCGCCGATACTGGCTGGCAACCAGCTATAACTCTCAATCAAACAATGGTCGATGTCATTGCCGACTGGCGGAATCGTTAGCGCCTAGGCTTTTGCTTGTTCGAAGCCGAGGTCATGTTCAACCATCAGTTTAACGAGGCCGGAGAAGTCTATTTTACGCTTCCATCCCAGGACCGTTTCAGCCTTGGTGGGGTTGCCAAGCAGAATATCGACTTCAGCAGGACGGAAGAACTCAGGGTTGATTTTAACAAGCGTCTTACCCGATACTTTGTCCACGCCGACCTCCTCCACGCCGGCGCCCTTCCACCTGATTTCCATCGCCGCTTCCTTAAAGGCAAGCTCAACGAACTCACGAATGGTGTGCGTTTCGCCGGTAGCAAGCACGTAATCGCCCGGCTCGTCTTGCTGCAACATGCGCCACATACCTTCTACGTAGTCGCCGGCATATCCCCAGTCACGCTTTGAATCAAGGTTGCCGAGTTCAAGGACATCCTGTCTACCAAGCTTAATACGTGCAACGGCTTGACTGATCTTGCGAGTCACAAACTCTGGACCACGACGGTCGCCTTCGTGGTTAAATAAAATGCCGCAGCTGGCGTGCATGCCGTAGCTTTCACGGTAGTTTTTAGTAATCCAATGCCCGTAGAGCTTAGCGACGCCATAAGGGCTGCGCGGATGAAAAAGCGAATCCTCGTCATAACCTTCGCCCGGGCGGTTATAATCAAGGCCGCCAAACATCTCAGAAGTTGATGCTTGATAGAAGCGCACCGTCTTCTCACCGCGAGTCAGCCGGATGGCTTCGAGCATATTCACAACCCCACCACCAGTTACCTGGTGCGTCAGAATCGGATCGCGAAACGAGTACCCGACGTGGCTGATTGCCGCTAGGTTATAAACTTCGTCGGGCTTAGACTGTTGCACGGCACGAACCAATGATGACAGGTCGTGTAAGTCTGCAAGGATAACATTCACGTACGGAAAGGCGTCTTTGAACGCCTGAAATTTGGGATGGCTCGCCTCACCCTGGCCACGAATGATACCAAAAACCTCGTAACCCTTATTATGTAATAGTTCAGCCAGGTGCCCACCATCCTGTCCATTAACGCCAGTAATAAGTGCGCGTTTCGCCATGCTCGTTATATCCCCTTAAAACATTATCAACAAGTGCTTCTATTGTATCACCTGCGCTTATCCGTTGCCATCCGCGTATCATTTACGCAACCTTTGGCGAATATGAGATACTGGGTCTACGTTAAATTAATGGAGTCACTATATGTCACAAGCGACCGAACTCAACCCAGGTTCATTTAAAGAATTCGCAGACCGCACAGGCGGTACCCTTGATTCTACGGAATTGAGAGAGCGGCATGGCAGAGCCCTAACCGAATACCGTACTGCCCTCGCCGCAGAACAGGGGATAAGTCTTGACGATCTGCACCTCAAATCATTAGGCGCAGAAGCTCTACGCTACGCAGGGTAGTAATGGCTAAGATAGTCATAGACGCCCGCGAAAGCGGCACCAGCACCGGCCGGTATATCGACAAGTTGCTCGAGCATCTGCACGGGCTTCAGCCGGCGCATGAAATCGTGGTGGTCACGAAGCAAAAGCGTCTGGACTACCTCGTCAAAACTGTACCGTCCTTTACCGTACAATCTACGCCGTACAAGGAATTCACATTCGGCGAACAGCTCGGATTTAAAAAGCAGTTACAAGATCTGCACCCGGACCTCATACATTTCGGCATGGTGCAGCAACCGGTCTGGTACCGTGGCCGTGTCGTAACTACCATGCACGACCTGACGACCGTACGATTCCGTAACCCTGACAAGAATCCACTCGTCTACTTTATAAAACAGCAGGTATATAGGTGGGTCAATAAGAAAGCGGCACGTAAATCCGCCGCCATCATTACCCCTACGCAATATGTCAAAGATGATGTAGCAGCCTTTACGCACGTAAATCCTGGCAACATAACCGTAACGTACGAAGCGGCCGATGCCATAGCCGACGAACCGGAACCGTTTGTAGGCCTAGAAGGCAAGCCGTTTATCATGTATGTCGGCCGGCCGACACCCCATAAAAACCTGGGTCGACTGATTGATGCATTCACCCAGTTACAGACCACCCACCCCGACTTACGTCTGGTACTGGCCGGCAAAAAGGACGCCAATTATGCCCGGCATGAACAGCGGGTACGGGCCGATACTATACAAAATATAGTATTTACCGATTTTATAACCGACGGGCAGCTGCGCTGGTTGTACGAACACTGCAGCGCCTATGTGTTCCCCAGCCTCAGTGAGGGCTTCGGCCTCCCGGGCCTGGAAGCGATGGTACACGGCGCACCGGTGGTCAGTAGTAATGCTACCTGTTTGCCCGAAGTTTACGGCGATGCCGCACACTACTTCGACCCGCGTGACGCAAGCGATATGGCTGCCAAGATAGCAGATGTGCTCGATGACCCTATCCTGCGCGAAGACCTGCTTGAAAAGGGTCGTGCCCAAGCCGCGAAATACTCATGGGACACCATGGCCAAACAGACCCTGGCCGTGTACGAATCAGTACTCGACCGCAAATAGTTTTTTGAGTTCGTCCGCTACCCGAGTGGCATCATGTCGGATAAGCGTACGGTGTAGCACATCGCCATCCACCCGAGCACTCAGTTCCTTGGAAACCAGCCGCGCACCATGGAAGTTAGCCGCTATTTCCGCAAAACGGGTGCGTTCGGTATCTACCGGCAATTCACCCTCTTTAGCGTAGCGAAGCAATAGTGTGGGGCTGATAGGTTCGGTATTGTACAGCACGTCGGTAATACGGTCCGTGCCTATATAGCGCTCTAGCTGCTGCACATAATCCACTACGTGCCAGCCGTCGGTCTGTCCAGGCTTATTCACCAGGTTCGCCACACTTACCAGCCGGGCTTTGCTTCGTGCCAACGTTTCCCGCATACCGGTCACTGCCAATATCGGGATTAACGATGTATAGAGGCTACCGGGTGCTATGACGATCAGATCAGCGGCACAGAGAGCGTCATGCGCCAGTGGATTGAGTTGTGTTTCCGGCTCTAAGCGAAGCGTAGCATTTTTACTGAGTGCGATATCGCTATCTATCAGGTGCTCGCCGTAATAAAACCGGTCGCCGTCTTCGGCCACCAAGGTGTGTTGATACAGCGTAACTGGCACGACCTGTCCCCGTATGTGCAAGATATCACCGGGTGGCAACACCCCGTATTCGTCGCGTAGCACTCCGGTGGATCCGCCGTCGTCGCTCATACTCACCACAGCCGTCAGGTTCGGCGTGAGCGATTTGAGTCCTTGCAGTAAGGTAAAGCTGCCGGTGCCGCCACCCAGTATCACTATGCGGGGTGCCTTCTGCGGCATTAGGCTGCTAGCTTCAGTACGATATGCCGGTCGCGCCCCTCGCCCACCGATTCACTGGCGATACCTGCGTCTGCTGCCACTTGGTGTACCACGCGCCGGTCAGCCGCATTCATCGGCTTCACCTCGTACGGCTCACTGCTTTCTTTCACCTGTTTTACCCAGTCTTCGGCTGTCTTAGCTAACCGTTCGGCACGCTGTTTCTTGTAGTCCGCTACGTCCACATTCACACGGGTAATAGGGTAGTTCTGGTTTTTTAACGCGTTACTTATAGTAAACTGCAGCGCCCGCATAGTGTCGCCGCGCTGCCCAATCAGAAAACCGTTCAGGTTGGTACTAGGAATGTTCAGTTCGATGACTTCGCCGTCGTGCGTGGCGTATACATCGGTATTCAGCCCGAAAAACGACAGCAAATCTTCCAAGTATTTCTTGGCATACACGATTGACTCTTCCATAGTGCTTACTTCCTCCGTTTTTTAGCGGACTTTTTCTTTTTGGGTGTTTTTGGTTTGGGGGGAGTAACCACTTCGGCTTCAGGAATATCCGCTACGTTGCGGGTGGGCTTCTCGGCAAGTTTTTCCATGTCGGTCTCGTCTTCGCGTAGGGCAATGGACTGCTGAACATAGGCGACCAGCCCGCCCGTAAACCAGTACAGGCTGAGGGCAGCGGGCAGATTAACCGTAAAGAGGAACACCATGATAGGAATGATGTACTGGGTGTTGCGGCCGACCGCGGCGTTCACCTCGGACTGATCCGTCCGGGAACCGCTCTTGCTGGCATCTTTCAGAATGTCGCGGAGTTTGCGGGCATCTTTGTCGACCGGCATGAGCTGGCGGCTGGTTATGAACTGTATGGCCGCACTGCCGAACACGAGCAGCAGGGCAGGCAGGTAGGTGCCTTTCGGCCCCAGTGCGCTGCGCGAGAGGTCCACCAGGCCGAAGAGGGTGTTATCGAAATCGGCAGGGTGGTGCGCCAAGTGCTGGATCCAGGGCAGGTGCTGCAGTGCCGGATAGGCAAAATCCACGATATTCTTCGGATCGTGAATGACGCGGTTAAGACCGCTGTAGAGACCGATAAGTACGATTAGCTGTACGACAAGCACCGGCAGCGTACCGAGTGGATTCACACCGCGTTCTTTATAGAGCTCCATCATCAACAGCGATTCCTTTTGACGGTCTCCCTTCGCTTCTTTTTTGATGCGCTTGAGTTCCGGCTGCAGACTGCGCATGACCTTGGTCTGCTTGAGCTGCTTTTTCACCAGCGGCCACAGCGCCAACCGGATGATAATGGTAAAGATAATAACCGCCAGACCAAAATTGTGACCAGGCAATAACCCGTAAATAAGTACGAGCAGGTTAAATATAGGCTGGACAATAAGATTCGTAAACATAACTATGCTGCCTCCGGCTCATGAGACAAACCCGGTGTTCTTACCACCCAGGCAGGGCAAACGTACGTGTTGCTCCGACTGCTCGTTCCCTTGGCGTTACCATATATCATACCATGCTGCTGCTGTTCACACATTACACAAGTCCGGCTTTATGCAGTACTTTTTCTACTTCGGTCGTCACGTCCCGGTGGTCGGCCTTCGCCAGTGCGGCGTCGTACACGGTAATAATGAGGTCGTGTGAGCCCGCAAACGCACCGGCACGAAGCCGGATATATTCGTATATCCGGCGGCGGATACGATTACGCACCACGGCCGATTTCGCGGTCTTTTTACTGACGACGACGGCCAGCCGGTAGGTGTCGCGGCGGCTTGGCGCATAGCGCAACCCCAGCTGTGTGGTCCGGACGGCACGGCCGGACTTATAGAGGCGTTGGATGCTGGCACGACCATGGAAGCGGTTATGGCGCGTAATCATATGTGTAGTATACGTGAGAAGTGAGAAATAAAATGAGCGGACCCCTCATTCGGTGTCCGCTCGGTTAATAGTTTAGTTACTAAACTATTAACGGGTGAGGAGCTTGCGGCCTTTGTTGCGGCGGCGACTCAGGACCGTGCGGCCGGCACGGGTGGCCATACGCTTCATAAAACCATGTTCTTTGGAACGCTGGCGTTTCTTTGGTTGGTGGGTTCGCTTGGGCATGTGTTAAAAACTCACTTACTATACTTATCGTTGGTTCGACTGTGTAGTGTACCATACTTGACCGGTGTTGGCTAGGGGTCACCCCCCTGTTGAGTTGGTGGCGAGTTTTCCCCTTTTGTTCTCTAGTTATCCACAGACTATCAGATGAGCCTGACGCCTGTGGATAACTCTACCCCTACCCTGCCGGTTTTCGGTCTGCGAAATGGTTGTAGAAAATATTGTGGAAAACTTTTCACCCAGTGCGGTATAGTTATACACAGGATTTAAAAAGTGAGGGGTACGACCACACGTGGAGCACGATAAACTCTGGCAGACCGCTTTGGGGGACATAGAGATAAGCCTTAGTAGAGGCAACTACGTTACGTGGTTCAAAAACACCGAACTTATCAAAGCTAGCGCCGACACCCTCCTCATCGGGGTTCCTAACGTATTTATCAAGCAGCAGCTCGAACGCAAGTATAACGACCTGGTGCTGCAGACACTCCAAAAAAACGGTTTTACCGGGACCGTTACGTACAAGATTCACAGTCCTTCGCGAAAAAACCAGCCGGAAGAACCCATTACCCTTCCCTCACCCGCCAAAGTCAGCGTGGATGCTCCGACAGCTGTCCGTACCGGTAGCAATAGTCTGTCCCGTGCCTACCGACAAGGAGTCAGCGACCGCTATACTTTTGAGAATTTCGTAGTCGGCAGCGGCAACGAACTCGCCTATGCCGCCTGTCAGGCGGTCGCTACCGAACCGGGCACAAAATACAACCCGCTTTTCCTTTATGGCGGCGTCGGCATCGGCAAGACTCACCTGATGCAGGCGGTAGGAAACGCCGTAGTTGCCAAGACACCGGGCGCCCGGGTCGTATATGTGAGCAGCGAACAGTTCCTACAGGAGTTCGTCGACGCGCTGCGTTACAAAAAAATCAGCGATTTCACCGATCACTACCGTGGTGCCGATGTGCTTATCGTCGACGATATCCAGTTTATCGCCGGTAAAGAAAAGGTGGAGGAAGAATTTTTCCATACCTTCAACGCGCTTCATCAGGCAAGTAAGCAGATTATTATCAGCAGCGATAAGCAGCCGCGCGATATCGCTGGTTTTGCCGAGCGGCTGCGCAGCCGGTTCGCCTGGGGTATGAGTATTGATATGCAGAACCCGGACTTCGAAACCCGGTGCGCTATCTTGCAAATAAAAGCCGAGAGCCATCAGGTGCACCTGCCGAACGACTTGGTAGATTACCTGGCGACCAACATATCCACCAACGTACGCGAGCTCGAAGGAGCTCTTAACCAACTCCTGGCTTTTTGCGAGATGCGTGGGTTGGAGCCGAACCTGGCCATCGCCACGGGTCTCCTTGGGGCGTCCCAGTTACGGCCGAAACATTTGAGTGCACGGCAAATCATTGAGCGCTGTGCCAAGCACTACCAGGTCAGCATAGAGGATATCGTCGGGCCAAAGCGCGACAAGGATATCGTGGTGCCTCGCCAGATTGCCATGTATATGTTGCGAAGCGAGCTGCACTTAAGCTTTCCAAAAATAGCCCGCGAGCTTGGGCGCAAAGACCACACCACCGCGATCCATTCGGTTGAAAAGATAGAGAAAGAATCGCGTTTGGACGCCGACATCCGGGCAGCGCTTGCCGAGATAAAGGAGCGCCTGTATGCATAAGGTATATACACGCTGTGTACAGCCTGTGGGTAGGCTTGGCATACGCAGTGGAAATCCGGCATCTTTCTCCACACCCCTCTTTGCCGGGGCTGGCAGCCTGTGGGGAATCACCCCTACCTATAACCGCCCCGTGCACACTTTTTGTATGCACTTTTCCTCCCTTTATAGACGCATGAGAACAGGGGTAACGGCCAGGTTTTCCCCGCTTTCCACACCCCCTACTACAAACATGACAAATCAAATAAAGAAGAAATTACTAGTAAGCAGCATGGGGAGAGGGAGATAAGCGATGAAACTGAAAGTCACTCAAGAGAATCTGAATAAAGCGTTGGGACTGGTTGCCCGGGTGGCTAGTGCCCGGGGCACTCTGCCTATTCTCAGCAACGTGTTATTAAAAATAGAGGGCAATCGGTTGAGTGTGGCAGCTACGAATCTGGATATCGCTATCTCGTGTGAGCTGGGTGCACAGGTCCAGAGCGAAGGTTCCCTGACCGTCCCCGCCCGCTTGCTTCAGGATCTCGTGAATGGTCTGCCAAGCGGTGTGATAGAGATGGAACAGGATGAACAGCGGCTCAAAATTGCGACCGAAAGCTACAAATCGGTGATAAACGGGGTAAGCGCCGAAGAGTTCCCTGTCATGCCGGCTATAGAGGGGGGTGCGCAGTGGAGCGTATCTGCCCCGCTGCTTAAAAAGACCCTGCAGCAAGTGCTGCTCGCGGCGAGTAACGACGAAAGCCGTCCTGTGCTGACGGGTGTGTATCTTCACACCGTGGATAACACGCTGTTTGTGGCAGCGACCGATAGTTATCGCTTGGCAGAGAAACGGCTCATGACCACCAAAGAACATATACAGTTGCTCGTCCCTGCTACCGCGCTGCATGATGTACTACGTATCATCAATGATTTTGAGGGTAATCTGACGGTGGTGCATGACGACCAGCAGGTCCAATTCCGGGCTGGAGATGTAGAGCTGGTGGCCCGGCTGATAGAGGGTAATTACCCTGATTACCGCAAACTCATTCCTGCCGGTTTCAGTACGACCGCAGTACTGCCCCGTGCCGAACTGGTAAATATCGTAAAAGTGTCGAGTTTGTTTGCCCGCGAAAGTGCGGGCAGTATTGTGGTGAGTGTCGATGAACCCTCCGAAAGTATCTGGATACATGCGGTTGCTTCGCAGCTGGGTGAAAATAACGCCACACTCAAAGTGCAGGCGACAGGGTCGGGTTCTATTACGCTCAATTCGCGCTACTTACTCGACGCCTTGCAGGCCATGGACGCCAAGACGGTGCAACTTGGGTTCAATGGTAAGCTCGAAGCTGTTATGCTGAGCGATGTCGAGAGTGACGACTACCTGCATATCATCATGCCATTGAAATCGTAGTAAGTATAATGGCTGGTATGATTAGCGATTTGCGGCTGCAACAATTCCGTTCATATGCGGACGCGTCGTTTGAGTTCGGCGAAGGGGTGAATATAATCGTGGGGCCGAACGGAAGTGGCAAAACCAACCTGCTGGAAGCCATTCTGATTATGGCACTCGGTACCTCGTACCGGGTAAGCGATGCTGATTTGGTGCAATTTGACCATGATTGGTTCCGACTGGATGCGCATCTCGAGCCGGGCGATAAGACACGCACCGTAAAACTCCAGACGCATCCCCGCCAGACGAAAACATACGAACTCGACGGTCGGATGTATCAGCGGCTTGCCTTGCAACACACGGTGCCGATAGTACTTTTTGAGCCGAATCATCTGCAGCTTCTACATGGTGCGCCCGATGTGCGCCGAAGTTATCTGGACGACATACTGGAACAGACAAGCCCGGGTTTTATGAGCTTCCGGCGTAACTACCGACGGGTACTGGCACAGCGTAACGCGCTGCTTAAGCGGACGCGCAAGCCCACCACACAAGAGTTTTTTCCCTGGGACCTCCGGCTGAGTGAGTTGGGCGCTACTATTACGCGCGCTCGGGCTGAGTTGTGTGAACAGCTGAACACGAAGCTCCATGGTCTTTATAAGGAAATATCGGTGACACAGACGGAAGTATCACTTAGGTATCAACCCAAGTTCCCACTGGAACAGTATGAATCGCAGCTGCTCGCGAAACTGGAGAGCCGTTTGGCCGAAGACCACGCCCGCGGCTTTACGGCGTACGGTCCGCATCGCGAAGATTTTAGTGTCACGTTCAACGCCCGTGCGGCCAATGAATATGCATCGCGCGGCGAGACACGCACGGTGCTGCTGGCACTTAAAATCATAGAACTACAACTGTTGGAACAAGTCCGCGGCGAAACTCCCCTGCTTTTGCTCGACGATGTCTTTAGTGAGCTCGATGGTGCCCGACGCCGCGCGCTAACTGGTTTCTTACAGCGCTACCAAACGTTCCTGACAACCACCGACGCCGACGTGGTGGTCAAACATTTTACCGACAGTACCATTATTCCCTTAAGTGGCGAATAGAGACTACTGTACGATGTAATTGATGGTGTATGCATCTGGATTCACACCGACAGACGTAATGTAGTTAAACACCTCTTGCTTGTAGTTGGCGACTGCTATACTTTCGTTTGATTTGTCGGCAGCGGATAGCTGAATGATTGCGTCCATCGTTAATTTCGGCTGGTTATTCGGTCCATTTACAAAATTAGCTTTGAGGGTAAAATCGGTAGTTTGATACGGCAGATGGGTGAGCATAGGCTCGATAGTGCTAACGAGATTAAGGCTATCCAAGTTATAGCCTTTACTCTGAATCCAGTGGCGTGCTGCTGCGTCGGCTGTGGAGTCAACAGCCGTAATATAGATAGTTTGCGTGAGAGTGTTTTTGTTTGTTCCTGCACCGTAATCGACCCGGTAAGTGTGATCCGAAGCGACGTACGGCAGTAGCTTTATGATGGGGTTTGCGGCAGCGACTTTCGTACTGGTGGTACGAAACAATTCCCCACCCAACTGCTCACGCAGATATTCTTCTTTAGGATATTTTTTCAGGTAGTCCTGTCCGACTTGTGAATTTGGTTCCAATATTATAATAACGGTTGTATTCCCGGTTGAGGGGACATCGAACGTCTTTTTGGTGGTGGCAAAGCCATTCATGGTGGCCGTTATGGTGTGTTTACCTGGAGAAAGTCGGGTGTTTCCGACGACAATATTTTTCTGGCCATCAAGTGTCATGGTTGCTGCGCTGGGTGCAAGCTTTACGGTAGTGTTTGGACGGTGGAGCGTCCGATAGGTCAGCGCACCGATAATCACCAAAATAAGTATGGCTACAAGTAATAGTATGTTTCGACGTCGTTGCATATTAACCTCCATTTATTGGTCGGAATACCGAGAAAGTTTCACCTGAATCGTTAAAATATACCTGATTATCAAGCTGGGGTACGTGGTCGTGCCACGATGCTTCGGTTACATCATTGCCTCCCGGCTGCGGACCAACATATATAAAGGTATGAACCGAATCCACGAATATGTCGCCCGGTTGCAATTGTGCGGAACTGGTAGCATTTATGGGTTGATAGAGCTCAGGGTGACTTTGCATGTAGGCCATCTGATCGCCAGTAGTACGTTTTACGTAGTTTGGATCTGCGCCGGAGCTTATCATGACCGTTGCTACGAATACACCACAGTCACTCCAGGCGTCGTTTCCCGGGTCGCCGCCTTGTGCCTTCGGCATTGCTGTTTGATAGGCGGGTGTCGCATCTGCCTGTTCCTTGCCATGTCCGCCATTTGGCCAAGCGAGCCCCAAGGCGGTTTTAACGATATTTCCAGCTACTACCCCTCCCGCACAGACAGTAGCGGCGCCGGAAGACGAACCGCTGCCAGCGCCTGTAAAACTGACCGGTAAAGCTACTGCGGTAGCACTATCATAATACTTTGAGACGATTGATTGAGCCTGAGAATAATGTTGTTTATAGTTTGAACCATCAGAGTAAGCCGAAACCTGAAAGGTCTGAGTTGCCATCCACGGATCCATACTTTGCCAATTCGGAACATTTTGCAAACCTTTGCTCAGTGCCGGAGGCGCATTGGAGCCCGGTGGGCTGCCAAAAAATGCTTCGGTGTTATATGCCGGGTCCATAAGCTGGTTTACGGCCTGCTGGTTATTGGGATCGTTCGATATCGTGCTCCACCCGGTAGAAATTCTCTGCTGAAAAATACCCAACGAGTCGTGGTCGCTTCCTACAGCTTGTTTGTTGGGGTTATTGAGAGAAAGCGGTACATTGGAATTGGCATAGATATGTAAATTCGACTCTGTCAACCCCGCCATGATACCTATAATAGCGCCCGCTTTATCCAAATTCTCGGTCTTTGCAATGCCGATAATGGTATTTACAACAGCCACCTGATCTGCTGTTAATTGTAGTTCACTATCAGCAACACCGTTTGTTGTACCTACCCCGCAAGCACTAGTTGAACCGTCGTCGGGAACCCAATCGGTCCACGGACCGTAAATGGCATCACAGTCCAATTGTGATAGTCCATTACATGTAGTAGCGAAAACACCCGGACTTTGGCTAAAGAGAAATAACAGCGACGCCAAAGCCACACCAAAGAACCGTACGATGTACGGTATGTCCCGGATAAGGTGTTTCCGAACGGACATCAGTCCGATCCTTTGTTTTGGTCGGCAGCGGGCAATATACCAGGGTCAAATATAACACCGGCGCTTTGAACGGCGGACTGTATAAGTTGGCATGGGTTCGACTTCAGGTTTACCTGCTCGCCCGTATCAGGATCTTGTGTGGTGTTGGGCCCGGGCCCTTGTACTCCATCACCTTGCGTAAAATCTACAAAAACTTTAGGACGTATTTCGTAATGGGGGTCATTGTTAAGCCAAGGGCTAATGTCCAATTGCTGAGTGGTGGCGTTGTATAGGGCCATGGGGCCCTGTATGCAATTGGCACTCCAGTAGGCCTCGGGATCGCTAGGTATGGTTGCATCGCTGTAGCCGTACTGTACAACCCCAAAGGGATCAGGCTGTGCAGCCGTAGCGGCAAATGCACGATTACTCGAAAAAATACTAGAGAAAGCGCCCGCGAATTTGCCTAGCGGATTCGCAAATAAGCTGGCAAGGCTGGCATTGGTAGCCGAAAGCATAGTGGTCGGCATGTCCATAGCCAGGCGTGAAACGAGCGAATAGGAACTCTTTGTGTCGAATATCCGTGCAAACATAGACTGGCTATCAAACTTTTGCTTTTGTTCGGTTTCTTGTTGATTACGGATGTCGGCAACCATTTGGTCGCTGATTTTTGTACACCCAAGTTGCGTTTGACAACTAGCGTTGTTAGATACATCTGCACCTGCGGCCATCATGTCGAATGTTCGACCGCCGCTCATATTATCTCCGAATGGTGAGGATATAATCTTATGCACCACAGTATCGATGATACCCGAGAATGCATTACTCAATGCTTCCGTAGCGTTAGAACAGCCAGGAGCAATTTTACAAGCAAAATTGAATGCCGTTCCAAATGCACCGCCCACTTTGTCCCCGACGGTATTAATGACGCCAACCAGCGTAGACATACCGGGTACTTTGAAAACAGTGCCATTAACAGTATTTGATATGTCATCAGCAAACCGGTTACCCCGATTTAGCTGTTCCTCGGGACACACTAACTTACCACTTTCTACACCCGATCCATCATCACATTTGTAAGTAGAGTCGGTGGATTCGGCAGAAACAGTACCCGAGAACAGACCGCCCAGTAACGACGCTGTATCGGCACTATCTCCTCCAAAGTAACTATTGTATAAGGGTGTAGAGGTCGCGTCAGATTGATTTTCGCTTGTACCGTTGACATTCGTACCGAGCGCTTGTGTGAATGATCCTAGTTCCGTGGGATCGATATGGCCGCTCTTCATCTCTGAAGCCACTGTATTATAGGTATTGTATAAAGCAACGGCAGCTGCAGCATTAGCGGCATAGCTCATATATTTTATGGTATTACCCAGACCACTCGACAATTTGAGAATGCGGGCTACTAGTAAAACCTGTCCAACGACCGGCACGCTTTTAGACGCCACATTTCCACCGACCTCTCCAGCTATTTTTTTACCTATCTGTTCTGCAAAATAGCGGGTAAAGCCTTTGTCGCCTATACCCTTAGCATCATCAAAGAGTTTGGCTAGCTTGTCGCTACCATATTTGTCTGCAAATGAATCAAGCTGTAGCTGTAATTGTTTCTGAAAGTCTGTTTGTCGGGAGGTGTCGTTCTTGTCTGCCTCATCAAGCGACGCTCCGCATGCCCCACCACCACCTATAAGACACTGTATAATCAAGCCGTAAGATTCGCTGAGCGGAGATATGACGCGACGGACTATATAAGCTTTTGCGGCGTGCGTTTTTGCCTCTTTTGTGTCATTAAACTTGTCGCGGGCGTCACATGCGATTACGCAGCGTTTGACACCATATTTTGCCTCTATCAACTTGCCGACCTTAAATCGGAAATACGTTCTATCCCATAGAGTGGCATCCTTGAGAGCATCACGTAGTGCAGTCCTGACTTCCTGTCGTGTCGCCCTACCTGATCCTGTGCTGTTACCTACATCAAATATAGAATATTGGGTCGGGTGTTCCATGAGGTTGGCCAGTTCTTTATTACTCCCGACCAAATGTCCATCTATGTTCATAAATAATTGACCATCTTTTTTACCGAGCACAATATTATATTTGTTTGCCAGTTTTGTCTCGAGTTTACCTCCCTTCCAACTCTCGAAGAGTCTCTTGACAGGGCCATCCGTTCCGGATATATTGCCTACGCAGGTAGCATCTCTCGTACTCTTGCAAAGGTTATTATTTATTCCAGGTAATACATATTTTGCTAAATAACGACTGAGCATTTTTTCGGTTTCTTTGCCAACGGCATCCTGGGCGGTGGCGGAGAATTTATTTTCTAAGTTAGTGACGATGTGCTCAATCTTGAGCGGCAACATAGCAAGGAATATTAAGACACCGCCAATAAGACTGCCTCCGGCAGCCGCACCGGCAATCATCACCCGCTTCTTGAGTTTAGAACTGCCATTCAGTTTGGCCATGAAACCCTGTACGCCACTCGGTTCGTTAGCTTTGTCTTGGCCTCCCCCGGTATAGTTCAGGCTGTCATCAGCGGCTTTTTTTTCGGATTGGTCCAATCCGGGTCCCGACTGGGCGGCACTACTGTCTTGTGCCGGGCTAGTCGCTTTTGTTTCGTCACTACCCAGAGGGTGTTCAGCAGTGTCGCCGTAGTTGTTGACTATGTTATTAAATTCGCGGTCATAGTTGTCTTGCGACGCTTGGTATTCGGCGCTTCTTAGGTGCTGGCTGTCGTATTTTTCGTCGGCATCAGGATCGTAGGTTTGCTGGGGCATATTAGCTCAGGTTATTGGTACTACCAGGCATGAGCTGGTTCTGTAGGTCTATCGTACCTTGTGGTTGATTAAAATCGCCACCCTGCTGCATAGCCGCAACCTGTGCCGGGTTGGTCGTAATCAGCCCTGTCTCGGTCGGACTGGCGACCACCTGCATGTGCACGTGATTTTGGCCGGCAAAAAACAGCCCCTGCCCCACCGGGAACTGGCTGAGCCGTTTTCTTTCCTCACTTGTCAGCTTGAACACATCGCTCAGCACATCGACGGCGCTCGGCGATTGTTTGAGCAAGAACTGCATACTGGCGTTCGCTACGATTGCCCTGCCCATGCGGCTGCCCATAAAGTCTTCGACGTCTTGGGTAATAGTCGTAATCCCCAGGTTGTACTTGCGCGCGCGCTTCGCCAAAGAGAAGAGGAAGTTGGCACTGTCCTCGTATTTCATAAGCTGCCAGGCCTCGTCGACTACAAGTATGCGCTTTTTTTGGTCAGTCTTGGTTTTGTTCCAGATGTAGTTCAGCACGATATACATGGCTACCGGGCGCAATTCGTCTTCCAGATCGCGTACATTGAACACTACGAGCGGGTTGTTGATGTCGATATTGCTCTGTTGAGAGAAAATGCCCGCAAACGTACCAGTAGTATATTTGCGCAAGCGCTGGGCCAGCTGCGGGCCGGTGCCACCCATGTGTAGCAGCGTATCGTACAGATCGGCAATGGTCGGCGGCGGAGCGGTGTGTGTCAGCGGGTCGTTGGTTATACCGGCTTTGGCATAAGTTTCGATGAGCGCGGCATCCAGGTCGGCTTCCTCGCTCGGTGCCAGGGCGGGCATAATGACGCCGCTGCCGCCCTGCATTTGCGCCTGGGCACCACCCATCATCAACCGGAGCAGCCCATGTAACGTTATAAGGTTGGAGCGCAGCGCGTTGTCTGCCTCTTCGGTGTAGACTACTTTTGGCAGGTCGAACGGGTTAATACGCGTCGCACTGTTTAGACTAAGGCGTACATAGGCACCGGCCACCGCGTCGCACATGCGCTCGTACTCATTTTCCGGGTCGATGATAAACACTTCGGTACCAAACATCATACTGCGCAGCACTTCGAGCTTCACGGTAAACGACTTACCGGCGCCAGATTTAGCGAACACGAGCGAGTTGGCGTTTTCTAAACTGAACCGATCGAATATGACCAGTCCGGAGTTATGCATGTTTATACCGTAGAGAATGCCGTTTTCCTGGCTTAGGTCGGCACTGGTGAACGGGAAGCTGGTGGATATGGCACCGGTGGACATGTTGCGGCGGATTTGCAGTTGATCGGTCATTTGCGGTACGACACTGTTCAGGCCCTGCTCCTGCTGGGCGGTCGCCGGCTTGCTGTACACCAACTGCTGGCCAAGCATGCTTTCTACTTTGTGGCTGACAAACTCCAGTTCCTCAACCGAACTGCCATAAATGGTGAAGTATAGGCCGAAACGGAAGAATCGCTCCTCACCCACCTGCAGCTTATCGCGCATTTCTTCGGCATCGAGTATGGCCGCCTGCTTGGCCGGATCGCGCACCCGGCCTTTCTCGGCGTCTATCTGCAGGCCGGCTTCCAGCTGTGTTACTTTTTTGCGAAGGTTTTCAAGGACCACTTGGCTTTCAACCGGATAGATGTACATGGAAATGTCGATGATTTCGTCGAGATTCACCAGGCCGCTCAACCAGCCGGTGTAAATCTGTCGCGGGTAGCCATACACATAGTAGGTGCGAGCATAACGAGTACCGAGCTGGAAGTAGGTCCCCTGAAACTGAAGACTGCTAGGCGCGATAAAGTCGCGCAGTGCCGAAATACCCTTTTGGAATGCGGCAGCGACTTCGGCCTTTTCGCGGGCCTGCTGTTGCTGGGCGAGCGCTACGGGGTCGACTTGTTTCTTGGCCATTATTCAAGCTCCCTTTGTAAGTGTGTTTGTTGGGCCATGCCTTCCCCTTTGGTGACGATGTCGGCGGTCAGGTTGTCGAGATTCTTGAGCTGCTGGCGGGTGGCGGTGTCCGGGTTGTAGGTGTCATAGTAGAGCTCTATAAGTTCCTGGGTGTCGAGCGGCAAGCCTTGGATACCGGACTGTTGCAGGCCGCCTAACACTGCCTGGACGCGGTTGCGTAGCTCGGTTTTGGCCTTTTCCAGTTCCGGTTCGTTGATGACCACATGCTGTTCCTTGGTGTTAAATAGCTGCGCGATGCCGGAAAAGAAGTTTTTGCTTTGTGTGAGTGCCTTCTGTACATCGGCGACCGGGAAATACGGTATGACCACGTAAAACTTCTTATCCATAATATTGGTCTGTTGTGCCAGTTGGTCTATGTAGCCGATATAGTCATCCATAAGCAGCGCAAGCAGCATGTTGTCGTGCTCGGTACGGATTTTGTCGAGTTTTTCAATATAGGGCTGGAGGTCTACTTTCTGTGAACGAATAAAAATCTGTATAGGAAAATAAAGCGAGTTCAAAAACCCCTGGTAGCTGTACTCGACCGCTTCCTGTTCCTGCGGGCTCATAAGGTCGAAGTTGATGCTTTTAACCATGACGATGCTGCGGAAACTGCCGTCGTTCATAATGACGATGCCATCGCGGATTTCGGCGATTTCCAGCGCGTTTTGCGTGCTGTTCGGGTTGGTTTTGGGTGCCGCTGCGGCCTGTGCCGCCGCACCGGGTTGACTGACAGTGATCTGCGGCTGGGGTGGCTGCGAAGGCTGCGGTGCGGGCGGCATTTGCGGGAGTTGCGGTTGAGGCTGTGGTGGTTGCGGCGGCAGGGCCGGAGTTGGAATGGGTGCTGGAGTTGGAGTCTGTGGAAGTGACTGGACGGTCGGTGCAGCGGTTCCCGCGGGTACGGTATACGTTTCGTCGGGCCGCGGCAGGCCGGCCGGTATGACAGCCGGATACGGCTGACCGGGCAGCGGGTACGTCTGTCCCGCCCCGGCGTTTTGTGTTTGCAGTTGTTGGTTTGGATCCATGCTACCCTATGTGCGTATGCCCACTGCCCTCTTTAGGCGACACCAGATGGCACTAGTGCAAAGATATTACTATCTCCCCGTCTTCGGCTTGCTTTTTGGCTTGCCGGGCAAGGGTTGCCACATCTAGGTCGTCGTTATTTGCAAGATTCATTATAGCAGCCTGGTTGGTAGGTGTCACGGCCGGTTTAGCGGCTGCTTCCGCTTTTTTGCGGGCCTCTTCGGCCGCTTCGGCAGCCAGTTGCTCGGGTGTTTTTACTATCTTCATGTGGCTGTACGCCGGGCTAAGGCTGCTGTTCTCCGCCTTAAAATGCGGTACCATGGCTTCCTCTTCGGCGGTTGGTGTCGCCGCCTGGGGTATGCCGACCGGTGTCATAACCCGGGCCCCTACAGGGGTGGCCGGAGTGGACGTACTGCGTGTCGGTGCGCCCACGAACCAGTCATTCGCCGGAGTGGGTTGCGGAGCACCCGCGGGCTGCTGCATCTGGGCGAGCAGTTGCTGGCGGTGTGCGGACTCGGCCGCGGAAATCATGGTGTTGAACTGCTGGGCAATGGGGTTGGCTGCTTCGTCCAGTATGTCATCGGCCGCCCGTATGTCTACATCGCTTACCGGAAGCGGCAGACTGCTGGCCGCTACCAGGCGGTCAGAGGTGTCGGCAACAGGAGTGGTACCGACCAGATTCACATTTACGTTCTTTACGGCCCAGCCGCGGCTGTCGAGCGTGCTCGCCAGTACTTCCAGGCGCGAGTGTACCTCGTCCTGATTCAGCCCATCGGTCAGCCTGGTTTCCACTTTGCGCGGAACGGTAATTGTGACGAGATCTTTTTGGCCGCTTTGGTCCCATATGCGGTTACGCGGTTTGAACAAAAACCGTACGCGGGCCAGTGCCCATACTTCGGTCGGTTGGTCCTGTTTGAACGGGAAGGCAAAAAAGCCGCACAGGCCCGCAATAGGTACGAAAACCACCAGCATAAACGCCGCACCCTTGGTGACGCTCAAAAATCCCAAATAGCAGCACAAGGCCGTGATGCCGGCATATATGAACTGCCGCAGACTCAGTGGTCCGACCAGCTTGTCTTCGGCCTCGATATCCTGAATAACCTTATATGTCGCCATTCCCTACAGTATACCAAAAGCGGGAAATAACGCTGACGCTCACAACATAATCCTTATGAAAAGAGATATTGTAGCTGACTGGGATGGATAATTTTGATGGCATTGTACTCTTTCATATCCAACAAATCTTTGTCAAAAGAAACCACGACCTCCGCTCCAGCTTCCACCGTACACTCCAGTATTTTGTCGTCGTCATGGTCACGCACGGCCTCTACCTTTCTGGTTGGATACACTACCGTCGCAACTTCTCGTATCTGGCGCAGCATTGCGAATATGCGATTTCTGTCGGTACCAAAGAACTGTTCCAGCTTTTCTTGTACTTCCAGTAGTATCGCCTCTGACGTGTACAGCCGATAACTTAAAAACGCAGAACCCTTCCCCACTAGATATGTATGCGCATACCCCCTGGGGTTCAAGGCCGCTGCCACGTAAAAGCTCGTGTCTGGTACGACTTTAAGGTTTGGTTTTGATGTATGCTGCAATGTCGTCATCTGTCATGAGTCCTAGGCGCTGCAGTGTAGGCGCTGCAGCTGTGGCTATTGTGTCGAGCGACTGTTCCAGCTGCATACGTGCGTAGAGTTGCCGTACCACATCGCTGCGTGACATTTTTGCTTGTTTTGCCAGAGTCTCTATGCCTGCTGCCGTTTCTTCGTCCAGCGAATAACTAACCGTCTTCATGAATCAAGACTAATACGAATACTATTAGTTGTCAATAGGCTACCTAATAGCCGCAGCGTCAGTGGTCCGACCAGCTTGTCTTCGGCCTCTACGTCCCGAATAACCTTATACATTGCCATTACCTACCAGTATACCAAAAGCATAACTAGCTTACATGAGGCTGCAATGGCAGTCGGCTGCTTGCGCTATACGACGGTTAGGAGGTGGGTGTAGTTCTTGGGGGCTTGGGTTCGGCTGTACGGTTGGTAAGCCGTCGACGGTGCCAGGATATCGCGAGCATTAACTCTCTATTGTCGGCAAGTTTATCTCCCATATAAAGCCGTGTGTCTTCGTTGTCTATGGGGTTAACGATTGCTGCGCGCTCTGCACCCGACAAGAACTTCTTTAGGGCTTGCTCCCTCTCATCTGCAGTCATTTCGGCAGGGAGCTTCAACTTCTCATCTTCCGGCAGGCTCTCATTAGCTTTTTCTATTCGCGAGCTGAGTTTAGCATTGAGTTTTGGTGCGGCTTTGTCTTGTATGTCCCTGTCCAGTTCGCGTAATTTTTCATCGTCAAACAGGTCTGCATATTCAGACTGGGCCTTAAAGCTATCTATAATAGCCGTCTGCTCATCCCAGTAGGCCTTCCTTCTTTCGTAGTTCTGCATTGCTGCATCTTCCCTGCTTTGTCCCCGGCGGTCTCCCGTGCCGGGCGATGGGATATTGATAATCTCTCCACGTGCCAACGCCTCATCGCGAAGCTGCAGTACACGCTCACGCTGCGCGAGCTCACGTTCCCGCAAGTCTTGTTCCTGCTGTCGTAAACGTTGCTGCCGCTCACGGTACGCAGCCTGTTCGGCGACTATTGCTGCAGAGGGATTGAACTGTGCGTTGTATCGCTCGAGCTCGACAGGTTCATACTCAAGTTTTAACCGTGTTCTGCGTGTGTTCTCCCACTGATTGCGTGCGGCGTCGGCCGTTGCTTTGAGCTTCGCAGCTTGCTCGGCGGTTGCTTTATTCGCAGTGTGGTCAGTGTAGCGACGGTGAAGGTTCTTGGCGGCGGTATAGCCACTCCTGTGCTGTACACCGATTGCCATGTCCCCAAGTACTAGCCGAGCGCGTAGCCCCAGGCGTTCTTTGCGTGAACGTTCTACAATAGGCTCTGCAGGCCCGTCTTTTTTATCTGGGATTATGGGCTTTCGAGATATGGTAAATGAGCCACCATCATCGGCTGTGAACGACAAGCTGCCCTTATCCTGGAGTGCCTCGAACATCGCAGTCCGCTTGGTTCTGTCTAGCGTCTTACCATCTGCGGTGCGGATAGCGCCGTCACCCTCAAAGAACGCTTCAAATGTCTCGCGAGTAATTCCGTCGGCACCAAAGGCGTCTACTCTTTGTTCCACAGCACTCCATACATTGGGGCTAACAACGACGTCTTCTAGAGGAACTTGAGGTGCTGTTTCATGAGCTTGCATGATATGTACATAGTAGCACAAAAACTGATTTTTTGCAAGGGTCTGTGATCTGACTGGGTTAGGTTATGAACTATTCGGGGTTAGGACCAGGACCGTTATTTTGGTCGACGGTACGCGGGTCAATACCTCGTACTATGTGCTCATCTTTATAGGAATCATCTGAGCGCGGTCTGCCTATACCTTCCATGGCGTCTGTGGCGGGTCCGTTGGCGCTTCGGTAGCCGACCTCGCGCTTGCCAGTCAGCTGTATATTACCCGGTGTCGACCCTGGCGCAGTTTCGTGCTTACCCTGAAATACTTCTGCGTTGATTTCTGAACCGTATGAAGTGAACTGGTCCATGTTGTCCATCTTTGCCTTTATTTGGCCAAGTGCAGTCTGTGCTTGATTACGTCGCAAATCGGCGTCTGGACCGGTTCCTGGGTCGGCGGCAATCTGTTCATACCGAGCACGTGATTGTTCGAGCCGTTTCATCATATTGCCAATACTCTTTGGCTTGTTGCGCATAACCTGCATGTTGTCGGTACTGCGAGCCGCCTCAAGGCCAAAGTCTGCCAGCTGACCGCTAAAGGCCTCGTTGGTCTCAAGTTGCCTACCGGAGACAGCTTGGCCACTTGACCGGTTTGCGTTCCGAATATTCTCAAGCATGGCGGTGCCGGTGCCATACGAGGCTCTTAGATCATTGCGGCCGGCCCGTTCAGAGAGGCCGCGCATTTCGCCCCACATGGAATCTCCAAGGACGCCGTTATTACCGGAAACACGGGCTATAGTAGCGAGCATCTCCGCATCGTTGCCGTAGCCAGTGCCCGTGGCGGCGAGTTGCTTAGTTGCCCAAACTTGCTGGCTGGCTCCGAAGCCGCCACTTGCCTTGGCACCGACGATAGCATTACTAATTGCTTTATCGGCAGCCGCCTTGTTTGTGATATTGCCATTGGCGTCGCGCTTATATATACCGAAGTCATCGCCCATACGGCGCTCGGCTTCAGCCGCAGATGCATATGTCTTTGCCTGCAGTACGTTGTCTTTAAATTGCGTTGTCATGCCGTGCTTGCCTTTGGCAAACTCCGCTGCCGCCATTTGCATCTTGTTGTCGTACGCCTCGCGACCACGTGCGCCAAAGCCAAGGTTCCTGGTAGAGGCACGCGCTGTCAGAGCGTTCAATGCCCCGTTATTAAAACGAGTCCCGGTTTTCATATTTGCTATATTCTTCTGGGCGGCGTTACTGCGGGCGTTTTTAAGGCGGTCGAAGACGCCCTTGTGCCGGTCATTCACAATGCCGGCAATGTTGCCGACGGCGCCGGTCGCCATGCGGAAGGCCATAGGCAGCAAAAAGTACGGTACAAAATAACCCAGTACCCCGATGAGCTGCGTAACCGTGCTGGCCGGAGTATCACCCGCTCCGGCATGGAGCGACACTGCCGCAAAAACATGTCCGGCGGCTATAAACGCCACCACAATCGGGAACATCATAAGCAGCCCCATAAAGTTTTCGCGCCAGAGCTTCCACACCTTTTCGGTACCCGGTAGCACATAGCACGCAATCGCAATAGGCGCCAAAATGACCAGCATAATAATGGCAATCTGGCGTATAACAAGCGTTATAAAGGCCACGAACATGGCCAGCAAGCCGGTCAGGATAAACGTCAGCGAGGTAAAGCCCAGAACTAATATGCCGGCTGCAAGGCCGAATATGGTCGCGAGCCCGGCTTGGACGCCTATATTTTGAGATAGGTGGTTGAAAGGGGCGTATATGAGGTTGCCTACGTCGTGCCCCAGTGTGTCAAAGAACCGTACGACGAACTCCATAAGCGGCCATGAAAGCGATATGCCTATGATGGCCACTAGCAGGCGCGGCAAGGTTTTGCGTATCGTATAGGCGTCGAGCATCTCCAGCCCGAGCGCTTGCGATACGATCATGACCAGACCGGCTATAACCAGCACGGCCGTTGCCAGGACGCGGAACGAATTCCAAGCCGTGTAGTATCCCCCGGCGCTGGAGCCTGGCGTGTCGGTGCCGTCAAAAATGCCCGAAGCATCAATATCGAGCTGACTGGATATAAAGGAGTCGAGCTGCTCGGACGCTTCCTGTGCCAGGTTAATGACCGAACAGGTGATCCAATTTAGTACTCCCGACCCACAATCCAGCGCGTCCTTTTCGCTCGGACAATTGCCATCTGCATCTTTATCTTTCGCGGAGCACGATGAATCAACAGGTGTGGCAGTAGGCTTGGTCGAAGACTGTGTGACTGTTGGCTTCCCGTTACTATCCAGTACATCCATATTAATTTTTATGTACACAGGATCGCTAGGTACGGTAACCGGTATGGCATATGCTGCATTACCCGGGCAGTCATGACTTGCTGCCACCCCTTGGAGGGTATGGGAACCAACAGGAGCGTTTTCTATGGTGAACTCACCGCTGCTACTTATGGGTTCCCCCGTCTTATCCATATATAGAGTTGTTGTCTTGCCGAGTCCGCCATTATCGTTGCTAGCATTTTCTAGGTTGCCGCCACACTGAATAAAGATTGCGCCGGTTAACTTTGCTGATTGGGGCGCTGTTGTACTACTACCACTAGGTGCTGTCGTGGTGAGGTTGAACGTGATACCTTTGGTCGTAAGGGTTTTTGTGACGCCTTTGTCCCCGCCGGATACTGTTGCGCCGGAGATTTCAATGTGGAAGTCATACATTCCTTTATAATCGGGGCTGCTCGGATTTATAGCGGATAAGTCGGCACTTCTACAGTCGAGTCCGTCGTATTTGGAAGCTGATTCTTTCACGAGTGTGATTTTGTCTGGAGCGCCGTTCACATGTTTGTTGCGAACCGCTTGTACAGTAAGCTGACCTTGCGTATAGCCTTTGATATTGACGGTTATGGGGCTGTACATATTGTTAGACCCACTATTGTCTCCTTTACAGGAGTCAATAGCATCCGCAAATACTGTAGCGTGAGGAGCTGTAGTTGTAAGTACTGTGCCAAACAGGATACCAACTAACACAAAGAGAACAAGCGTAAACAGGCGTTTGTTTAGGGCTTTGTTGGTTTTGTGACCCAGAGTCTTCATGCGATAGTTCCTGAAGCAATGAGCCCACCAAACTAGTTAAGCTATTGCAGCATTGTTTCTAACTATAGCATAGCCATGCCGGGTATATGTCTATAATTTGAGCAAGCGACTAGCGTGTAGGTTGTGGCAATGTTGGATTAATATGTTTACTGATGGTCAAAACTAAAACCAATGTTTCGTATTTTGACACTGCCATCAGCAGCTACAACGTAGCTGTAACGGAAATTATCGAGGGGTTGTGACTCGGTAGGTACGAAAGCTCTGGGGTCTTGCCACATGGCGTAGAAGTTCGAGCGCTGGCTTGGGTTGCTGGGTGCTGCTATGTGACAGCCACCGTGTCCAAATAGACAATTCCTGTTTAGTCGTCGCACGTAGAGCGAACCAGTTGCCGCAAATATAGTATTACCCTCATTGTCGAGAGATCCTGAATCCTCTACAGTCACCGGATCCGTATCTGTGTCATATATGACGACCTCGGAATCACTCGGATTACTGCCAAATTCGTCTAGCGTTTTCTTTGCTATATAATTGGCAACCGAAGCCTTGTCGGTAAAGTTTGCCATGATAGCTTGATATTCTGGGCTTGACGGGGAGAAAGTCATGAGTGCAGCCAACTGTTCGACAACAGATAGGCTAAGATCCTGCTCGGTGTAAGTACCTTGGGTGACAGGATCGTAGTTACCCGGTACGCGCAATACCGGTACAGCGGCCTGTACATTATTTGGTAACGTCCAGTTGATAGGGATTGTTTTTTCTCCGGGAACTTGTGCTATGGTTACCACATTCCCTCCCTGAATCACTTCCCCAGACACTACGTCAGGATAATTGATGCGTGGCAAGATTTCTGTAGGCACCGAGGTCGGGGCGGTAGTTTCGGTACTTGTCTTCGGACTAGGTAGGGCGTTGGCGCCAGTCTCGAGCCGGGGGTCAATCGAAGAGACTGTGACCCGTGGATGGAGTGCAGTTTTGTGGTTGTTACCCCCTGTAGATACAGCCACACCAATACCAGCTAGTGCCGCTACGCCAGCGAGGGCGCTGGTGATTTTAGTGGCCTTTTTGTGTTCGCCAAAGAAACCAACAAAGCCCTTAGAGTGTTGTTCTGGGGCGGTTACAGGTGTGGCTGACGTGCTAGGCGGTGTCCACATACTTGAGTTGTTCCCAGTTGGACTATCCAACTCTGCAGGATGTACGTCTGAATAATCCGGCGTGCCAGCGTCTACATATTCGGGTTCCCGCCGGCTCAGGATGCCGCGGGGAGGATAGGTGGGTGCTTTACCTGATATACGAGGAGCCTCAGCCTCATCTTCCTCAGTCTTATATTGAGGAGTATAAGCGTCGCTTAAGGTCGTCTCACTGTATTCATGCGTTACCGGCTCCCCGCCGTGGGGGGTGGCATTTATATCTTCATGGGAGCCGTCGGGCTGCGCCTGGGGTACAGGCGTTTTGGGTAAGGCTTCGGGGTTTATGGTAAACAGTTCGGGTTGATTGGTGGGCTTGGGTTCTTGCATAATGAAAATTAACTAAAGTAAGTTATCCTTTGCATTTAACTTTAGCCTATATTACCATAAAAACTATAGTTTGTCACGTGTGACATTTATCACATTATAGGGCGTGGTGCATGGGCATGGGCCAGCCGACAGGTATATTGATTGGTATGCACACTCACGGTATAGTAATGACAAATGGCTATCATGACACAAAAACTGAAACGTATATGCACGCAACTTTTACTGGCAGTGGTATTTTTGGCTCCCTTGGCTGCGGTGAATGTAGCGCAAGCTGCATCCGTGAAGTGTCCAGACGGATCAACAGCCGCGAAACAAAGTGACTGTAAAGTAATATGTCCGGATGGAACGACTGCCAGCACTGCCACCGACTGTAAAGTAACCTGCCTGCAGGATGGAAAAACGCGGGTAGACTGCGCCGATCTTAAGCCCAGCTCTGACGGTGATTGCGATACGCTAAACGAATGCGACCTGTTTTCGAAGTATATCAACCCGTCCATTAACTTTTTGTCTGCGTTCGTGGGGGTGGCGGTAGTAATATCGTTAATTATCGGGGGTATACAGTACGGGAGTTCGGCCGGTGACCCCCAGAAGGTTACCGCGGCCAAAAATCGGATACGCAATGCTATAATTGCTTTGGTACTCTTTATATTCCTCTATATGCTGCTCAATTTCTTGGTGCCGGGAGGGCTCCTGGCATAGGAGTAACGTTATGCGATATATATTCAACAGAAACCAGCAGCAGAAATACTTGAGGCTCCTTGTGTTGGGGGCGGTGTTGGCAGTGGCATGCGTGATTTGGAACCCGGCCCATACGTCGGCAGCGCCGGCGACATCAGCAGACCCCCCAAAGCTGAACTGCGACGCTAAGCCGCGGTTTTTTATGTTGGTGCCGTGGTACGAATATTTGACCGTCAAACAAGTCGACACGAAGGATAAGGATGGCAATGTGCTATCGAGCAGCTGCCAGGTGGCGGGCTTCGACGACGTGCTGAGCGAAAAGACGGAGAATGGCAAGTCGCATTCGACGAGCCCCTTCCTACTTGTTGCGCTGGCGATTTTGGATGACCTGGTACGTATAGCGGCACTGGTGGCTGTAGGCTTCGTGATATACGGCGGCATACAGTACATGACGAGCCAGGGGTCTCCCGAGAGTACCAAAAAAGCCCAGCAGACGATTATAAATGCCCTCATAGGTCTGGTCGTTGCCGTGTTGGCCTCGAGCATCGTGGCGTATATAGGCGGGAACTTGGGGGCGTAATGATGCAGTACCTCGCCCTCGTAGATTACAGCAGCCTGCCGCATCCGTCCGGTACCGGGCAGGAACCGGTGCAGCACATCCTGACTATGGTGTTCAGTATATCGGCGTCGATTGCCCTGCTGATTATGGTCATAGCCGGCCTGCGTTACATAACCGCGCACGGTGACCCGAACGCCGTCGCCCAGGCGCGCAACACCATACTGTATGCGCTGATTGGGCTGCTGGTAGTGCTGGCGGCGTACTCCATAGTGTACTTCGTGTTGGGGAAGATTTAGCATGAAACGACTTGCGGCCATTTTCGCTACCCTGCTCTGTCTGCTGACGCCGGCCGCGGCATATGCCGCCGGGTACAACCCGGTGGGCGACGCCTGTACGGCCAACGGCAATAAATCGACCGCGTGTACAGCCAAAGACCCGATAGTCGGCACACAAGGTATATTGCAAAAGGCAGCCACCATCGTAGCCTGGATAGCCGGGATAGCTGCCGTAATCGTCATAGTGGTGAGCGGGTTTATGTTCGTGACCGCGGGCGGAGATGCCGGCAAGGTAGCGAGTGCCCGCAATGCGCTCATCGGTGCGCTGGTGGGGTTGGTGATTGTCGTCATGGCCCGTGCCATAATCTATTTAGTACTAAACAAGGTGAAATGACTATGATGAAGCGTTTGAAGATATATGTAGCCGCCCTGCTGATAGCGGTCGGCTTGGGTGCGGCCGCCGCCGTGGTACCAGTGCGGACCGCGCTGGCGGCCGACCCGCCGGCCGGTACAGCCGGTGCGGCAGCTCAGGAAGCCGACGACACCGACGACACCGCCGCCAACCCGGTTAACACGGCTTGTGCAGCACTAGGCAGCGCGAACTGTACCGATACGTCGGGGGGTGTAGGTGTGGGTAACATTATTAAGACCGTTATCACGATATTGAGCTGGGTTGTGGGCATTGCGGCGATAATCATGATTATTTACAGCGGGTTCCGGTACGTAACCTCTCGCGGTGATGCCAATGCGGTATCGGCGGCGAAAAACACGCTTATTTATGCGCTGGTGGGAATCGTTATCGTGGTGCTGGCGCAGGCTATTGTGGCGTTCGTCATCGATAGAGCTACATAGAATACCCCCCTGGTGACGGGTACCTATACGCCTTGCATTGTGTCCTCATGTAGTGATATAAAATAAGTAAGCATTAGTAAGAAAGGAAACGTAAACTACCATGTTTAAAAATATTCGTAAAAACATCGCGATCCTGCTGAGCGCGTTGGCTCTCGGTATCGTGCCGATTGCTGCCCCTGCCCTGGCAAGTGCCGACGACGTGCAGCAGGGTCTCTGTGGCGGTATAGCCGGCTCGTTCGATAGTAGCGGCAGCAGCGTGGGTGGTACTGCGGACTGTAGCACCGTGGCTGGCAACAGCTCTAGTCTGAACGATATTGCTACGAAGATTATCAACATCTTTTCGTGGATTGTGGGTGTGGCTTCGGTCATCATGATTATCTACGGTGGTTTCCGCTACATCACCTCCGGGGGTGACAGCAACGGTGTGTCGAGCGCTAAGAACACCATCATCTACGCTATCATCGGCTTGGTAATCGTGGCGCTGGCGCAAGCTATCGTGGCGTTCGTGATTAACAAGGCTACGACTACGTAGACTCGCCTGGCAGGCTACATAAAACCGCCCTTTTCGGGGGGGGGGCGGTTTTTACTTTGTCTGCCTCTGAATGAATACGAAAAACTCCCCTTTTTAGGAGGAGCTTCGTTGGTTTGCCGTACCGGGAGTCGGGCTAAACGACCTGGATTTTCTTGACCGTGTCTTGCTTGACCTTTGTGAAGCTGACAGTCAGCACGCCGTCTTTCAGCACGGCCTCAATGTCGTCTTCTTTGACCGGAACAGGCAGTGCGATACTGCGGCTGAATTCGCCCCAGTAACATTCCTGGACGAAGTAGTTTTCTACATCGTCTTCACTACCGGCATTGAGGGTGCCGTGAATACTCAGAGTGTTGTCGGCGATACTGACATCGAGCTCGCTCTTGTTGACACCAGCCGTGCGGGCTTTGACAACCAGCTTCTCTTTCGTTTCGTATACATCCACGGCGAGCTGGCCTGGCAGTACGGCGTCTTCGTCGTCCCACTCCTCGGCCGGAACCTCGGCTGCGATACCCGGTTCGGGAACAGCGGCAACTGCCGGCTCTTCTTCGCCCAAGAAAGCAGCGGTTAGTTCATCTTCTTCTAGTAATAAATCGTCATCGCGGTTACGTCGCGCCATAATAATTGTTACCCTCCGCCCCCTCTTTGTCTGGGGCTTATCGTTGTCTGTTAGAGAAAGGCCTGTGTCAGCCTGTTTGCCTTTTTGTGTTATTTTCAGTATAACTGAGCCTTACAAGAGAGCGCAAGCGCGCTTACATATATTTACAACGGAATAATTACAACATGAGCGTTTTAGAGCTGTTGACCCGTATATTTGCGCCCCACTACTGCATTGGATGCGATATGGAGGGTGACCGGCTGCTTTGTGCTGGCTGTGCGCAAGACGTCCCACCTGTTCCGCCGCGCTGCTACCGTTGCAAGGCGGTGACCGACGGGTACATAACGTGTCGGGACTGCCGCGGCGAGACGCCGCTGTGCCAAGTACTGGTAGCAACCCACTACCGGGATTTCGGGAAAGAGCTGTTGCACCGCACCAAATACGAACGGGCCCGTAGCGGTGCTGTGGAAATGGCGGCCCTGATGACTCCCCTGCTCCGGTATGTTCCGGACGACGTGGTGCTAGTACATGTGCCGACGGCGACCGCTCGGGTGCGGCAGCGCGGGTACGATCACGCCCGGCTGCTGGTGCGTGCGCTGTCGCAGGCGACCGCCCTGCCCGTCTCTACGCCGTTGCGCCGGATTGGCCAAGCGCATCAGGTGGGTGCCGGACGCGCGGAGCGGCTGCATCAGTTGCATGGTGCATTCCGGGTGGTGTACCCGGGCAGCATGCAGGGTAAACATATCGTGCTGGTGGACGATGTGTTGACGACCGGTGTCACGCTGGAAACGGCTGCCCGCGAACTGAAAAAGACCGGTGCGAAACAGGTGAGCGCCCTAGTTTTTGCCCAAGCGTAAAACCTGCTATACTTACCCCTGTTCTGGAAGGGTGCTCGAGCGGTTTAAGAGAACAGTCTTGAAAACTGTCGTGCCGGCAACGGTACCGTGGGTTCGAATCCCACCCCTTCCGCCATTACTAGGGAGACCTTGTCTCCCGATTGCTGTTCTGAAATGAATTCAAAACAGCATCTCCCTCTGCCTAAAGGTGACGCTCCGGGCAAAACATGCTTTTGCCAGAAGCTCTAGAAAACAGGGGCAGAACGTGGTAGGATAACAAGGTTAATCGGCCAGTTAGCCACTGGCTGGGAAGAGCAGCTTGGGCAAAAAGTCACGTCTTTTTGCCGGCGCGTGGAGAAACCCATGAAATGAGTGTCTCCAGACACAAGGAGAGGTACCCAAGTGGCTGAAGGGGACGGTTTGCTAAATCGTTAGTGGGGCGAGAGCTCCAGCGAGGGTTCGAATCCCTCTCTCTCCGCCAAACAAAAAAGGTCTGCCAGAGGCAGGCCCTTTTTGTTTGGTAAGGGGCTTAAGCCCTTGCCGGAGGGCCGGGCCACTTTACGAGTGTAGTACAATAATGCTAATGGATACGCAGCAGCCGGGACAAGTGATTACACCACAAGGTGATGACGCCGGTGCGCCCGAACCGCAGCGCCCGGTAGAGAATCCAACGGCGGCGCCTGCGCCCGCTCCGGTTTCCGAGCCAGAACCTACCGTTCCTGCTCCCACTGCAACGGTTGCAACCGATCCTCAGCCAGCGCCGGCAGCAGAAACGCCAGCGTCGCCTGATAAAAGCTGGCAGTTTCACGAAGAGGGCCCCGCCCCTGCCCCCATAGGGAACCTAAGCTGGACTGCGGCCGAATTTATAGAACACCCCAAAGGTGCCGGGTGGTACGGGCTGCTGGCCATAGGTGGTATTGCCGCCGCCGCGCTGGTGTTTTGGCTTACCAGAGACATCTTTTCGCTGGTAATCATTCTGTTTGCGACCCTTGCCCTGGGGGTGTTCGCCGCGCGTAAACCGCGTGAGCAGCAGTACAGCCTCAGTCATCAGGGCGTACAAATCGGCACCAAGACCTACGGCTTTCAGGAGTTCCGCACCTTCTCGGTCGCCGATGAGGGAAGCGTAGCCAGCGTGGTCCTTATGCCGTTGAAACGGTTCATGCCCCCACTGACGCTCTATGTCTCGCCGGATATGTCTGACCAGGTGATAGATTACCTGGTGGCAATCCTCCCGTTTGAACAGCGCAAAGCCGATGCGGTCGACGGGCTCTTGCGACGAATCAAGTTCTGACCACCCGTGCTTATTATCACCATATTTTGACATTACTACCACACTGCTCTATGCTAAGCATAACTAACAGGGAGTAATGCGCTATGTACGAACAAGTCGAGGTACCGGTATTCCGTCGGATTATCTGGATTATAGTGCTGGCGGTGGTTGCGGTGGTGGTGCTGTGCGTACTGATATGGCTTATCTTTTTTAGGCACCCGGCCAAAAAGCCACACTCCAGTACGTCAAGCACGAAGACCAGCCAAAAGCAGCAAGCAGCGGATAATAACGGGCTGAATGTGAGTATCGATGGCGACCACACTGCCACAAGTGGTACGACAAGCACATCGGATACGCCTGGTCCCACTGGTGCGAGCAAGAAGAATACGTCGAACACCGGTGCTCCATCCACCGAGCTAGCCAATACAGGCGCCGGCAATGTCATAGCCGTGTTCGCGGTGGCGAGTGTCACGGGTAGCGTGCTGTACTATGTGCGGTTACGTCGCAAAGCTATCGCCTGACACACGTCTTCCTAGGTATCTGGCGTGAATTCGTCCAGTGCGAACACTTCCTCTACGGTTACCACCTGGTTTGTTTTGCCTGCCATGGCCATTCCTCCCTGACAAGCGCATCGTACCAGTTGGCTTCTCTGTCCGTCTGTAAGATTTCAGGCAAAATAAAAAGCCCCGTTTAGGGGCTTGTCATATTTCTTTGGTACACCCGACAGGATTCGAACCTACGACCTTTGGCTCCGCAAGCCAACGCTCTATCCAGCTGAGCTACGGGTGCTTACATATGAGACAAAACCTCACGATTTTTCTCACCGCGCCCGGGC
>Ga0164242_10000040_pt1 | contig 147941 bp, 124 predicted proteins | sample OricomgcompostMG_FD_108783 | JGI IMG/M metagenome (GOLD analysis project Ga0164242, IMG submission 108783) | Miracle-Growth compost microbial communities from Emeryville, California, USA - Original compost - Miracle growth compost (MG) ...
CCGAGCAGGCCGGCGTCGACCATGCGCTGGAGCAGCGGCGGGGCCGCGTACAGCGGCTCCTTGTACTCGTAGTACATCGACTCGGCGATGGAGACCAGGGTGTCCAGGCCGATCAGGTCGCACAGCCGCAGCGGGCCCATGGGGTGGGCGCAGCCGGCCTCCATGCCCTTGTCGATGTCCTCGGCGGTGGCCACGCCGGACTCGAACATCCGCACCGCGGAGAGCAGATACGGCACGAGCAGCGCGTTGACCACGAAGCCGGCGCGGTCGCGGGCCCGGATCGGCTCCTTGCCCAGGCCCTCGCGGGCGAAGGCCTCGGTGCGGGCCAGCGTCTCGGCGCCGGTGGTCAGCGTCGGGATGATCTCGACCAGCGACTGCACCGGCGCCGGGTTGAAGAAGTGCAGGCCGATCACCTGCTCGGGGCGCACGGTGGCCGAGGCGAGCTTGACGATCGGGATCGAGGAGGTGTTGGAGGCGAGGATCGCGTCGCGGCGCTCCACCACCTGGTCGAGGGTCTGGAAGATCGCGACCTTGACGTCCTCCCGCTCGGCGACCGCCTCGACGACCAGGTCGCGGTCGGCGAAGTCGGCGAGGTCGGTGGTGAAGGCGATCCGGGAGAGGGCCTCGTCGCGCTCCTCCTGGCCGAGCTTGCCCCGGCGCACGGCCGTGTCCAGGGAGGAGGTGAGCCGGGTGCGGCCCAGTTCCAGCGCCTCGCCGTCGGCCTCGGACACCCGGACGTCCAGCCCGGCGCGGGCGAAGACCTCGGCGATGCCCGACCCCATCAGCCCGCAGCCGACGACCCCTACCCGTGCGATGTCGCTCACCCGATCTGCCCCTTCGCCCTCTGCCGTCTCCGCCGGCCGGTCGCCGGCGTGCCGTGCCGTGTCGCACTCGCCCGGTCGGGTGGTGCTGCCCAGACGCTACCCCGCGCGGGGCACGGACCGGCAGGCAGGCCGGGTGGCGTCGGGACCGGTCCGGGACGGGTCCGGGACAGCCCCCGGACCGCTCCCCGAGCGGTTCGCGCCCGGTCGGCATCCGGCGGAGGCACGGCGTGTCAGTAGCGGTACGTGACGACCGATCACACAATGTCATCTATGCGTCGTCCGCGCTTTTCGCTCCCCGTCCCCGTCCTCGCGCTCGCGGCCCTGATCGCCCCGGCCGCGCTCGGTGCCTGCACCGCGCCGGCCGCGGGTCCCGGGGCGGCCCAGCCGCAGCCGAGCCCCTCCCGCTCGACGGCTCTGCCGCTCGGCCCGGCGGCCTCCGGCGGCGGTTCCGGGACGGCCGCCGGGCTCTCGCTGGCTCCCCGGCACACCTCGCCCTTCTCGCTGGTCGGCGTGGTGTGGGACGACGCGGCGCAGCCGCTGGACGCCGTGGTGCGGTTCCGCGCCCACCGCGTCCACGGCACCTGGGGGCCGTGGACCACGCTGGACTCCTCCGACGCGGACACCCCCACGCCGGCCGCCAACGGGGGCCGTGCCGCGCTGGGCGGCACGCCGCCGCTCTGGGTCGGGCCCTCGGACGGCGTCCAGGTCGCTCTGCGTCCGGCAGGGCGCGGGCCGATGCCGGCGGCGCTGCCGCCGCTGCCGGCCGGGCTGCGTCTGGAACTGGTCGACGCGGGCGACGCCGCCGCGACGGGAACCGGCAGCGGCGGGACCACGGCCGCCGCCGGCACGCGCTGGTCGGCGCCGGAACCGGCGATCGTCCCCCGGTCGGTCTGGGGCCCGGGGACGCCGGGGCCGGACACCCCGATCCAGTACGCCGACGAGGTCCGCGCGGTCTTCATCCACCACACCGACAGCGGCAACGACTACGACTGCAAGGACGCCCCGGACGTCATCCGGTCGATCGAGGAGTACCACGTCCGGGACCGGGCCTACGACGACATCGGCTACAACTTCCTGGTCGACCGCTGCGGGACGATCTACGAGGGGCGCCCGGGCGGCATCTCCCGCCCGGTGATCGGCGCGCACACGCTCGGCTTCAACATCGGCACCGCCGGCATCGCCGCGATCGGCTCCTTCCCGACCGGGACGCCGGTGCCGAAGCCGATGATCGACGCGATCGCCCGGCTGGTCGCCTGGAAGCTCGGCCTGGCCGGAATCGACCCCCGCGGCAAGGTCACGCTGACCTCTTCCGACAGCGGCGCCCGCTTCCCGAAGGGCACCTCCCACGTCTTCGACACCGTCTCCGGGCATCGCGACGGGGGCTGGACCTTCTGCCCGGGCGGCGCGCTGTATGCGGCGCTGCCGGAGATCCGTGCCGAGGCCGCCCGCCTCCAGCACCGCCCGGGAGCCTGACCGCCGGCGCCGCCCGGACGCCGGGCCGGCCGTCGGCGCGGGCCCGTGCGCGGCGGCCTCCACCTGCGGTGGAGCATGCGGCAAGTCCGTTTCCGGCCGCCCGCCCTCGCCCGCGCGCGGGTGGCTCGGGCCGCGCGCCGGCGGATCCGCGACCTGACGAAGTACCGGCCGGATTCCGCTCGTCATTGCATGATTTTCCTGAGCTACGTATAGTCATGCCTGAGACTCAGGAGGCGATCATGGCGGTACGGGTGGCTGTGGCGGGGGCCAGCGGATACGCGGGCGGGGAGGTGCTGCGCCTGCTCTGCGGCCACCCCGAGGTCGAGATCGGCACTCTCACCGCGGGCTCCAACGCCGGGGCCCGGCTGGGCGAACTGCAGCCGCATCTCGCTCCGCTTGCCGACCGGGTGCTCGCCGAGACCTCCGCCGAGACCCTGGCCGGTCACGACGTGGTCTTCCTCGCCCTCCCGCACGGCCAGTCCGCCGCCGTCGCCGAGCAGCTCGGACCGGAGGTACTGGTCGTGGACTGCGGGGCGGACTTCCGGCTGAAGGACGCCGCCGCCTGGGAGCGCTTCTACGGCTCCGCCCACGCCGGCACCTGGCCCTACGGCCTGCCCGAACTCCCCGGCGCCCGCGAGGCGCTGCGCGGCAGCAAGCGGATCGCCGTCCCCGGCTGCTATCCGACCGCCGTCAGCCTCGCGCTCTTCCCCGCCTTCGCCGGCGGCCAGGCCGACCCGGCGCACGAGGCCGTGGTGGTCGCCGCCTCCGGCACCTCCGGCGCGGGCAAGGCGCCCAAGACCCACCTGCTGGGCAGCGAGGTCATGGGCTCGATGAGCCCCTACGGCGTCGGCGGCGGCCACCGGCACACGCCGGAGATGGAGCAGAACCTCTCCGCCGCGGCCGGGGCCCCGGTGAAGGTGTCCTTCACCCCGACCCTCGCCCCGATGCCCCGCGGCATCCTCGCCACCTGCAGCGCCCGCGCCCTGCCCGGCACCACCGCCGGGTCGCTGCGCGCCGCCTACGAGAAGGCCTACGCCGGGGAGCCCTTCGTCCGCCTGCTGCCCGAGGGCCAGTGGCCGGCCACCGCTGCCGTGTACGGCGCCAACAGCGTCCAGGTCCAGGTCGCCTTCGACGCGTCGGTCGGCCGGGTGATCGCGATCAGCGCCATCGACAACCTCACCAAGGGGACCGCCGGCGGCGCCGTGCAGTCCATGAACCTCGCCCTCGGCCTCCCCGAGGAGCTCGGCCTTCCCATGATCGGAGTCGCCCCGTGAGCAGCAGCCCCGAGAGCAGTGGCGTCGGTGTGACCGCGGCGCGCGGCTTCCGCGCGGCCGGGATCGCCGCCGGCATCAAGGAGTCCGGCGCCCCCGACCTCGCCCTCGTCGTCAACGACGGGCCGCTGACCGCCGCGGCCGGCGTCTTCACCTCCAACCGGGTCAAGGCCGCCCCCGTGCTGTGGTCGCAGCAGGTGCTCAAGGGCGGCCAGGTGGCCGCCGTGGTGCTCAACTCCGGTGGCGCCAACGCCTGTACGGGCGCCCCGGGTTTCCAGGACACGCACGCCACCGCGGAGAAGGCCGCCGAGGTGCTGGACGCCTCCGCGGCCGAGGTCGCGGTCTGCTCGACCGGGCTGATCGGCGTCCGGCTGCCGATGGACCGGCTGCTGCCGGGCATCGAGGCGGCGGCCAAGGAGCTGAGCGAGGACGGCGGCGAGGCGGCCGCGCTCGCCATCAAGACCACCGACACCGTGCACAAGACCGCCGTCGCGCACGGCGAGGGCTGGACGGTCGGCGGTATGGCCAAGGGCGCCGGGATGCTCGCCCCCGGCCTGGCGACCATGCTGGTCGTGCTCACCACCGACGCCGCCGTGGAGGCCCCGGAGCTGGACGCGGTGCTGCGCGAGGCCACCCGGACCACCTTCGACCGGGTCGACTCCGACGGCTGCATGTCCACCAACGACACGGTGCTGCTGCTGGCCTCCGGCGCCTCGGGGACGGTCCCGGACAAGGACGCCTTCGCCGCCGCCGTCGCCTCGGTCTGCGGCGATCTCGCCCGGCAGCTGATCGGCGACGCCGAGGGCGCGAGCAAGGACATCCGGATCGACGTGGTCGGCGCGGCGAGCGAGGAGGACGCGGTCGAGGTCGGCCGCTCGATCGCCCGCAACAACCTGCTCAAGTGCGCGATCCACGGAGAGGACCCGAACTGGGGCCGGGTGCTCTCGGCCATCGGTACCACCTCGGCCGCCTTCGAGCCGGACGCCCTGGACGTGGCGATCAACGGCGTGTGGGTCTGCCGCGCCGGCGCGGTCGGCGAGGACCGCGAGCTGGTCGACATGACCGGCCGCGAGGTCGTCATCACCGCCGACCTGCACGCCGGCCAGGCGGCCGCGACGCTGTGGACCAACGACCTCACCGCCGAGTACGTCCACGAGAACAGCGCCTACTCGTCCTGAGCGCTGATCCCGAGCGCCGAGCCTCCCCACGCACGCCCCGCCCGCCGCGGCCGGGGCCGATTGGAGCCGAAGTGAACACCGAGCCTGCCGCCCAACAGGCCCGCAACCACACCGCCCTGCCCAAGGCCCGCACCCTGATCGAGGCGCTGCCCTGGCTGGAGCGCTTCCACGGCAAGACCGTCGTGATCAAGTTCGGTGGCAACGCCATGGTCGACGAGGCGCTCAAGGCGGCCTTCGCCCAGGACGTCGTCTTCCTGCGCTACGCCGGCCTCAAGCCGGTGATCGTGCACGGCGGCGGCCCGCAGATCAGCGCGCAGCTGGACCGGCTCGGCCTGGAGTCGCACTTCACCGCCGGCCTGCGGGTGACCACCCCGGAGACCATGGACGTGGTCCGCATGGTGCTGGCCGGGCAGGTGCAGCGCGAGCTGGTCGGCCTGCTCAACGCGCACGGACCGTTCGCGGTCGGCATGACCGGCGAGGACGCGCACACCATGACCGCGGTCAAGCGCTACGCCGAGGTCGAGGGCGAGAAGGTGGACATCGGCCTGGTCGGCGAGGTCGTCAAGGTCGAGCCGGGGGCGGTGCACGCGCTGCTGGAGGACGGCCGGATCCCGGTGGTCTCCTCGATCGCGCGCAGCGAGGACGGCCACGTCTACAACATCAACGCGGACACCGCGGCCTCTGCGCTGGCGGTCGCGCTCGGCGCGGAGAAGCTGGTCGTGCTCACCGACGTCGAGGGCCTGTACGCGAACTGGCCGGACAGCGACGACGTGATCAGCCGGCTCAGCGCGAGCGAGCTGCACGAGCTGCTGCCCACGCTGTCCAGCGGCATGGTCCCCAAGATGGAGGGCTGCCTGCGCGCGGTGCGCGAGGGCGTGCGCACCGCGCACGTGCTGGACGGGCGGGTGCCGCACGCACTGCTCCTGGAAGTCTTCACCGACGAGGGCATCGGCACGATGGTCGTGCCGGACGAGTCCGCGCTCACCACCGAGGGGGATCAGGCATCATGACGGACGGTCAGGGCAACCCGGGCAACGAGGGGCTCGAACAGCGCTGGCAGGGCGCGCTGATGGACAACTACGGCACCCCCCGGGTGCCGCTGGTCCGCGGCGCGGGCGTGCACCTGTGGGACGCGGACGGCAAGCGCTACACCGACTTCCTCTCCGGCATCGCCGTCAACGCCCTCGGCACCGCGCACCCGGCGGTGGTGCAGGCCGTCACGGAGCAGATCGCCACCCTGGGCCACGTCTCCAACCTGTTCATCGCCGAGCCGCCGGTGCGGCTGGCCGAGCGGCTGCTGGAGCTCACCGGGCGGGCCGGCGGCCGGGTGATGTTCTGCAACTCCGGCGCCGAGGCCAACGAGGCCGCCTTCAAGATCGGGCGGCTCACCGGCCGCACGCACATGGTCGCGGCCGCCGGCGGCTTCCACGGCCGCACCATGGGCGCGCTGGCGCTCACCGGTCAGCCCGGCAAGCAGCAGGGCTTCCAGCCGCTGCCGGGCGAGGTCACCCATGTGGCCTACGGGGACGCCGAGGCGCTGCGGGCGGCGGTCACCGAGGAGACCGCCTTCGTCATCCTGGAGCCGATCCAGGGCGAGATGGGCGTGATCCCGGCGCCCAGCGGCTACCTGGAGGCGGCCCGCGAGATCACCCGGGCGGCGGGCGCGCTGCTGGTGGTCGACGAGGTGCAGACCGGCATCGGCCGCACCGGGCACTGGTTCGCGCACCAGGCGGCCGGCATCGAGCCGGACGTGATCACGCTGGCCAAGGGCCTCGGCGGCGGCCTGCCGCTGGGCGCGGTGCTGGCCTTCGGCGACGCCGCCGAGCTGCTGGGCCCCGGAAAGCACGGCACCACCTTCGGCGGCAACCCGGTGTGCTGCGCGGCCGGCCTGGCCGTGCTGGACACGCTGGACCGCGAGCACCTGCTGGACCACGGCAAGCGGACCGGGGAGCGGCTGCGCGAGGGCGTCGAGTCGATCGGGGATCCGCTGATCGCCCAGGTGCGCGGAGCGGGTCTGCTGCTGGGTATCGTTCTGACCGAACCGGTCGCGCCGCAGATCCAGGCCGCCGCGCAGCGCGCCGGGTTCCTGGTGAACGCGACCGGACCGGATGTGATCCGGCTGGCGCCGCCGCTGATCCTCCCGGAGGTCGACGCCGACGCCTTCCTCGCGGTCCTGCCGGGCATCCTGCGCGCCGTCCGGGGCGGCGCGGCCGGAACCGCGTAGCGGCGGGGCCGCGTACCGGCGACCGCCCGCGCCCGACGTCCCGACCCTCCCGACCTCCCGACCTCCCGACCGAGGAGACCGCACACCGATGTCCGAGGCCCAGCCCGACCGATCCGCGCCGTCCGCGCACCTGCAGGTGCCGCAGACGCGCACGGCGCGCCACCGGCGGATCGTGGAGCTGCTGACCCGCCAGCCCGTCCGCTCGCAGAGCCAGCTCGCCAAGCTGCTCGCGGACGACGGGCTGGCGGTCACCCAGGCGACGCTCTCGCGCGACCTGGACGAGCTGGGCGCGGTCAAGATCCGCGGCAAGGACGGCGCGCTGATCTACGCCGTCCCGGCCGAGGGCGGCGACCGCACGCCGCGCGCCCCGCTGGGGGAGTCCGCCACCGAGGCGCGGATGGCCCGGCTCGCGGGGGAGCTGCTGGTCTCCGCCACGCCGTCGGCGAACCTGGTGGTGCTGCGCACCCCGCCGGGGGCGGCGCAGTTCCTCGCCTCGGCGATCGACCAGGCGGAGGTGCACGAGATCATCGGCACCCTGGCCGGCGACGACACCGTGCTGCTGATCAGCCGCGACCCGGACGGCGGCGCGGCGCTCGCGGACCACCTGACGCGCCTGGCGCAGTCCAAGCACACCGAGCGCTGAGCCGCGCCGAGCGGCGCATCATTTGATTTTCATGCGGGACTCCGCATACTTATACTGTGCGGCGAGGGCGAACGCCCCTGCCCGCGCGCGCCGCGCCCGCGAGCGCCCGGCGTCCCGAATCCCGTGAGGAGCAGCAAGGTGACCACCCCTCAGCAGTCCGGTTCCGGCGGCGACGTGCGCCTGTGGGGCGGACGGTTCGCGGACGGCCCCTCCGAGGCGCTGGCCGCGCTCTCCGCCTCGGTGCACTTCGACTGGCGGCTCGCCCCCTACGACATCGCCGGCTCCCGCGCGCATGCCCGGGTGCTGCACAAGGCCGGGCTGCTCACCGATGACGAGCTGGAGCGGATGCTCGACGGCCTGGACCGGCTGCTCGCCGACGTCGAGTCCGGCGCCTTCACCGGCACGGTCGCCGACGAGGACGTGCACACCGCGCTGGAGCGCGGCCTGCTGGAGCGGCTCGGCGCCGAGCTCGGCGGCAAGCTGCGGGCCGGCCGCTCCCGCAACGACCAGATCGCCACCCTCGGCCGGATGTTCCTGCGCGACCACGCGCGGATCATCGGCCGCCTGGTGCTGGAGCTGCAGCAGGCGCTGACCGGGCTCGCCGAGGCGCACCCGAAGGCGGTCATGCCCGGCCGCACCCACCTGCAGCACGCCCAGCCGGTGCTCTTCGCCCACCACGTCCTCGCCCACGTGGCCGCGCTCGGCCGGGACGCGGAGCGGCTGCGCCAGTGGGACGAGCGCACCGCCGTCTCGCCCTACGGCTCCGGCGCGCTGGCCGGCTCCTCGCTCGGCCTGGACCCGGAGGCGGTCGCCGCCGAACTCGGCTTCGAGCGCGGCTCGGCGGCCAACTCCATCGACGGCACCGCGGCCCGCGACTACGTCGCCGAGTTCGCCTTCGTCACCGCCATGATCGGGATCGACCTCTCGCGGATCGCGGAGGAGATCATCATCTGGAACACCAAGGAGTTCGGCTTCATCACGCTGCACGACGCCTTCTCCACCGGGTCGTCGATCATGCCGCAGAAGAAGAACCCCGACATCGCCGAGCTGGCCCGCGGCAAGTCCGGCCGCCTGATCGGCAACCTCACCGGCCTGCTCGCCACCCTCAAGGCGCTGCCCCTCGCCTACAACCGCGACCTCCAGGAGGACAAGGAGCCGGTCTTCGACTCCTGCGACACCCTCGAGGTCCTGCTGCCCGCCTTCACCGGCATGATCGCCACGCTCACCGTGCACGAGGAGCGGCTCGCCGAGCTGGCCCCGGCCGGCTTCTCGCTCGCCACCGACATCGCCGAGTGGCTGGTGAAGCAGGGCACCCCGTTCCGGGTCGCGCACGAGGTGGCCGGCGCCTGCGTCAAGTACTGCGAGCCGCGCGGGCTGGAGCTGGCCGACCTGACGGACGAGCAGTTCGCCGAGATCTCGCCGCTGCTCACCCCCGGGGTGCGGGCGGTGCTCACCGTCGAGGGCTCGATCGCCTCCCGCGACGGCCGCGGCGGCACCGCGCCCGACGCCGTCGCCGCGCAGCTGGCGGAGGTCCGCGCGGACCTCGCCCGCCAGCAGGCCTGGCTGGACCGCTGAGGCGGGGCGGGCGCGGCCCGGATGTGACCGTGCGCACGATCACGTGACGGAAGGTTGCGGGCGGGCGTCCGGCGGGTAAAGGGTCAGGCACGTACCGCCGGTGGCTCCTCGGCCGGGTCAGGGACGTCCGGGCCGCAGCTCCACCCCTTCCGGGACCTTCCCCGGAGCCAACCCTCACCCCTCGCGTGCCCGGAGCCGTATGCAGGGAGGCATGCGCATGGGCATGAGTGTGACCATCGACGCGGCGAGCGGTGCGGACGCCGAGCCGATCCTCAAGCTTCAGTACCTCTGCTACCAGAGCGAGGCCGAGACCTACGCGAACTGGTCGATCGAGCCGCTGACCGAGAGCCTGGACCAGCTGCGCGAGCGGCTGGCCGGCCGCCTGGTCCTCGTGGCCCGGTTGGGCGAGGAGGTGGTCGGCGCGGTGTCCGGCTGGACCGACGAGTCCGGCACGGGCCACATCGAGCGGCTGTGCGTCCACCCCCGGCTGCACCGGCACGGCCTGGGCGGCCGGCTGGTGCGCCGGCTGGAGGAGGGGCTCGCGGCGGCCTCCGCGCGCGGGGAGAGCGCGCCGCTGGTCCGCTACCGCCTCTTCACCGGCCACCGCAGCCTGGGCAACCTCCGGCTGTACCAGCGGCTCGGCTACGAGCGGACCGGGATCGAGGAGGTCGACGCCCGGCTGAGCTTCGTGATCATGGAGAAGCCGGCCCCCGGGTCCGCGTCGGCGCCGGCCCCCGCGGCCGCCCACGCCGCCGTGGCCTGACCGGCGGCCCTTCGGCAGCCACCCCACCGCTGTCCGGTGTCCGCGCGTCGGCCGGTACTGTTCACGATCATGGACATATCGGCCGACGCGCTGCTCTTCGACATGGACGGCACTCTCATCGACTCGCTGCCCGCGGTGGTGCGCTGCTGGCGCACCTGGGCGATCGAGTACGGGGTCACCGCAGAGGCCTTCGCCGGCATCCCCACCCACGGCCGCCCGGCGGCCGAGATCATCGCCGACCTGCTCCCGCCCGAGCTCCTCGCCGACGGCGGCGCCGAGCGCGCGCTGCGCCGGATCGAGGACCTGGAGGTCGCCGACACCGCCGGCACCGTCCCGCTGCCCGGCGCGCTGGAACTGCTCACCTCGCTGCCGCCCGCCGCCTGGGCCGTGGTCACCTCGGCCACCGCCCGGCTGGCCACCGCGCGCCTGGAGCGGGCCGGGATCACCGCGCCCGCCCTGGTCAGCGCGGATCAGGTGAAGCGCGGCAAGCCCGACCCCGAGCCCTTCCTGCTGGGCGCCGAGCGGCTGGGCGCGGCGCCGGAGCGCTGCCTGGTGATGGAGGACGCGCCGGCCGGGCTGATCGCCGCCCGCGCCGCCGGCATGCGCGCGGTCGCCCTGGTCACCACGCACACGCGCGCCGAACTGGAGGCCTGCGAGCCGGACGCCGTCGTCGACAGCCTGGCCCGGGTCCGCGTCGTCCCCCGGCCGGGCGGCGGGCTGCTCGCCCACATCACCCCCTGACCGTCCGGGAGGTGCCACCGACGCCCGCCGACGCCGTCAACCGCCATCGCCCGTGCGGGTGACCCGTCCTGATGGGCCGTCACGCCTCCGGGCAGGTGACGGCCCGGCGTATGCTCGGAACGGAGCCCTCTTCCGCAGGCGATTCGGGTACCTGCGGGGTGACGTCCGGCCCCGCCGTGACGCATGATCGTTCCTCTGCGGACCGGCCAGGAGAGACGGTATGACTTCAGCATTCCCCGAGATCTCCATCAGCACGGACCGGCTGATGCTGCGTCACCTCGTGGAGGAGGACGTCGAGCCGCTGGTCGCCATGATGGACGACGAGGCGGTGCGCAGCTGGACGGCTCTCCCGCAGCCCTACTCCGCGGAGGACGCCCGCGACTGGGTGCTGCGCGCGGCCCCGGCCGAACGGACCGCCGGCCGCGGGATCGCCTTCGCCGTCGTCGAGGACCTCACCCAGCGGCTGGTCGGCGTGGTCGAGGTGTTCCACACCGACTGGCGGCTGCGCAGCGCCGAGGCCACCGCGGTCACCGCCGCCTGGGCCCGCGGCGAGGGCTACGCCGCCGAGGCGCTCGCCGGGCTGGCCCAATGGCTCTTCGAGGACCAGAAGTTCGAGCGCCTGGAGTTCCGCACCGCCGCCGGGGACACCGCCGCCCAGCAGGTGGCGCAGAAGCTCGGCTGCATCAGCGAGGGCGTGCTGCGCAGCGCCTGGATCGTGCGCACCGAGTCCGGACCGGCCCGCAGCGACCTGATCGTCTGGAGCCTGCTCCCCGAGGACCTGGAGGGGCTGCACGAGCACGCCGCCGACGGCCTGGAGCGCTCCGAGTACGCCAGCTGGGACTGACCCTTCCCGGCCTGCTCCCCGCCACCCCGCGCCACCCGGGTGGCGCGGGTCCGGGCGGGGCGGCCGGGGCCGGCGCCGGGCGCGCCGGCGGTGGCGCGCGCGGGCCTGATCGCTCGCGCTCGTGATTACCGCGCCGCGGCGGGTACGCTCCTCTCGCGGCGTACACCTGTGCCCCCGTAAGCCTGCGGCTGATGATGAGGAGAGCGTCCGGGATGGCGGACCGCGTCACGGTGATCGGTTGGGACGGTTCCCCCCTCTCCGCGGCGGGACGCGCGGCGCTCGACGCGGCCACCCTGGTCGCCGGCGGCCAGGCGCTGCTGCAGCGCCTGCCGATACCGCAGACCGCCGAGCGGATGGCGCTCGGCTCGACCGAGCTGGTCGCCCGGCGGATCGCCGAGCACCGCGGCGCCGCCGTGGTCGTCGCGGACGGCGACCCCGGCTTCTTCGGCGTGGTGCGGACCCTGCGCAGGCCCGAGTTCGGGCTCGAACTGGAGGTGCTGCCGGCCGTCTCCTCGGTCGCCGCCGCCTTCGCACGGGTCGGCATGCCCTGGGACGACGCCCGCGTGGTGAGCACCTACGGGCGCGCGGCGCTCCGCCGGTGCGTGAACGTCTGCCGCGCGCACAGCAAGGTGGCCGTTCTCACAGCCCCCGGCGCGGGCCCCACCGAACTCGCCCTGATGCTGCGTGACGTTCACCGCACCTTCGTGGTCTGCGAGGCGCTCGGCACCCCCGAGGAGGAGGTCACCGTGCTCACCTCGGACCGGGTCGCCGACCACGTCTGGCGCGAGCCGAACGTGGTGCTGGTGGTCGGCGGCGGGGGAGTGCTGGGCGGGACGCAGACCGGCTCCGGCTGGCTGGCCGGGGCCGCCCTCGACTTCCCCTCGGGCGGCCGCGGTTGGGCCGAACCGCACGGTCCGGCGGCGGACCGGCCCGCGCTCGCGGGCCTGGCCGCGGGGGTGGGCGCGGGTCCGGCGGGGGGCGTGAACGGCAGGAGCGCGCCCGCCGATGCCCCCGGGGCGCCCGTCGCCGCCCACCACGGCGCCGCGGCCGGGAGCCCGTCCGGAATGACCGGTGTGTCGAGGATGCCGGGACACGCCGCTTCTGACGCCCTGTCGGCGGAGGTCCGCGCCCTGCTGCTGGCCCGGATCGGGCCCCGGATCGGCGACCTGATCTGGGACGTCGGCCCTGCTGACAGCGGTCTCGCGATCGAGGTCGGCCGGTTCGGCGCGGCCGTGGTGGCCGTCGACCCGGACGCCGAGGCCTGCGCCCGGCTCAGCGCCGAGGCCCGCCGCGCCGGCGTCGAGGTCCAGGTCAGCGGGGGTGTGTTGCCCGGTGTGCTGGCCGAACTGCCCGACCCGGACGTGGTCCTGGTGCGCTCCGGGAACCGGGCCGTGCTCCAGGCCTGCCTCTCGCGCCGGCCGGAGCGCATGATCGCCGTCCCGGCCGCGCTGCAGGAGGTCGAGGAGGCGCGGCGGGCGTTCGGCGAGGTCGGCTACCGCATGGAGGGCGTGCTGCTGCAGTCCGCGGCGCTGGAACACGCCGGGGCGCCGGGTCCGGCGGGGCATCTGCTGGCCCCCGGACGCCCCTCCTTCGTGCTGTGGGGCCAGCGGCCCTGACGGGCACGTCGTCGCAGCGTCCGGGTAGTGTGATCTCCCGGTTCTTCGTGCGGCAGCCGTGTGGTGGAGACCACACGGCGGCGGGGCTCCGGGTTGGCGCCCGGCCCGGCCGAGCCGGGAGAATGCCGGTACACCCGCGGGGGAAGGGTGCCCAACGCCCCGGGTTCGTCGTTGTAAAGAGCAGCAGGCCGGTGCCCGTGATGCCGAAGCCGCGGGGCGCCGCCTGTGCGCGCGCCGCCAAGGACGCCCACGCGGCCCTGGAAGGAGCTTGGAGACATGAGCGAGACCGGCCACGTCGCGAACGGGGGAGCGCCGGAGCAGCCGGGTGTCAGCCCCGACCCGTTCGGTGCCGACGAAGCTCCTGCCCGGTCCGGGTTCACCTTCCTCGACGACGAGGACGACGACGTCCTGCTCATGCCGGGCCCGCAGAGCTCCTGGTCGGAGGCGGCCGAGGCGGCGCTCCAGGCGCACCAGGCGCAGGAGCCCCAGCCTTCGCCGGCCCCCGGCCCGCACGGTGTACCTCAGCAGGGCTACGTCCAGGAGCCCGCGCCGCAGTCGCAGGCGCTGCCGCCGCAGCAGCCCCAGCCCCAGCCGCAAGCCCAGCCGCAGCCGCACGCTCAGCCGCAGCCGGCCCCCGCGCCGGCGGTGGTCTACGAGGGGCAGCCGTCGGTTCCGGGCGCGCCCGACGTCTATGCGGCCTTCGCGGCGGCACAGGCCGCGGCCGGCGCGTATGCCGAGCCGCACGCCCCCGCGCCCGCGCCCGCCGCTCCGAGTGCTCCGGCCGCCCCCGCCCCCGCGCCGGAGAGCGCGCCGGCGCCGGACGGCGGCGCGGAGCCGACCGGTGCTCAGCAGCCCGCGGCTCCGTCGCCCGAGGCCCAGGCAGCCCCGGCCGCCCCCGCTTCGGAGAACGCCTCCGCCGCGGGCGGCCCGGAGGAGGACGCCGCCGTGCAGGGGGCGGCTGAGGAGGGGACGCCGATCGCGCCCTCCTGGCCGCCGATGCCGGTCCCGGGAGCCACCGCGCCGGGCACGTCCGAGCCGGGCGCGGCGCCGGTCGCCGGCCCGCCGCAGCAGGGCGCACAGGCGCCGGCGGGCGCCCCGGCCGCGAGCCGGCGCCCGCTGCACGCCGGTCCGGCGATCCCCGATCCCTCCGTGATGACCGGTCAGGTCCCGGTGCGCAGGCTCGGCGACCGCGGCAACGGCCGTCCGGCCACGCCCGCGCACGGTGTGCCGGTCCCGGGCCCGGAGTACGCCGGCCACTCGCAGCCGGGCCAGCACCCGACCGGACCGGAGTACCTCGACGTCGCCGGCGAGCCGGTCGTCCAGCAGTTCGTCCCGCAGCAGAGCGGCCCCGCCGAGGAGACCCCCGCCGAGGCGCCGGCCGACGGGGCGGCGCCCGCGGCCGGCGGTCAGCCCTCCCGGATCTCCGCGTTCCTCGCCTCGCCCGCGCCGGAGTTCCGGCAGGCGGTCGCGGCCCGGATGGAGGCCGCCGAGGAGGTCGCCGGCCAGGCCGAGCCCGGCGCGCCGCAGACGGCCAGCGGCACCGGCGACTTCGCCGTGCCGCCCACGCCCGGCCCGGAGGAGGAGCGGGCCGCGGCCGAGCCCTCCGCCGCCGAGGCCGAGGAGCCCGACGCCACCACCACGCTGCGGACGATCACGCGCGAGGAGGCCGCGGCGGCCCGTGCCGCGACGGTTCCCGCGCCGGCCGCGCCCGCCGACGGCGCGCCCGCGGCGCCCGCGCCCGGTGAGGCGGCCGAGGCCGCTGAGGCCGCGCCCGCCGACGCCGCTCCTGCCGCCGAGCCGCAGCCGGCCGAGGCGCCGGTGACCGAGGTCCCCTCGCACGCGGGCCCGTTGGTGGTCGGCGCGGACGGCACGGTGGAGACCCCCGAGACGGAGGCCGCGCCCGAGACCGCCCCCGCGCCGACGGCGGAGGCCGCACCGGCCGAGCCCGTACCGGCACAGGCGGAGGTGGCCGGGCCCGCCGCCGAGGCAGAGGCCGTGCCGCCGCAGGCCGAGCAGCCCGAGGCGCCGCAGCCCGAGATCCCGCAGCCCGTGGACGCCGGACCGGACGCCGCCGCGTCCCCGGCCGCGGCCCCGGCTCCGGCCGAGAGCAGCGCCGAGGCCGCCGCTTCCCCCGAGCAGCCCTCGCCCGCCGACGCCGGCGCCCCCGCGCCCGGCGCTGCCGAGGTCGCCGCCGCCGAGGTGGCGGTGGAGGCCGCCGCCGGGGCGGCCGCGGCGACCGGCCAGGCGGCCCCCGGCTTCGAGGACCCGCTGCGCGACGCCGTGCACCGGGTGATGCGCGAGCGCCGCGACATCCGCAACGGCTTCCGCCCGGACCCGATCCCGCACGACGTGCTGCTGCGGGTGCTGGAGTCCGCGCACACCGCGCCGTCCGTCGGCTATTCCCAGCCGTGGGACTTCGTGGTGATCCGCTCGGCCAAGACCCGCAAGCGGATGCACGAGCTGGCGATGCGCCAGCGCGAGGCGTTCGCCGAGTCGCTGCCGAAGGCGCGCGCCCGGCAGTTCCGCGAGCTCAAGATCGAGGCCATCCTCGACACCCCGGTCAACATCGTGGTGACCGCCGACCGCACCCGCGGCGGCCGGCACACCCTCGGCCGGCACACCCAGCCGCAGATGGCCCCCTACTCGGCCGCGCTGGCCGTGGAGAACCTCTGGCTGGCGGCGCGCGCCGAGGGCCTGGGCGTCGGCTGGGTGAGCTTCTTCGACGAGCGCGAGATGGTCGAGTCGCTCGGCCTGCCCGCGCACCTCGACGTCATCGCCTACCTCTGCATCGGCTACGTCGACGAGTTCCCCGAGGAGCCGGAGCTGGCGCAGGCCGGCTGGGCGAAGAAGCGCCCGCTGTCCTGGGTGGTGCACGAGGAGCAGTACGGCAACCGGGTCCTGCCCGGCGAGGAGCCGCACAGCGTGCTGGAGGAGACGCTGCGCGTCATCCGCCCGCTGGACGCCAAGGCCCTCGGCGAGGCCTGGGACCGGCAGAAGCGGATGACCAAGCCGGCCGGCTCGCTGGGCATGCTGGAGATAATCTCCGCGCAGCTCTGCGGGCTGTCCCGGGTCTGCCCGCCGCCGGTGCCGGAACCGGCCGCGGTGGCGGTCTTCGCCGGCGACCACGGCGTGCACGCCCAGGGCGTGACGCACTGGCCGCAGGAGGTCACCGGCCAGATGGTGGCCAACTTCCTCGCCGGCGGAGCCGTCGTGAACGCCTTCGCGGGCCAGCTCGGCGCCGAGGTCTGCGTGGTGGACGTCGGCGTGGCCTCCGAGCTGCCCGAGGCGCTGCAGGCGGGCAAGGCCACCGGCCTGCTGCCGCGCAAGGTCCGCCCCGGCACGGCCGACATGACCGAGGGCCCGGCGATGACCCGGGAGGAGGCGGTGCAGGCCATCGAGGTCGGCATCGAGACCGCCCGGGACCTGGTGGCCGCGGGCAACAAGATCCTCCTCACCGGCGACATGGGCATCGCGAACACCACCGCCGCGGCGGCGCTGATCTCGGTCTTCACCGGCGAGGACCCGGCGGCGGTCACCGGCCGCGGCACCGGCATCGACGACGAGATGCACGCCCACAAGGTCACCGTGATCCAGAAGGCGCTGGCCCTGCACCAGCCGGACCCGGCGGACCCGATCGGCGTGCTCTCCGCCGTGGGCGGCCTGGAGCACGCGGCCACGGCCGGCTTCCTGCTCGGCGCCGCCAGCCTGCGCGTCCCGGTGATCCTGGACGGCGTGATCGCCGGCGCCTCGGCCCTCGTCGCCCGGGCTATCGCGCCCGAGGTGCTGGCGGCCTGCATCGCCGGCCACCGCTCGGCGGAGCCCGGCCACAAGATCGCCCTCTCCCGGCTCGGCCTGCGCCCGCTGGTCGACCTGGACCTGCGGCTCGGCGAGGGCACCGGCGCCCTGCTGGCGCTGCCGCTGGTGCAGTCCGCCGCCCGGGCCATGCACGAGGTCGCGACCTTCGACTCCACCGGCATCGACGACAAGAACTGACGCCGCGTCACGGCGTCCGCCCGCCCCGGTCGGCGGGCGCCGTGACGGCGTCGGGGGCGCAGCGCCGCGTCCGCCCGCCCGTTTTTCCCGTCCCGCAGGCGCCCGCGCCGCCCCGCACCTCCGGAGCCCTCACGTGACCAGCTCTGCCGCCTACCCCGTCGGACTGCGCCTCGCCGGGCGTCGCGTGCTCGTCGTCGGCGGCGGCGCGGTCGCCGCCCGCCGGCTGCCCGCCCTGCTCGCGGCGGGCGCCGCCGTCGAGCTGGTCGCGCCCGCCGTCACCCCGGCCGTGCAGGCCATGGCCGACGCGGGCGAACTGGCCTGGCACCGCCGGCCCTGGGCCGCCGGCGACACCGACGGCGCCTGGTACGTGCTGGCCGCCACCGACGACCCGGCGGTCAACGCCGCGGTCGCCGCCGAGGCCGAGGCCGCCCGGGTCTTCTGCGCCCGCTCCGACGACGCCTCCGCGGCCACCGCCTGGACCCCGGCCACCGGCCGCGCCGACGACGTCACCGTCGCGGTGCTCTCCGGCGACCCGCGCCGCTCGGCCGCCCTGCGCGACGCGGCTCTGGACGGACTGCGCACGGGGACCCTGACCGCCCGCCACCACCGCGCCCACCGCGCCGGGGTGGCGCTGGTCGGCGGCGGGCCGGGCGACCCAGACCTGATCACCGTGCGCGGCCGCAAGCTGCTCGCCGAGGCCGACGTGGTGGTCGCCGACCACCTCGCCCCCCGCGAACTGCTCGCCGAACTCCCCGCCCACGTCGAGGTGGTGGACGCCGCCAAGCTCCCCTACGGCCGTGCCATGGCCCAGGAGGCGATCAACGCCACCCTGGTCGACCGGGCGCGGGCCGGGAAGTTCGTGGTCCGGCTCAAGGGCGGCGACCCCTACGTCTTCGGCCGCGGCCTGGAGGAGGTCGTCGCCTGCACCGCGGCCGGGATCCCGGTCGAGGTCGTGCCCGGCATCTCCAGCTCCGTCTCGGTGCCCGCCGCCGCCGGCATCCCGGTCACCCACCGCGGCGTCACGCACGAGTTCACCGTCGTCTCCGGGCACGTCGCGCCCGAGGACCCGCGCTCCCTGGTCGACTGGGAGGCGCTGGCCCGCATGCGCGGCACGCTGGTGCTGCTGATGGCCGTCGAGCGGCTCGGCGCCATCGCCGAGACCCTGGTCCGGCACGGCCGCGACCCGAAGACGCCGGTCGCGATCGTGCAGGAGGGCACGCTGGCCGCGCAGCGCCGGGTCGACGCCACGCTCGCCACGGCCGCGGCGGCCGTCACCGAGCACGCCGTGCGGCCGCCGGCCGTGGTCGTCGTCGGCCCGGTGACCGCGCTCCTCGACGAACTCGTCGCCGCCGCGCGGGAGCAGGGCGCCGTGCGGGGCCGGGAGCAGGACTGACCGTGGCCGAGCCCGTCACCGTCGAGGACCCGGCCGACCCCAGGCTCGCCGACTACACCTCGCTGACCGACGTCGAGCTGCGGCGGCGGCGCGAGCCCGCCGAGGGCCTGTTCATCGCCGAGGGCGAAAAGGTGATCCGCCGCGCCCTGCGCGCCGGCTACCCGATGCGCTCGATGCTGCTCACACCGAAGTGGCGCGAGGTGATGGCCGACGTCATCGCCGAGGCCGAGGCCCCGGTCTTCGAGGCGAGCCCCGAACTCGCCGAGCAGGTGACCGGATACCACGTGCACCGGGGCGCGCTCGCCGCGATGGGGCGCAAACCGCTGCCCGAGGCCGGCGAACTGCTCGCCGGCGCGCGGCGGGTGGCGGTCTTCGAGGACATCGTCGACCACACCAACGTCGGCGCGGCCTTCCGCAACGCCGCCGCGCTCGGCGTGGACGCCGTCCTGCTCACCCCGCGCTGCGCGGACCCGCTCTACCGGCGGTCGGTCAAGGTCTCCATGGGCGCGGTCTTCTCCGTGCCCTACGCACGGCTGGAGGGCTGGCCGGCCGACGCCGGGGTGTTCGCCCGGCACGGCTTCACGCTCGCCGCGCTCACGCTCGCGGACGACTCCATCACCCTGGACGAACTGGTCGCCTCGCGGCCCGAGCGGCTGGCGCTGATGTTCGGCAGCGAAGGCCCCGGCCTCAGCGCCGCCGCGCAGCGCGCGGCCGACCACCGCGTCCGCATCCCCATGGACGCCGGCATCGACTCCCTCAACATCGCCGCGGCTTCGGCAGTGGCCTTCTACGCCACCCGCCCCGCGCCGACCGACACCTGACCCGTCGCGTGCGGCCCCCGCAAGGCAGGCAGGAAGCGCCGCCTCAAGGGCGTGGACCTGTGACACCGTGCGGTCCTGTGGCGCGGGCGCGAGCAACCCGCAGCCCGTCCGCAGTCGCTGAAGAAAGGGTGTGTGCCCCGCAAGGGGCGCGGGGCTGTGACAGCGTGCGGCTCTGCCGCGTGGGCGCGAGCAACCAGTTACTGCCCGCAGCCGCCTTCAGGCCGTCGCTGATGCCCGGTGGGCGCACGTAGGGGCGCGGGGAACTGCGCGTGCCCGCCCAGCACACGCACGCTGGGTCAGCGACGGGCCGCGCCGCCGCTGGACGTCCGCGTCGGCGTCGCCGCAGGTGACCGCGAGCCGGGGCCGCCACCGCCTGGCCAGGACTCCGTCATCGTCCCGTCCCCTCGCGCGCTGTAGCGCGTCTCGCTGACCGTCCGGCCGCCGACGCGCTCCTCGCGCACCACCGTGCCGTCCGCGATCCGCCAGCTCCCGACCGCGCCGGCGTCCCCCGTGGAGGCGTGCGAGCCCGCCAGCAGCGGGCGGCCGCCCGCGAAGCCGTACAGCTCGATCAGGTCCTGCGGGACGCCGCCGATGTCGCGGGTCAGCACCACCACCGCGGCGGGAGCGCCGCGATAGCGGGCGGCCAGCACGGTCGTGAGGGAGACGGGCTCGGCAGAGCCCACCGAGCGTCCGCCGACCAGCCGGATCGGCGGGCCGCCGGCCGGATCCGGGTAGCTGCGGTCCGCCCAGTCGACCTCCGGCCCGCCGACAGCCTTTCCGCTCGCGCCGGCGGCCGCACCCGCCGAGGCGGAACCGGAGGCGGTCGCGCCGCCCGAGCCGGTCAGCGCGCTCAGCTGCGCGGGGGAGGCGGCCGCGCCGATCGCGTCGGAGGACCCCCCGCCCGCCGCCACGTCGACCGTCCCGGCGGCGGCGTTGCGGGACCCCGAGGGGTGGGCCGGTGAGACGCTGCCCGCCGGGCTCCCGAGCCCGTGGGCAGACCGCGAGTGGCTCCAGCCGCGCGCCGCCGCGATGGCCAGCGCCACGCCGACCGTGACCGTGATGAAGACGATCAGCCGCTGGCGCATCAGCCGGGCCCGCGCCGCGCCCTCGCCGGGCCGGGCGCCCGCCCGGCCGCTGCGTGCCGCGCCGGGACCGCCGCCGGCGCGTCCGGCCGGACGCCTGCCCTGGGAGCGCGCCTCGGCGTGTGCCTGTGCTTCCCGCGGGGAGCGGGGACCGCGCCCGGCCCCCTGTCGCCCGCGCGCACCCGGGGGCGTCGCCGGACCGCCGGGCTTCCGGCTGCCGCTGCCACTGCCGCCGCCCGCCGCGGAGGCGCCCGCGGCCCCCGGCCGGCGCGGCGGACGGGCCGACCCGGCGCCGGCACCGGTGCCGCCGCCGGCCTCGGACTCGCCGGGGGCGCGGCTCGCCGACGCGCCGTGCGGGCGCGCCGACTGCGGCGATCCCGTCGCGTGCCGGTCCGCCGGCGGGTGAGCCGGGCGGGGGCGGCTGCCGGACTGCTGCTCGATCCCACGGCGCCCCGCGCCGGTGCCCGCCGCGCCGGTACCCGGACCGCCGGCGCTCCCGGGGATCCCGGCCCCGCCGGAGGTGCCGGTGCGCCGGGCGGAGGAGTGGCCCTCGGCGCCCGGCCGCCGCTGCTCGGCGCCGGCGCCGGGACCGTGCGCCGGCTGCGGAGCGTGTCCGGGAGCATGTCCGGGACGGCCGTTGCGCCCGGCCCGGCCGTGGGTGCCGTCCTCGGGGCGCGAGGACTGCGCGGCGGCTGGGCTCTGCGGGTGCGGGGCGTGCGGCTGGGAGGCGCGCCCGTCGTGCGGGTGCTGCTCCGGCGCGGACCGGTCGGGGCGCGCCGGCGTCGGCTGCACACCCGGGCGCCCGGAGCGGGTGTCGCGCGGGAGCCCGGAGTGCGGTGGCCGCGCGGAGTCGGTTCCCTCGCGCCCGGCGCGTCCGCCGCCGGACGGCAGACCGGGGCCCGCCGGGGCTCCGTGACCGGCCGGAGCGCCGGGGTGGGCGGCCTGCGGCGGGTGCGGCGTGCGCGGTGCCGGCTCCCGCCGGGTGCGGGACTCGGCCGTGCCGTACGCGGGCGTCCCGGTGCCCTCGTGCCGCCCGGCGGCCGGTCCGGCGGGCCGCTGCGGTGACGGCCGTTCCGGCTGCTCCGGCCCGGCGGAGGCCGGGGGGTGCGGTGAGCCGCTCGCGGCGGCGGCCGCTCCGCCCGCCGTCCCGTGCGCCCGGTGCGTCGCCGCCCGCTCGGCCAACGCGCCGAGCAGCTCGTGCAGTTCGATCGGGCGCGGGCGCTCCGCGGGCTCCTTCGCCAGGCAGGCCCGGATCAGCGGGGCCAGCGGTTCGGGCACCCCGCGCAGGTCGGGCTCCTCGTGCACGACCCGGTAGAGCATCACCTCGCTGGTCCCCGAGCCGAACGGCGAGTCGCCGGTGGCGGCGTAGGCCAGCGTGGAGCCGAAGGCGAAGACGTCGGTCGCCGAGGTCACCGAGGCGCCGCGGACCTGCTCGGGGGCGAGGAACCCGGGCGACCCGACCGCCGTCCCGACGTGTGTGAGCGTGCTGGCGCCGGTGGACCAGGCGATGCCGAAGTCGATGATGCGCGGCCCTCGCGGCGACAGCAGGATGTTCGAGGGCTTGAGGTCGCGGTGCACCACGCCCGCGGCGTGCACGTGGACCAGCCCGTCGGCCAGCGCCGCGCCGATCCCGGCGATCTCGGCCCAGGGCAGCGGCCCGACGTCCATGACCTTCTTGTAGAGCGAGGGCCCGGGGACGTAGGCGGTGGCCAGCCAGGGGCGGTCGGCGTCGATGTCGGCGGCGACCACGCGCGCCGTGCAGCCGCCGCGGATCCGCCGCGCGGCCGCGACCTCGCGCGCGAAACGGGTCCGGAACTCGTGGTCCTCGGCGAGCTCCGGGCGGATCAGCTTGAGGGCGACCTTCTGCCCGCGCCGGTCCGAGCCGAGGTAGACGACGCCCATCCCGCCGGTGCCCAGGCGGCGGTGGAGGCGGAACGAGCCGACGACGCGCGGGTCCTCTCGCCGGAGCCGCATCATCGCCATACCGTGTTCCGTTCCGTCGTACCGTCAGTTCACCGTGGGCCGGGGTCTCTTCGTACCGGGCCAGCTTACGGACTGGGTGTGCCGCCGCGCTGGCACGCAACGCGAACGCGGCGATGTGATTGTCCGCCCGCGGGCTGCCGGCAGGGCACTTGGGGGGAGTCCCTAGGGGTTGCCTCAGGGACGCGAGCGCTCCGGCTCCGCCTCCGGTAGTAGCTCCCACGCCGGGCGCTCCTCCTTCCGGATGCGGTGCGGACGGTACGCGGGCATGACGTGCCCGGCGACCGCCCCGGCATACCGTGAGGAACGAGCCGCTCCGGGGGAGCGGCGACGGCGGCGGGAGGCGGTGGCCGGGATGGCGGCGGTGTCCGGGAACCAGCGCGGTGGCGGAGCCGGGGACCTCCCCGCGGGCGTCGCCGCCCGAGCGGGCGACCGGGTGCGGGCGCTGCCCCGGCGCACCGGGCGGATCGCGACGGCGCTTTCCTCCGTGCTGAGCAATCAGGCCGGGAGGCGGCCGGACGGCACCCGCAGCCCGCTGGTGGCGGTGGCCATGGCGCTGCCGGTGGCGGTCCTGCTCGCGGTGCTGTTCGGCGGCTGGTCGCAGTTCGAGGCGCAGGCCTCGTCCGTGGCGGCGATGTTCGGCCGCTGAGCCGCGCCGCTGAGGGGAGCGTGCGGGAGCGTGCCGCGGGGAGCACGCGGGAAGAGACGGGCGTCCGCCGGAGACGGGGTACCGGTGGGCGCCGGCCGGGGGTCGGCGCGTCCCGCGCGGGGACACGCGGACGGGTGGAGCGCGGACGTGCCGCCGGCCTGCGGGGCGCCGTGTCCGGAGGGTCGGTGAGGGCTCTCCGGGCACGGCGCCCTCGCGCACGCTCGCCGGCCGAAGGGACCGCCGCACGGACCACCGCACCGGGAACCCCGGAGAACGCCGACGGGCCGCCACCCCGATCAGGGTGACGGCCCGTCAACTGCCGTGCGCGATACTGGGATTGAACCAGTGACCTCTTCCGTGTCAGGGAAGCGCTCTCCCGCTGAGCTAATCGCGCGGGAGCTCCGGCCGCGAAGGCCCGAACTGGTGGACGATACTGGGATTGAACCAGTGACCTCTTCCGTGTCAGGGAAGCGCTCTCCCGCTGAGCTAATCGTCCGTGGCGGGTACTGCCGGAGGCCCGAGAGCCTGCCTGGTGCGCGATACTGGGATTGAACCAGTGACCTCTTCCGTGTCAGGGAAGCGCTCTCCCGCTGAGCTAATCGCGCGGGACTGAGCCCCCGGAACCGACGGAAAGTCCGGCACCGGAGCCTCGGAGGTGGAGACGGGATTTGAACCCGTGTAGACGGCTTTGCAGGCCGTTGCCTCGCCTCTCGGCCACTCCACCGAGCAAGAGCCGGGCAACAGGCCCCGGCCCTCAACCGAGCGGACGACGGGATTCGAACCCGCGACCCTCACCTTGGCAAGGTGATGCTCTACCAACTGAGCCACGTCCGCGTGATCTCCGGTCAGCCTCCCCGCTTCCTGCGGTTCCGCGTCCCGGCGACGAGATGAACTTTAGCGGATTCCCGGCCCAGCTCAAATTCCGTATCGGGCGCGCGTCCCGGCACACGCTGCGCACTTGTTCCCCACCGGCCCCCGCGGCCCCTTCCGGCGCACCTCCCGCGCGCCGGCCGCGGGCCCGCTCCCACGGGGTCCGGCCGCAGGTCCGTGCCCGTGCGCGGTAGCGTCTGCGAGCGGGGAGGGCCGCACCCGGCGCTCCCCCGGGCCACCGCATCCGCAAGAGGAGCTCAGCGTGCAGATCTGGGTCAACGGAAGCCTGCGCGAGCAGGACGAGGCCGCCGTCTCGGTCTTCGACCACGGCCTGACGGTCGGCGACGGCGTCTTCGAGACCGCCAAGGCGGTGGACGGCCGCGCCTTCGCGCTCACCCGCCACCTGGTCCGCCTCGACCGCTCCGCGCGCGGCCTCGGGCTCCCCGCCCCCGACCTCGACCAGGTGCGGGCCGCCTGCGAGGCCGTCCTCGCCGCCAACCCGATGCCGCTGGGCCGGCTGCGGATCACCTACACCGGCGGGCTGTCCCCGCTCGGCTCGGAGCGCGGCCGCTCCGCCCCCTCGCTGGCCGTCGCACTCGGCGAGAGCGCCCCGCCGCCCGCCTCGACGGCCGTGGTCACCGTCCCGTGGACCCGCAACGAACGCAGCGCGGTGGCCGGCCTCAAGACCACCTCCTACGCGGAGAACGTGATCGCCCTGGCCCACGCGCACGAGCGCGGCGCCTCCGAGGCGATCTTCGGCAACACCGCCGGCCGGCTCTGCGAGGGCACCGGCTCGAACATCTTCGTGGTCCTCGGCGGCCGGCTGCTCACCCCGCCGCTCGCCTCCGGCTGCCTCGCCGGCATCACCCGCGCCCTGGTCTGCGAGTGGGCCGGCGCGGAGGAGGCCGACATGCCGCTGGAGGTGCTGCGGGAGGCCGACGAGATCTTCCTGACCTCCACGATGCGCGACGTCCAGCCGGTCCACCGGGTCGACGACCGCGAGCTCCCCGGCACGCCCGGCCCGGTGACCGCCAAGGCGATGGCGGCCTTCGCCGAGGGCGCCGCCGCCGACGCCGACCCGCGCTGACGCCGATGACCACCACACTGCGCCCGCTCGAAGCCGAGCAGCGGCCCACCGACGCGGACCGCGCCCGCCGCTACGCGGTCTGCGTCAACGGCAGGTCGGTCGGGGAGGTCCGCCTCGCCACCGAGGCCGGGACGATCGGGGTGATCAGCGAGCTGCGGATCGACCCGGGCGACCGGCGCCGGGGCCGCGGTACGGCCGCCGTCCTCGCGGGCGAGGAGGTGCTGCGCTCCTGGGGCTGCGTCCGCGCGACCGCGAGCATCCCCGGGGCCCCCGACACCGACGCGGACGCCGGGTCCGCCGGGCTGCGGCTCGCCGGGGTCCTCGGCTACACGGTCCACGCCCGCCAGATGGCCAAGCATCTCGACGCCGGCGCCCGTGCCGCCGGCCCGGGCCTTCCTCCGGGCTGCGCTCTCCGCCCGTTCGGCGCGGCCGAGTTCGCGGACTGGGAGACCGAGGCGGTGGCGGAGTTCGCCAACTCGCTGACCAGGACGGGAGTTCCGGCCGAGGCCGCGCGCCGGCGCGCGGAGGAGATCCACCGCGCCACGCTCCCGCAGGGCGCGGCCTCCCCCGGCACGGTGCTGCGCCGGCTCGTCGCGGCGGACGGCACCCACCTCGGCATGATCTGGGTGGCTCTCGACGCCCGCGACCATCCCGACGGCCGGCGGATGGCCTGGATCTACCGGGTGGAGACGGAGCCCGGGCAGCGCGGTCGCGGCTACGGGCGTGCGCTCATGCTGGCGGCGGAGGACGAGGTGCTCGCCGCGGGCGGGGCCGACCTCGGCCTCAACGTCTTCGCGACCAACGTCCCCGCCAACTCCCTCTACCGCTCGCTCGGTTACCGCACCTACGCCACCTCGGTCGGCAAGCCGCTCTGAGCCGTGCCCGCCGCGGGCCGGCCCGCGGGCTCGGTCGCCGGCCGCCTGCCGACTCGGCCGCCCGCCGGCCCGCCGGCCCGGCTCAGCCGGCCAGGCGGCCGTCGAGCAGTCCGGCGATCCGCTCCCGCAGTCCCGACTGGTCCTTGCTCCCGTCCAGCAGCGTCGAGCCGACGACGTAGCTCGGCGTGCCCTTCACGCCGATCGCCTTCCCCTCGGCGTGGTCGGCGTCGACCGCGAGGATGTGCCGGCCGTCGATCAGCGCGGTGTCCAGCTCCTCCGCGTCCATCCCGAGCTCGCCGGCGACCTCCAGCAGCAGCTTCTCGCCGCGCCGGCCCAGTTCCGCCGTGCGGCCGAGCACCGCCTCGACGAACTCCCAGCCCTTGCCCTGGGCGAAGGCCTCCTCGGCGGCCTGGGCGGCGGCGAAGGCGTGCTGGTGCTTCTCCAGCGGGAAGTGCCGCAGCACGATCTCCAGCCGCTCACCGTAGGCGTCGCGCAGCGCCCGCAGGTCGCGCAGCGAGGCGGTGCAGTCGGGGCACTGGAGCTCGCACCACCACTCCAGCCGGACGGCGGCGTCAGGGCCGGGCGAGGACGGGGAATCGGGGGAGGGGCTGTGGTCCATGCCGCGAATTCTCCCATCCACGCCCCGTGCGGCGCGCTCGCACGGGGGCACCATGGAGGTGCGGGCGCCGTCCTCGGCGCCACCGGCAGCCTGGGGGCCTCACGATGTTCACCTTCACCGGCACGATCTGCATGATCCTCTCCGTCCTGGGACTGGTGGGAGCGGGGTTCATGGCGGTCCGGCGCCGGCCGCGGGCTGCGCTGCGCTGGTTCGGCGCGGCCCTGCTGCCCACCGGCCTCTACCTCACCGGCCTGATCACGGTGGTGCGCAAGATCGGCACGGCCATCGGGGACTGGGCGGTGCATCTGGTCTTCGACCCGAAGGTCTGGGCCGGCGTGATCCTGCTGGCCGTCGGCGTGGCCGTGCTCGCCATGACCGGCCTCATCCGGCGCGGGGGACGCCGCGAGCGCGCGGAGGACGCCGTGCGCGCCGGGCGCGGGCAGCCCGAGGCGGCGCCCGCCGGCCGCTCCGCGCCGGCCGTCGGCCCCGGCGCCAATCGGCCCGCGAAGGGGCGGGCGGCGGTGGACGACGAGTTCAAGGAGATCGAGGACATCCTCAAGCGCCGCGGCATCTGAGCCCCGGCGGCGCCGGCTCATCCCGCCGCCGCGGACCCCCGCCGCCTGGCCCGGTAGGCCGCGACGTGCAGCCGGTTCCCGCAGGTCCGGCTGTCGCAGTAGCGGCGCGAGCGGTTGCGTGAGAGGTCGACGAAGAGCCGGTCGCAGTCCGGAGCCCCGCAGCGCTGGAGCCGCTCCCGCTCCCCGGAGGTGAGCAGGAAGCCCAGCGCCATACCGGTGTCGGCCGCGAGGTGGTCGGCGAGGGCGGCGCCGGGGGCGAAGTAGTGCATGTGCCAGTCGTGACCGTCGTGGTCGGTCAGCCGGGGGGTGGTGCCGGCCTCCGCGATCAGGGCGTTGAGCAGCGCGGCGGCGCGGGCGGCCGTGGGGGCGGCGATGATCTCCGCGAAGCGCGACCGTACGGCGAGCACGGCGGCCAGGTCCGCCTCGTCCACCTCGCCGACGTCGCTGACCTCGCGTTCGCGGACGAAGGCGCGCAGGGCGGCGACGTCCGGCAGGCCCTCCTCGCCGTCCGCGCCCGGAGCGGTGTTCAGCAGCTCGACGAGCGTGGCCAGGGCGCATTCGATGTCGTGATTGATCAGCACGTGCCGGCCCCCTCGCCCGCGGTCCGCGTGTGGCACGGCGACTCTACCGGGCGTGCCTCGGCGCCCCCGGCCGCCCCGGAACGCACGCACGCCGCCACCGTGACGAGCACGGCGACGGCGTGTGGGGCGGCCGCCGCGGCGTGCGGCGGTCACCAGGCGTCCCCCCGAGTCGGACGCCCCGGGATCAGCTCTCGGCGAGGATGTGCGAGAGCTCGCGGTCCAGATCGAAGTGACGGTGCTCGGTGCCCGGAGGGACGGCGGCGTCGGTCCGCTTGAGGAAGGACTCCAGGGCCCGCGCCGGGGCCTCCAGCAGGGCTTCTCCTTCCGGAGAGCTCAACGCGATGCACACGACCCCCTGACCGTGACTGCGCGACGGCCACACGCGGACGTCGCCGGTACCGGTCGGCCGGTGCAGCCCTTCCGCGAGCAGGTCGCGGGCGAACACCCAGTCGACGGTCTCGTCCGCGCCCGTGTGGAAGGTGGCGTGCACGGCATAGGGGTCGGCCGTGTCGTAGCGCAGGCCCGCGGGGACGGGCAGGGAAGATTCGCTCGACACGATGAGGCGCAGGTGCAGCTCGCAGCTGACCGTGGTGTTCATAAGCGCCATGGCCTTTCGCTCAGTGTGCGCTCGGGGAATCGCACGTCGGCGAACGGACCATCCCACCCCAGGGCCCGGTGTAAACCCGTCTGTCCGGATTAGTGCCCTCCTGGTACCTCGTCCGGCGCAGCCGTCACACCCGCCCCGGGGGAGCGCCCCCGACACCGGCCGGGCGCTTCTTTTCGGCCACCCGCACCGCCGCCCGCCGCGCGCCCGCCGACCGCCCGCGCCGGGGTGGCGCACACCCGCCCCGACCTGCGGGCGGACCTCGGCGGGCGGGCCCGCCGCGGCGAGGATTCCCGGAGGCGGGCGCGGCTGTCGGCCGATCGGGGGACGGGTGGGGGAGGCCGGGGGCGCCTTCGGCGGCGTACTTGAATTCCGGCGCGGCTGCGCGGGGCGCGGGGAATGGTCCGGAGCACCGCGGCGGATGCGGTAATGTTCTTCCTGCGCCCGGGCGATTAGCTCAGTGGGAGAGCGCTTCGTTCACACCGAAGAGGTCACTGGTTCGAACCCAGTATCGCCCACCCCGGTCGAAGGCCCGATCCGACACTCGGATCGGGCCTTTCGCGTTCCCGTGCGCGCGGCGGCTCAGTAGTAGCGCAGCTCGACGGTGTTGCCGTCCGGGTCGCGCACGTAGATCGATGTCGCGCTGCCGCGGGCGCCGAAGCGGGGGACCGGGCCCTCCAGCACGGTGAGGCGCCCGGAGTCGATCACCTCCTGCCAGTCGAGGGGATCGACGACCAGGCAGAAGTGGTCGACGTTCCCCTCGCCGCCCCTCGGCCCGGAGACCAGGTCGATGATGCTGCCCTCGGAGATCCGCACCGAGGGGAAGGGCGCCTTCCCGGCCCGCCACTGTTCGACGCGCACCGGCTCCAGCCCGAGCGTCCCGCAGTAGAACTCCAGCGAGCGCTCCACGTCGGCGACGTTCAGGACCAGATGATCGAACCCGATGACCCGCATGCTGTCCCCGTCCTCTCCCAGCGTTCCCGCGCGGCCGTGCGGCCGAGCCGGCCACCGATCCGACCAGGGCCCGGGCGCTCGGTCAAGCGCGGAAACCGGTCGGCGGCCGGCCGGAGCGGGCCATAGCCGACCTCACCGCGGCCCTCCCGTCCCTCCCCGGCTGACCCGGATCGGGAACCTGTCCCGGGGAACGGGACAGGTTCGGCCGAGACCCGCGGGCTGACCGGCCGTCAGCTCCGCCCGTCCGCGCGGTCACCCGCCGGGGAGGCGAATTGCCGCTGGTCACAAGGATGCTGTAGGGTTCTTGCCTGTGCCCGGGCGATTAGCTCAGCGGGAGAGCGCTTCGTTCACACCGAAGAGGTCACTGGTTCGAACCCAGTATCGCCCACCACCCAGGCCGCGCCCCCGATCCCCGGGAGGCGCGGTTTCTGCGTCCGCGGGCTCCTGCGAAGCCGTGCGGGCCCGTCCGCGCATGTCCGGCGCGCGCCGCGGCGCGCGATATGGGTGCGCGGCGGCCCTCCGCGGCTCGGTACCATCGTGACCACGCCGATGCCGAGGCCGTCGGCACACGCGGCCGGGAGCCGACCGGCCCGCGAGACGAAGAACGCGCGGAACGCGCGGAACGAGTAGGCAGGAGAGTCCGGTGGCGGACGTCCGTGTGATCATCAGTCGCGAACCCGAGCGGGAAGAGCGCGTGGTGACCACGGGCACCACGGCGGCCGAGGTCTTCCAGGGCGAGCGCTCCGTCGTGGCCGCCCGCGTCAACGGCGAGCTGAGGGACCTGGCCCACGTCCTCGCCGACGGCGACACCGTCGAGCCGGTCGAGATCACTTCGCCGGACGGCCTGAACATCCTGCGCCACTCCACCGCGCACGTGATGGCCCAGGCCGTGCAGGAGATCTTCCCCGAGGCCAAGCTCGGCATCGGCCCGCCGGTCAAGGACGGCTTCTACTACGACTTCGACGTCGCCCAGCCGTTCACCCCGGACGACCTCAAGGCCATCGAGAAGAAGATGACCGAGATCGTCAAGCGCGGCCAGCGCTTCTCCCGCCGCGTGGTCACCGACGAAGCCGCCCGCGAGGAACTCGCCCGCGAGCCCTACAAGCTGGAGCTGATCGGCCTCAAGGGCCCGAACGCGGCCGGTGCCGCCGAGGGCGCGGACGTCGAGGTCGGCGCCGGCGAGCTGACCATCTACGACAACCTTGACGCCAAGACCGGCGAGCTGTGCTGGAAGGACCTCTGCCGCGGCCCGCACCTGCCGAGCACCCGCATCCCGGCGTTCAAGCTGATGCGCTCGGCCGCCGCGTACTGGCGCGGCAGCGAGAAGAACCCGCAGCTGCAGCGCATCTACGGCACCGCCTGGCCGACCAAGGAGGAGCTCAAGGCGCACCTGGACTTCCTCGTCGAGGCCGAGAAGCGCGACCACCGCAAGCTCGGGGCCGAGCTGGACCTCTTCTCCTTCCCGGAGGAGCTGGGCAGCGGCCTGGCCGTGTTCCACCCCAAGGGCGGCATCATCCGCAAGGAGATGGAGCGCTACTCGCGCACCCGCCACGAGGACAGCGGCTACGAGTTCGTGAACACCCCGCACATCACCAAGGAGCGGCTGTTCGAGATCTCGGGGCACCTCCCGCACTACGAGGAGGGCAACTTCCCGCCGATCGAGCTGGAGGGGCAGAAGTACCGGCTCAAGTCGATGAACTGCCCCATGCACAACCTGATCTTCCGCGCGCGCGGCCGGTCCTACCGCGAACTGCCCCTGCGGCTCTTCGAGTTCGGCACGGTCTACCGCTACGAGAAGTCCGGTGTGGTGCACGGCCTCACCCGGGCCCGCGGGTTCACCCAGGACGACTCGCACATCTACTGCACCAAGGAGCAGATGCCGGACGAGCTGGACAACCTGCTCACCTTCGTCCTGGACCTGCTGCGCGACTACGGTCTGAGCGACTTCGAGCTGGAGCTCTCCACCCGCGACGACTCCGACAAGTTCATCGGCACCGACGCCGCCTGGGAGGAGGCGACCGAGGCGCTGCGCCAGGCCGCCGAGAAGCAGGGGCTGCCGCTGGTCCCGGACCCGGGCGGGGCAGCCTTCTACGGCCCGAAGATCTCCGTCCAGGCCAAGGACGCCATCGGCCGCTCCTGGCAGATGTCCACCATCCAGGTCGACTTCAACCAGCCGGAGCGCTTCGGCCTGGAGTACACCGCGGCGGACGGCTCGCGGCAGCGCCCGGTGATGATCCACCGCGCGCTGTTCGGCTCGATCGAGCGGTTCTTCGCGGTGCTGATCGAGCACTACGCGGGCGCGATGCCGCCATGGCTGGCCCCGGTGCAGGCGGTCGGCATCCCGATCGGCGACGCGCACGTGCCGTACCTGGAGGAGTTCGCCGCCGAGGCCAAGGCCCGCGGGCTGCGCTTCGAGGTGGACGCGAGCGCCGACCGCATGCAGAAGAAGATCCGCAACGCCCAGAAGTCCAAGGTGCCGTACATGGTGATCGCGGGCGACGAGGACGTGGCGAACGGCGCCGTCTCCTTCCGCTACCGCGACGGCTCGCAGAAGAACGGCATCCCGCGCGAGGAGGCGCTGGCCGAGATCGCCGACGCCGTGGCGCGCCGCGTCCAGGTCTGACGGCGCCGAGACGCACGCGCCCGGGCGCGGGAAGGCCGCGAGGTGGCAGGGGCGGGCCCGCCGGGCCCGCCCCTCCGCATATCCTGATCAGCATGGAGAACGAGCCGGTGTTGCAGGAGGGCGTGGGCGAACCCGACGGGTTCCAGCGCCTGTGGACCCCCCATCGCATGGCCTACATCAAGGGGGAGGGCAAGCCCTCCGGCCCCGGGTCCGAGGACGGCTGCCCCTTCTGCGCCATCCCGGCGATGAGCGACGAGGACGGCCTGATCCTGCGCCGCGGCGCGCACGCCTACGCCGTGCTCAACCTCTACCCGTACAACGGCGGGCACCTGATGGCCGTCCCGTACCGGCACGTGGCCGACTACACCGACCTCACCGCCGAGGAGACCGGCGAGATCGCCGAGCTGACCAAGCAGGCGATGACCGCGCTGCGCACCGCCTCCGGGGCGCACGGCTTCAACATCGGGATGAACCAGGGCTCGGTGGCCGGCGCCGGCATCGCGGCGCACCTGCACCAGCACGTGGTGCCGCGCTGGGGCGGGGACACCAACTTCATGCCGGTCGTCGGCCGGACCCGGGTGCTGCCGCAACTGCTCGGCGACACCCGCAAGATGATCGCCGACGCCTGGCCCGAGCCCTCCGGCGGCGAGTGACCGGGGCCGCCGCGCGGGCGGCCGGGGCGCGGCCGGGGAGAGCGGCCGGGGGAGTGAGCGGGAGGGGCCGGGCGCGCCGGATACTCCCGCCGTTCCCGAACGGTCGTTAAGCTAGCCGCATGCGACCCACAGGCCACCAGGTCCTCCTGGACGCCGCGCGGCACGAGTTCGCCGAACGCGGCTACACCGGCACGTCCGTCCGGGAGATCGCGCGCAGGGCCGGTATGAGCCTGTCCGCCATGTACCACTACTACTCCGGCAAGGAGGAGCTGCTCGCCGCGCTGGTGGACGAGAGCTCGCAGGCCTTCTTCACCGCCTGCCACGAGGCGCTGGACAAGGTCGGCGACGACCCGGGGGAGCGGCTGGCGGCGATGGTGCGGGCGACCGTGCGCTGGCGGGCCGAGCGCCGGCTGGAGTCGAACCTGCTGATCACCGAGTGGCGCAGCCTCTCGGAGGAGCGACGGGAGGCCAACCGCAAGCAGCAGCACGACGGTTCGGCGCTCTTCAAGCAGATCGTGCAGGAGGGCGTGGATCAGGGCGTGTTCCGCACGCCCTACCCGGACGACGCCCGGCGCAGTGTCATCGCGATGTGCAACGCGGTCGCCCAGTGGTACCGGGACGACGGCGAGCTGAGCGTGGACGAACTCACCGAGCGGTACGTCCAGCTGGCGCTGGTGCTGGTGGAGTGGCGGCCGCGGGCCTGAGCCGCGACCGCCGACCCCTCGCGGTACTGAACGAACGTTCGCACCGGAGTCGGAGCCGGAGTCGGAGCCGCCGCCGGCCGCCCGGCCGCCGCAGGTCGGGGCGGCGTGCGCGCGCCGGTCAGGCGTCGTACGCGTCCACCCGCGAGGGCCGCACCCCCTGGACCTCGCCGCTGAGCCCGGCCGCCCGCGCGTCGAAGCGGGTCAGGTCGACGTCCTGCTCCTCCAGGAACTCCCGGGCGGCCGCGTGCACCGCGCGCAGCACCGGGGTGGCGACCCGCAGCGCGTCGTCGGCCATGAAGCGGTGCGTCCAGATCGGGCCGGTCCAGGTCGAGCGCAGCCCGAAGGGCTCCGGCATGGTGATGCCGCCGCCCAGCCAGTCCAGCACGTCCGGGAAGCGGGTGAAGGGGGCGCGCGCGGCGAGCCGCACCACCTCGTCGTTGTCCAGCAGCGGCAGCGTCACCTCGCGGGACTCCCAGAACCGGCCGCGCTTGGCGACGCTGCGGGTGCGGGCCTTCGGGCCGCCGCTGAAGACGCCGTCGATCGGGCCGAGCGCGTGCCCGGTGACCTCGATCCGCAGCGTCCGGTGCAGCGCCGTGACCGTGACCATCAGCGTGATCACGGACTGGCCCTCCCAGAGCACGAACTGCACGCCCAGGTAGTGCCGGGGCCCCCGCCCGAAGGTCTGGTTGTTGCAGATCTCCTGGACGTTGACGTCCCGCATCCGCGGGCCGTCCATCTCCGGGCCGGTGGGACGGGACAGTTCGTCCGCGCCCTCGCCGACCGGGAACACCACCCAGTGCCGCACGATCGGGTGCGGGATGCCGCTGTTGGGGATGACGTCGCGCTTGAGGTCGTTCAGCCGGTCGGCGATCTTGCGGGCCACGTCCCAGGCGCGGAAGGCGCGCACCTCGTCGACGCCCTCCTTGGGCCGCAGCTCCTCCGCGAGCTGCCAGACCCCCCAGCGGCGGCCGAGGCCCAGCACGCCCTTGGTGCCGGCGTAGTGCAGGATGTTGGTCTCCTGCTCCGCCAGCAGCCCGGCGATCTGCGCGCGCAGGGCCTCCGCCTTGGTGTCCTCCGGGCCGGCCGGGACGGCGGCCGGCACGGTCGGCCCGACCACGGCCCCGCCGGCCAGCGCCGACCAGCGGTCGCGCAGCTGCTGGGCGCTGCGCAGGCAGATCCGCCGGGCCAGGTACCAGCCGAGGATCGGCACCAGCATCATGATCCGCAGGTAGAACCCCCAGAAGCCGCCGACCGGCGGGAACACCAGGAACCACACCGCGAAGGCGCCGATCACCAGGAAGACCACCGCGCTGACCGCGTCCTCCCGCCCCTTCGAGCGCGGCGCCAGCATCGCCCGCAGCTGGAAGGCGAGCATCCACATCAGCGTGCCGGGCAGGAAGAGCAGCCCGCACAGCGCCATCACCACGGTCAGCCGGCGGTCGCGGTCCCGGCGCAGCGCGTCCGCCTCCAGGCAGTGCTCGACGACCAGCCGCGGATCCGTCCCGAAGGCGGGGACCAGCGGCTTGCGGCCGGCGGAGAGCGTCCGCTTGATCACCGCGCGGGTGAAGGCCTCGCCGAGGTTCGGCCGGAACAGCGCCATCCGGCCCGGCTTGACGGTCATGCCGGCGGCCACCGAGGCGTCGGTCAACTCGGCGTCCCGGTAGGCGCCCGTGCACAGCGAGGCCGTCACCGCCGTCTGCAGCGGGATGTCGGTGCGCGGTATCTGCGCGCCCGGGCTGAAGTCGTAGGCCGTGCTCACCCTGGTCCCTCCCGCCGCCCGGTCCGTGGCGCCTGACACGGCGTCATCGTCCGGGTTCCCAGACTAGCGTTGTGGATCACACGCCGTCCCCGCAATCAGATGTACCCGCTCGTGCGAGGATGAGTACGTGATCCGGCCAGAGAACGATCCGGTCCTGCTCTACGACGGCGACTGCGGCTTCTGCACCACCAGCGTCCGCACCGGCGAGCGCGTGCTCGGCACGCGCGGATGGAGCGCCGTCCCCTACCAGTTCGCCGACCTCGACGCGCTGGCCGCCTTCACCGGCGGCCAGGTGAGCGAGGAACGGGCCGAGCACGAGGTCCTGTGGATCACGCCGCTCGGCCGCGTGCACGGCGGGGCGCAGGCGATCGCCCGGGTGCTGATGCGCCGCGGCGGGGCCTGGGCGTGGGCGGGCGCGGTGCTCACCCTGCCCGGGGCTCGGGGCGTGGCCGCGCTCGTCTACCGCGCGGTCTCCGCCAACCGCCACCGCCTCCCCGGCGGCACCCCGGCCTGCGCGCTCCCGCGGCGCTGAACGGGACTCCGCCGGGCTGCGGAGCCGCACCGGGTCGCGCGCCGCGCGCCGCGCATCACGCCGCGCCCAGCCGGGCCGCGACGTTCGGTGGCATCGGCTCGTGCCGGACGTACTCGCGCCCGAACCGGCCGGTGCCGTGCGAGAGCGAGCGCAGGTCCACCGCGTAGCGCACGATCTCCACCTCCGGCACCTCGGCCCGGATCAGGGTCCGCCCGCCCTCGCCGGCCGGCCCTCCCTGGCCCACCGGCTCGGTGCCCAGCACCTTGCCGCGCCGCGCGGACAGGTCGCTCATCACCGCGCCGACATAGTCGTCGGGCACCAGCACCCGCAGTTCCGCGACCGGCTCCAGCAGGCTGATCCGCGCCTGCGCGGCGGCCTCGCGCAGCGCCAGCGCGCCCGCGGTCTGGAAGGCGGCGTCGGAGGAGTCCACCGAGTGCGCCTTGCCGTCCACCAGCGTCACCCGGACGTCCGTCATCGGGTAGCCGGCCCGCACGCCCTTCTCCAGCTGCGCCCGCACGCCCTTCTCCACGGAGGGGATGAACTGCCGCGGCACCGCTCCGCCGACCACCCGGTCGACGAACTCGAACCCGCTGCCGCCCGGAAGCGGTTCCACCTCGATGTCGCAGATCGCGTACTGGCCGTGCCCGCCGGACTGCTTGACGTGCCGTCCTCGCGCGGCCGCCGCGGTGGCGAAGGTCTCACGCAGCGCCACCCGGTACTCGACCGGGTCCACCCGCACCCCGTACCGGGTGCGCAGCCGCTCCAGCAGGACGTCCGCGTGCGCCTCGCCCAGGCACCACAGCACCAGCTGCCGGGTCTCCGGGTTCTGCTCCAGCCGGACCGTGGGGTCCTCGGCGACCAGCCGGGCCAGACCCTGCGAGAGCTTGTCCTCGTCGGTCTTGCTGTGCGCCTCGACGGCTACCGGCAGCAGCGGGTCGGGCATGTCCCAGGCGGCCATCAGCAGCGGCCGGCCGCAGTCGGAGAGGGTGTCGCCGGTCTCGGCGCGGGCCAGCTTCGCCACGCAGACCACGTCCCCGGCGACGGCGTGGTCCACCGGCCGCAGGTGCTTGCCGAACGGGGAGGAGAGCGCGCCGACCTTCTCGTCCACGTCGTGGTCCTCGTGCCCGCGCTCGGCCAGGCCGTGCCCGGAGACGTGCACCGGGGCGTCCGGCCGCAGCGTGCCGGAGAAGACCCGCACCAGCGAGAGCCGGCCGACGTAGGGGTCGCCGCTGGTCCGCACGACCTCGGCGACCAGCGGGCCGTCCGGGTCGCAGGAGACCTCCACCGTGCCGCGCCCGTCCGGGCCGGTGACGGCGGGCAGCCGGTGCTCGTCCGGGGCGGGGAATGCCGAGGTGACGAGTTCCAGCAGCTCGGCGGTGCCGACGCCGGCCGTGGCGCCCTCGTGCGGGGGCAGGGCGAACAGCACGGGGTGGAAGGAGCCGCGCGCCACCGCCCGCTCCAGGTCGTCGATCAGGGTCTTGGTGTCGACGGCCTCGCCCCCCAGGTAGCGGTCCATCAGGGTCTCGTCCTCGCTCTCGGCGATGATCCCCTCGATCAGCCGGGCGCGGGCGGCCGCGAAGGCCTCGGCGAGTTCGGCCGGCGGCTCGGAGTCCTCCGGGCCGCCCGGGGCGTAGTCGTGCGCCCGCCCGCCGAGCAGACCGACCAGCCCGTGCGGGGCCTCGCCGGTGGTGTACAGCGGCAGGTACAGCGGGAGCACGCTCTCCGGGTTCTCGCCGCCGAGCGACTCCCGGCACAGCTCGACCACGGCGTCGAAGTCGGCCTGCGGGCCGTCCAGCTTGGTCACCACGACCGCGCGCGGCATGCCGACGGCGGCGCACTCCTCCCACACCAGCCGGGTCGGCCCGTCGATGCCGTCCGTCGCGGAGACCACGAACAGGGCGGCGTCCGCGGCCCGCAGGCCCGCGCGCAGCTCGCCGGTGAAGTCCGCGTACCCGGGGGTGTCCAGCAGGTTGATCTTGATCCCGGCGTGCTCGACCGGGACCAGGGAGAGCTGCACCGAGCGCTGCTGCCGGTGCTCGATGTCGTCGTGGTCGGAGACGGTGGTGCCGTCCTGCACGCGGCCCGCGCGGGTGATCGCCCCGGTGGCGAGCGCGAGCGACTCCACCAGGGTGGTCTTCCCGGATCCGCTGTGGCCGACCAGCACCACGTTCCTGATCTTCGACGGCCGGTCGGCCACCGGTGCCCTTCCGGCGGCTCCGCCGCCGTGGGCGGTCCCCTTGTCGGCCATGGTCGTCTCCTCACTGCCTGCGGCACCCGGCCGGGTGCGCGCGTGCGGGCATGGACCGATCGCCACGGGTGACGCCTCGGGCGGATCGGGCGGGAGGAGACACCCGCGGTACCTGCGAGCTTCGCACCGACGCCGCCCGAGGTCCATACGCGCGCCACCCGCGCGGCGGGCGCGTCGCCCTTCGCGGACAGGGCGCGGCCCCTGGCGGGCGCCCCGCTGTGCGCCCGTGCGCCGGGGCCTGCCGGGGCGCGGCTACGATGAGCCGTCCGCGGCCGGTACGGCCCCGGGACGTCCCCCGCAGCCGCCAGACGAAGATCGGAGCGGTCCGAAAGGCCATGCTCAACAAATACGCACGAGCCTTCTTCACCAAGGTGCTCACCCCGTTCGCGGCACTGCTGCTGCGGCTCGGGGTCAGCCCCGACGCGGTGACCCTGGCCGGTACGGCCGGCGTGGTGGTGGGGGCCCTCGGCTTCTATCCCCGGGGGAGCTTCTTCTGGGGCACGGTGATCATCACCCTGTTCATCTTCTCCGACCTGGTCGACGGCAACATGGCCCGCCAGCTGGGCCGTTCCTCCAAATGGGGGGCGTTCCTGGACTCCACCCTGGACCGGGTCGGCGACGCGGTGATCTTCGGCGGCATCGCGCTGTGGTACGGCGGCAAGGGCGACAACGACATGCTCGCCGCGGTCGCGATCTTCTGCCTGGGCAGCGGACAGGTGGTCTCCTACACCAAGGCCCGCGCCGAGTCGCTGGGCCTGAAGTGCGACGTCTCCGGGCTGGTCGAGCGCGCCGAGCGGCTGGTGATCGGGCTCTTCGCGGCCGGCTTCACCGGCCTGCACCGTGACTTCGGCGTGCCGGTGCTCGGCTGGGCGCTGCCGATCGGGCTGTGGATCGTGGCCGCGGGCAGCCTGGTCACGGTCTTCCAGCGGGTCCTCACCGTCCGCCGCGAGGCCGCCGAGCTCGACGCGGCGACCGCGCGCGAGGCCGGCGCGCGGCCGGCGGAGGCCCACGAGGCGGAGGCACACGACGAGAAGGGGAGCACGCAGGCGTGACCACGGGCGGGGAGCAGGCGGAGAAGGCGGAGCGGGCGGCACAGGCGGTCCAGTCGGCGCGGCCGAAGCAGCCGGAGCGGCCCGGACTGGCCAAGCGGCTCGCGGACGAGGCCAACTACGCGGTGTACGCGGCCGGTTGGGCGCTGGTGAAGAAACTCCCCGAGCCGTTCGCGGCCCGGATGTTCGCCGCCATCGGCGACTGGGCCTGGCGCCGCCGGGGCCCGCGCGTGCTGCGCCTGGAGAACAACCTGCGTCGGCTGCGCCCCGAGGCGACCCCGGAGGAGCTCTCCGAGCTGACCCGGGCCGGGATGCGGAGCTACATGCGGTACTGGCTGGAGTCCTTCCGCATGCCGACCTGGTCGCGGGAGCGGATCCGCGACTCCTTCGCCCCGACCCACGTCGAGCGGCTGGACGACAACATGGCCGCGAAGCGCGGCGTCATCCTCGCCCTCCCGCACATGGGCAACTGGGACCTGGCCGGCGCCTGGGTCGCGGTGCGCGGCTACTCCTTCACCACCGTCGCCGAGCGCCTCAAGCCGGAGAAGCTCTTCGACCGCTTCGTGGCCTACCGCGAGGGCCTGGGGATGACCGTGCTGCCGCTCACCGGCGGCGCCAACACCCTGGCCGCGATGTCCAGGACGCTGCGCGCGGGCGGGCTGGTCTGCCTGGTCGCCGACCGCGACCTGTCCGAGTCCGGCGTCGAGGTGGACTTCATGGGCGAGCCGGCCCGGATGCCCGGCGGCTCCGCCGCGCTCGCGCTGTCCACCGGCGCCGCGCTCCTGCCCGTGACGCTCTGGTACGACGAGACCTCGGTGATGCGGGGGACGGTCCACGAGGAGATCCCGGTCCCCGCCGAGGGCAGCCGCAAGGAGAAGATCGCCGCGATGACCCAGGCCCTCGCCGACACCTGGGCGGAGAGCATGCGCGAGCACCCGCAGGACTGGCACATGCTCTCCCGCTTCTGGCCGGCCGACGTCGAGCCCCGGCCCGGCGCGGCGGGCACCGCGGCTACCCCGGGCTCGGCGGGCGCCGCGCGCGGGGATGGCTCGGGCGACGCGAGCGCGGACGCCGCCGAGGAGAGCCGCGCGTGAGGATCGGCATCGTCTGCCCGTACGCATGGGACGTCCCCGGCGGCGTGCAGTTCCACGTCCGCGACCTGGCCGAGCACCTGATCGGGCGCGGCCACCACGTCTCGGTGCTCGCCCCCGCCGACGACGGCACCCCGCTGCCGCCCTATGTGGTCTCCGCCGGCCGGGCCGTCCCGGTGCCCTACAACGGCTCGGTGGCCCGGCTGACCTTCGGGTTCCTCTCCGCCGCGCGGGTGCGCCGCTGGCTGCGCGAAGGCGGCTTCGACGTGCTGCACGTCCACGAGCCGGCCAGCCCCAGCCTCTCCCTGCTGGCCTGCAACGCCGCCGACGGGCCGATCGTCGCCACCTTCCACACCTCCAACCCGCGCTCGCGGGCGATGGTCGCCGCCTACGGCGTGCTGCAGCCGCAGCTGGAGAAGATCCGCGCGCGGATCGCCGTCTCCGAGTACGCCCGGCGCACCCTGGTCGAGCACCTCGGCGGGGACGCGGTGGTCATTCCGAACGGCGTCGACGTCGGCTTCTTCGCGCGCGCCGAGCCCGATCCGCGCTGGCAGGGCGGCACGCTCGGCTTCGTCGGCCGGATCGGCGAGCCCCGCAAGGGCCTGCACGTGCTGCTGGCCGCGCTGCCCGCGATCCTCGCCGAGCGCCCGGAGACCCGGCTGATCGTGGCCGGGCGCGGTGACGCGGAGGAGGCCGTCGAGGGCCTCGCCCCCGAGGTCCGCGAGCGGATCACCTTCCTCGGCATGGTCACCGACGAGGAGAAAGCCCGGCTGCTGCGCAGCGTGGACGTCTACGTGGCGCCCAACACCGGCGGCGAGAGCTTCGGGATCATCCTGGTCGAGGCGCTGTCGGCCGGCGCGCCGGTCCTCGCCAGCGACCTGGAGGCGTTCCGGCAGGTGCTGGACGGCGGCACGGCCGGCGAGCTGTTCCCGGTCGAGGACGCCTCGGCGCTGGCCGAGGCGGCGGTCCGGCTGCTCGGCGACGCGGACCGCCGCGCGGAGCTGCGCGCGGCGGGGGAGCGGCGGGTGCGCCGCTACGACTGGTCCACGGTCGGCGCCGACATCCTCGCCGTCTACGAGACGGTCGCCGAGGGCGAGGCGGCGGTGCGTGAGGACGAGCGCACCGCGCGCCGCGGCCGCGCCTTCGGCCTCGGCCGCGACTGAACGCGGCCTGAGACCGGACCGCGGCGCGTGACCGGACCGCGGCCCGCGACCGACGGCGGCCCACGACCGGAGCCGGGCGACCGGTACTGTAACCGGCCGTGAGTATCTGGATCTGGGTCGTCGTCGTGGTCGTCCTGTTCGGCCTGTACCTGAGCTGGACGGCCGGGCGCCTGGACCGCCTGCACGCGCGGATCGACGCGGCCCGCGCCGCGCTCGACGCCCAGCTGCTGCGCCGCGCCGCCGTGGCGCAGGAGCTGGCCACCTCCCAGCTGCTCGACCCGGCCTCCTCGCTGGTGCTGACCGGCGCCGCGCACGCCGCCCGCGCGGCCGGCCAGGACGACCGGGAGGTCCGCGAGGTGGCCGAGAGCGAGCTCAGCCAGGCGCTCCGGGCCGTCTTCCGCGAGCGCGAGCAGCTGGAGGCACTGCACGAGCTGCCGGGCGGCGACGAGCTGGCCGCCGACCTGGCCTCCGCGGTGCGCCGGGTACCCATGGCGCGGCGCTTCCACAACGACGCGGTGCGCGCCGCCCGCGCGGTGCGCCGCCAGCGGCTGGTGCGCTACCTGCACCTGGCCGGGCACGCGCCCTTTCCGATGGCCTTCGAGATGGACGACGGCGCCCCGCCCGCCCTCGACCCCGACGCCTGACCACCGCGCCCGCCCTCGGGTGCCCCGCCGAGCACCCGAGCCGCGTCCGGGCTCGCGCCGGGCCTGCACCGCAGTGGCGTGCGTTCTCCCGCCCGCCTGTGCCCGCCGTCGGGCGGCTTCGCGAGGTTCCCGCCGCGTCCGGCCCGCGCGTCCGGGCCCGCACCGGGCCCGCACCGCCGGGGGCGCGCGTCCTCCCGCCCCTCCGCGCCCGCCGTCGGGCGGGTCGGCCGGGCACCCCGCCGCGCCCTGTCCGCGTGGCCGGCCCCGCGCCGGCGGGCGCCCGTGCCGCCGGGCCACGAGCCGTCCCGCCCGCACCCGTACACCCGCCGGAACGGCGCGCGTCGGGGCCTGAGCTGGCCTGTCCGGAGCATGGGCTAGGGTCGGCTCGGGCCTACCATGGGCTCATACGTCCGGGTTCCGGGCGCCGCGGCGGCGTGCCGCGCCCGCCCCGCGCCGGGCGCCCGAACCGACAGCACCGCAACGTCTCTCAGTGAGGTCCTTCGTGTCCACCAACGCTCCCGCCACTTCCGACCAGCCTGAGATCGGCACCGCGCGCGTCAAGCGCGGCATGGCCGAGCAGCTCAAGGGTGGCGTGATCATGGACGTCGTCACCCCCGAGCAGGCCAAGATCGCCGAGGACGCCGGTGCCGTCGCCGTCATGGCGCTGGAGCGCGTGCCCGCGGACATCCGCAAGGACGGCGGCGTGGCCCGGATGTCCGACCCGGACATGATCGAGGGCATCATCAACGCGGTGTCGATCCCGGTCATGGCCAAGTCCCGGATCGGCCACTTCGTCGAGGCCCAGGTGCTGCAGGCGCTCGGCGTCGACTACATCGACGAGTCCGAGGTCCTCACCCCGGCCGACGAGGTCAACCACTCCGACAAGTGGGCCTTCACCACCCCCTTCGTCTGCGGCGCCACCAACCTGGGCGAGGCCCTGCGCCGGATCGCCGAGGGCGCGGCCATGATCCGCTCCAAGGGCGAGGCCGGCACCGGCAACGTCGTCGAGGCGGTCCGCCACCTGCGCCAGATCAAGGGCGAGATCGCCAAGCTGCGCGGCTGCGACAACAACGAGCTGTACGCCGCCGCGAAGGAGCTGCGCGCCCCCTTCGAGCTGGTCAAGGAGGTCGCCGAGCTCGGCAAGCTGCCGGTGGTGCTGTTCTCCGCGGGCGGCGTGGCCACCCCGGCCGACGCGGCGCTGATGCGCCAGCTCGGCGCCGAGGGCGTCTTCGTCGGCTCCGGCATCTTCAAGTCCGGCGACCCGGCCAAGCGCGCCGAGGCCATCGTCAAGGCCACCACCTTCTACGACGACCCGAAGGTGATCGCCGACGCCTCCCGCAACCTGGGCGAGGCCATGGTCGGCATCAACTGCGACATCCTCCCGGAGAGCGAGCGCTACGCGAACCGCGGCTGGTGACGCCGGGCGGCCGCCGCAGGCCGCCCCGCCCGTGCCCCGGGACGGGGAGCCGGAGCCCGACTCCGGCTCCCCGTCCCGCGCGTGAAGCGCGCATCCCCCGTCCCCGGCGGCGCGGCCGGCCCGCCGACCGTGCCGCCGCCCCCGTCCCCTGTCAGGTGATATCCCGTGCCCAGCACCGCCCATGAGACTCCCGTGATCGGCGTCCTCGCCCTCCAGGGCGACGTGCGCGAGCACTGCGCCGCGCTGGCCGAGGCCGACGCGCTCGCCCGCCCGGTCCGCCGCCCCGAGGAGCTGGACGAGGTCGACGGCCTGGTCATCCCCGGCGGCGAGTCCACCACCATGTCCAAGCTGGCGCTGTCCTTCGGCCTGATGGAGCCGCTGCGCAAGCGCGTCGCCGACGGCCTGCCGGCGTACGGGTCCTGCGCGGGCATGATCATGCTCGCCGACCGGATCCTGGACGGCCGCGCCGACCAGCAGACCGTCGGCGGCATCGACATGACCGTGCGCCGCAACGCCTTCGGCCGGCAGAACGAGTCCTTCGAGGCCCCGATCGACTTCACCGGGCTGGAGGGCGACCCGGTGCACGGCGTGTTCATCCGGGCCCCCTGGGTGGAGTCGGTCGGCGAGGGCGTCGAGGTGCTGGCCACCGTCTCCTCCGGGCCGGCCGCCGGCCGCGTGGTGGCGGTGCGTCAGGGATCGCTGCTGGCCACGTCCTTCCACCCGGAGCTCACCGGCGACCTGCGGGTGCACGCGCTCTTCGCCGACATGGTGCGCGCCGCGCGCTGACGACCGCGCGTTGACGACCGTGCGTGACGGGACCGTCCCCCGCCACCGGTAGGATCACCTCTGTCCATTCCGCTGACGACGTTGTAGGGAGCTGTCGATGTCCGGCCACTCCAAGTGGGCTACCACCAAGCACAAGAAGGCCGTGATCGACGCCAAGCGAGGCAAGCTCTTCGCGAAGCTGATCAAGAACATCGAGGTGGCCGCCCGTACCGGCGGCGGCGACCCTGACGGCAACCCGACCCTCTACGACGCCATCCAGAAGGCCAAGAAGAGCTCGGTCCCGAACGACAACATCGACCGTGCGGTCAAGCGCGGCGCGGGCCTGGAGGCCGGCGGCGCCGAGTACCAGACGATCATGTACGAGGGCTACGGCCCGAACGGCGTGGCCGTGCTCATCGAGTGCCTCACCGACAACCGCAACCGCGCGGCCTCCGAGGTGCGCGTCGCGATGACCCGCAACGGCGGCTCGATGGCCGACCCGGGCTCCGTGTCCTACCTGTTCACCCGCAAGGGCGTCATCATCGTGCCCAAGGGCGACGGCGGCCTGACCGAGGACGCCGTGCTGGACGCCGTCCTGGAGGCGGGCGCCGAGGAGGTCAACGACCTCGGCGACTCCTTCGAGGTGATCTCGGAGGCCACCGACATGGTCGCCGTCCGCACCGCGCTGCAGAGCGCCGGCATCGACTACGACTCGGCCGACGCCAACTTCGTCCCCAGCGTCCAGGTCCCGCTGGACGAGGAGGGCGCCCGCAAGATCTTCAAGCTGATCGACGCCCTCGAGGACAGCGACGACGTGCAGAACGTCTTCGCGAACTTCGACGTCTCCGACGACGTCATGGAGAAGCTCGACGCCTGAGCCTCCCCGCGGCCCCGTCGCGCCTCGCCGGCCGCCCGCACCTGTGCCCGCCCGGACCCCGAGTCCGAGCGGGCACACGCGTCCCGGCGTCCCCTTGGGCCCCCGGGCGACACACGGCCGGCCGGGCGCATGACCCGGTGTCAGTCCCCCCGGATAACCTGCGGGGGAGCATTCGGACCCCAGCACCCGAACCCCCGAACCCGAACCCCCGGAGGCATCGTGCGCGTACTGGGCGTGGACCCGGGCCTGACCCGGTGCGGTCTCGGCGTCGTCGACGGCGACGCCGCCCGCCGGCTGCGCATGGTCGCCGTCGGCGTGGTGCGCACGCCCGCGGAGGAGGAGGTCCCGGTGCGCCTGGTCGCCATCGAGCGCGGCATAGAGGAGTGGATCGAGGCCCACCGCCCCGACGCGGTCGCCGTCGAGCGGGTCTTCGCCCAGCACAACGTCCGCACGGTGATGGGCACGGCCCAGGCCAGCGCGGTGGCGATGCTGTGCGCCGCGCGCCGTGGGCTGCCCGTCGCGCTGCACACCCCCAGCGAGGTCAAGGCCGCCGTCACCGGCACCGGCCGGGCCGAGAAGGCCCAGGTCGGCGCGATGGTCACCCGTCTGCTCCGGCTGGACGCCCCGCCGAAGCCGGCAGACGCGGCCGACGCCCTGGCGCTGGCCATCTGCCATCTGTGGCGCGGCGGTTCGGTGAACCGCCTCGCCGAGGCGACCGCCACCGCCCGCGCCGCGACGCGCTCCCGCGCCGCCGCCGCGGCCGTATCCGCAAGGGAGAGCCGCTCGTGATCGCGTTCGTCAGTGGGCCGGTGGCCGCCGTCGGCCCCGGATCGGCCGTGATCGACGTGGGCGGCGTCGGCATGGCCGTCCAGTGCACCCCGGACACCCTCGCCCGGCTGGTCGTGGGCGAGCCCGCGCGGCTGGCGACCTCCATGGTGGTCCGCGAGGACTCGCTCACTCTCTACGGCTTCGCCGACGACGACGAGCGCCAGACCTTCGAACTGCTGCAGACCGCCAGCGGCGTCGGACCGCGCCTCGCGCAGGCCATGCTCGCCGTGCACTCGCCCGACGCCCTGCGCCTCGCCGTGGCGCAGGGCGACGAGAAGGCCCTCACGGCCGTTCCGGGCATCGGCAAGAAGGGCGCCCAGAAGCTGCTGCTGGAGCTCAAGGACCGGCTCGGCGCGCCGCGCGGCTCCGTCCCCGGCTCCCGGGCCGGCGCCCGAGCCGCCGCGGCCGGCCCGGCGCCCTGGCACGAGCAACTGCAGGACGCCCTGGTCGGCCTCGGCTACCAGCCGAAGGAGGCCGAGGCCGCCGTCTCCGCCGTGACGCCCGAGGCGGAGGCGATGCTCGCCGAGGCCGGCGGCGGCCCGGGCGCGCAACCGAACGTCGCCGCGCTGCTCCGCGCCGCCCTCCGCAGCCTCAACCGCACCCGCTGACCCCCCCGACCCGCCGCCCGCCGCCCGCCGCCGTTCGCCGGCAGGCCGCTGCCCCCACCGCCGACCCGCCGACCCGCTGAACCGCTGAACCGAGGAGCCTGGAGTTCCAGTGTTCGAAGACGCCGACCGCCTCGTCACCGCCGCCGCCGACGGGGAGGAGCGCGCCGTCGAAGCCGCGCTGCGCCCGCGCGACCTGGGCGAGTTCATCGGCCAGGAGCGGGTCCGCGAGCAGCTCTCGCTCGTCCTCCAGGCCGCCCGCCATCGCGGCGCCACCCCGGACCACGTCCTGCTCAGCGGCCCGCCCGGGCTGGGCAAGACGACCCTGTCGATGATCATCGCCGCCGAGATGAACGCCCCGATCCGGATCACCTCCGGCCCGGCCATCCAGCACGCCGGCGACCTCGCCGCGATCCTCTCCTCGCTCACCGAGGGCGAGGTGCTCTTCCTCGACGAGATCCACCGGATGTCCCGCCCGGCCGAGGAGATGCTCTACATGGCCATGGAGGACTTCCGGGTCGACGTGGTCATCGGCAAGGGCCCCGGCGCCACCGCCATCCCGCTGGAGCTGCCGCCGTTCACCTTGGTCGGCGCCACCACCCGGGCCGGTCTGCTGCCGCCGCCGCTGCGCGACCGCTTCGGCTTCACCGGCCACCTGGAGTTCTACAGCCCGCAGGAGCTGGAGCGGGTGATCCACCGCTCTGCCCGGCTGCTGGACGTCGAGATCGGCGCCGAGGGCGCGGCCGAGATCGCCGGCCGCTCGCGCGGCACCCCCCGGATCGCCAACCGGCTGCTGCGCCGGGTCCGCGACTACGCCCAGGTGCGGCACGACGGCACGGTCACCCGCGAGATCGCCGCCGCCGCCCTGGACGTCTACGAGGTGGACGCCCGCGGCCTGGACCGGCTGGACCGCGCGGTGCTGGACGCCCTGCTGCGGCTGTTCAACGGCGGACCGGTCGGCCTGTCGACGCTGGCGGTGGCGGTGGGGGAGGAGAGCGAGACGGTCGAGGAGGTGGCCGAGCCGTTCCTGGTTCGCGAGGGGCTGCTGGCCCGGACCCCGCGCGGCCGGATCGCGACGGCGGCGGCCTGGCGGCACGCCGGGCTCACCCCGCCGGCCGGCGCGGCGGGCGCTGCGGGCTCGGCCGAGGCGGGCACAGCCGGCGCACAGCCTTCCCTGTTCGACCGGCCGGGTGGTTCCTCCGAGGGGGCGGCGGAAGGCGATTAGCCCCACACACCCGTGCGGGGACTCGCCATTCGCGGAACCGGGATGCAATCCTTGACGTTGTCCGACCACGGCGGAACCCCTAGACTCCGCCGATGCCGTCCTGACTGACCGAGGCCGGCCCACCGCACACATCCGGTCGCCGAACCAGCGGCCTTGCAAAGGACCTCTCCAGCCGTGAGTATTGCCACTCTTCTTCCGCTGATCCTCATCGTCGGCGTGATGTTCCTGATGACCCGCTCGGCCAAGAACAAGCAGCGCCAGGCCTCCCAGATGCGCGACACCATGCAGCCCGGTGTCGGCGTGCGCACCATCGGCGGCCTGTACGCGCAGGTCAAGGCGGTCCATGACGACACCGTCGAGGTGGAGATCGCTCCCGGCGTCTTCACCCACTTCGCCAAGAACGCGATCGCCGCGGTGCTGGACGAGGCCGAGTACAACCGGATCGTGAACGGAGTCGAGCCCGCCGCCGAGGACGCCGACGCCGACTCCGAGGACGAGGTCCTGGAGTCCGCCGACGCCGACGACGCCGCCGAGGCGCACGAGGCCGAGCCCGAGACCGAGGACGCGCACGACGCCGACGACGCCACCGAGGCCGTCGCGGAGGAGAAGGACCAGGAGTCCGTCGCCAAGTAGCGCCCGCCCGGCGCCGACGGGTCCCGGAGCGGCACCTCAGCCCCGGAAGCGGCCCGTTGAAGGACCACGGACACGTTCCGCCGTCGTGCCTCGCTCACGCCTGTCCGCCACCGATCCAGATCCCGATCCCTCACCGATCCCGATCCCGATCACCGGGCGCGCCAGCGCGGAGCCGGGCGCCGCGGCACGGAGAGGGAGAAACGAGAAGGTGGCATCACCCAAGTCGCGCCGGCGCGACGGGAAGCCCGGGCGGGCCCTCGGCCTGATCCTGGTGATCGCGGTCGCCATGGCCGCAGTGATGTTCGGCACCGGCCACAAGACCCCGCGTCTGGGCATCGACCTCGCGGGCGGCACCAGCGTCACGCTGACCGCCACGTCGAAGGACCCCAAAGCGGTGAACGCCAGCAACATGGCGATCGCCACGAACATCATCAACGAGCGTGTCAACGCGTTCGGTGTCTCCGAGGCCCAGGTCCAGACCCAGGGCAACAACACCATCGTGGTGAGCATCCCGCGCGGGGAGAACAACCAGAACGCCGCCGACCAGATCGGCAAGACCGCCCGGCTGTACTTCCGCCCGGTGCTCGCGGAGGCGGCCAGCGGTACCGCCGCCACGGCGAGCCCCTCGCCGACCGCCTCCTCCTCGCCCAAGGCCGCGGGCTCCTCGCCGAGCGCGAACGCCTCGGCCACCGCCACCACCGCGGCCACGGCCTCCGCCACGGCCTCCTCGACGGCGCAGGGCGACGCGGTGAACAAGGCGCTGGAGGCGGCCTCCGCCTCGGCGAAGCCGACCGCCGGCGCCTCCGGCTCCGCGGCCGCCGCCAGCGGCGCGGCGAGCGCCCCCGCGAGCGCCGCGGCCGGCGCGCCCGCCTCCTCGGCCGTCTCCGGCACCGTCCCGGCGGGCCTGGACACGGCGTTCTCCAAGCTGGACTGCTCCAAGTCCGCGCAGCGGGTGGACCACCAGACGTCCCCCACCGCCAACGCCATCGCCTGCTCGCAGGACCCGACCAGCGGCGTCTGGTACAAGTACGCGCTCGGCCCGGTCGCAGTGGACGGCAAGGACGTCTCCAAGGCCGCCGCCACGTACGACACCTCCAGCGGCAACGGCTGGATGGTCGTGCTGTCCTTCAACAGCCACGGCTCCAAGGCCTTCGCCACCACCACCGGCAACCTGGCCAAGCAGACCACCCCGCAGAACGAGTTCGCGATCGTGCTGGACGGCCAGGTCGTCTCCTCGCCGTACGTGTCCTCCGCGATCACCGGTGGGCAGGCGCAGATCACCGGCAGCTTCACCCAGAGCGACGCGCAGAACCTGGCGGACGTGCTGAGCTTCGGCGCGCTCCCGCTGGACTTCACGCAGTCCTCGGTGACCACCGTCTCCGCCAGCCTCGGCGGCGACCAGCTCAGCGTCGGCCTGATCGCCGGCGGCGTGGGCCTGCTCCTGGTGATCATCTACCTGCTGTTCTACTACCGGATGCTGGGCGTCATCGCGGTCGGCTCGCTGCTGCTCACCGCGATCCTCAACTACGAGGCGATGGTGCTGCTCGGCCCGCTCATGGGCTTCACGCTGAGTCTGCCCGGCATCGCCGGCGCCATCATCGCGATCGGCATCACAGCCGACTCGTTCGTGGTGTTCTTCGAGCGCCTGCGTGACGAGCTGCGCGAGGGCAAGGGCCTGCGCCGGGCGGTGCACGACGGCTGGCACCGCGCCCGGCACACCATCCTGACCTCGGACTTCGTCACCTTCCTGGCGGCCGCGGTGATCTACACGGTGTCCATCGGCGACGTGAAGGGCTTCGCCTTCACGCTGGGTCTGACCACGATCATCGACGTGCTGGCGGTGTTCCTGTTCACCAAGCCGGTGGTCAGCCTGGTCTCCTCGCGCCGGTTCTTCCTCGACGGCCACCCGTGGTCCGGTGTGGACCCGCGTCGCCTGGGCGTGCGCAAGACCCGTTCCCCCCTCGGCCGCCGCGCGTCCCGCGGGGCCTCGACCGACGCCAAGGAGGCCTGATGTCCAGGCTCGGCAATCTCGGCGGCCGACTGCACCGCGGCGAGCTCTCCTTCGACTTCGTCGGCAAGCAGAAGCGCTGGTACGCGATCTCCGTGCTGATCATCATCCTGGCCGCGGCCGGGCTGCTGTTCCGCGGGCTCAACTACGGCATCGAGTTCAAGGGCGGCGCCGTCTTCACGGTCAAGCCCGCGCACTCGGTCTCCCGCCAGGACGTGGTGAACGAGGTCTCCGGCCTTCCGGGTGTCACCGCCCCGATCGTCCAGACCGAGTCCAACGGCGACGTCCGCGTCCAGGTCGGCTCGCTCACCACCGACCAGGCCAAGGCCGTGCAGGACACCCTGGCCAAGGACATGGGCGTGCCGGTCGCCTCGGTGGCCACCCAGGTCGTCGGCCCGTCCTGGGGCGGGCAGATCACCCGGAAGGCCGTCGAGGGCCTGATCGTCTTCATGGTGCTGGTGGTCGCCTACCTGGCGATCGCCTTCGAGTGGCGGATGGCCGTGGCCGCGCTGGTCGCGCTGCTGCACGACATCGTGATCACGATCGGCGTCTACGCGCTGGTCGGCTTCCAGGTCACCCCGGCCAGCGTCACCGGCCTGCTGACCATCCTCGGTTACTCGCTCTACGACACCGTCGTGGTCTTCGACAAGGTCCGCGAGAACACCCGGAAGCTCGACGTCAGCAACCGGATCACCTACTCCGAGGCGGCCAACCTGGCGGTCAACCAGACCCTGGCCCGGTCGATCAACACCTCGCTGGTGGCGCTGCTGCCGATCGCGGCCATGCTGATCGTCGGCTCGGCGCTGCTCGGCGCGAGCGACCTGAACGACCTGGCGCTGGCGCTGTTCGTCGGCATCCTGGCCGGCACCTACTCCTCGATCTTCATCGCCACCCCGCTGCTGGCCGACCTCAAGGAGCGCCAGCCGCAGTTCCGCGCCCTCGCCAAGCGGGTGCACCAGCGCCGCGCGGCGCAGGAGCGGGCCGGGGTGCAGGCGGCCGGGGAAGGCCGGGAGGGTAACCTCGACGACGACGGAGACGACGGGTCCGAGGACATCGCGGACGCGCTGTCGCAGCCGGTGGTCGCCGGTCCGCGCCGGCAGCCGGTCAGCCGCAGCCGCTCGGCCCGCGGTCGCGGCGGCCGTCCCTCCGGCAAGCGCCACTGATTCGGGAAGAGAGACCGTGACCACCGCCGAGACCGCGAGCCTGCTCGCCGCCAGGATCCGGGACGTCCCGGACTACCCCAAGCCCGGAGTGATGTTCAAGGACATCACCCCGCTGCTGGACGACCCCGAGGCCTTCGGGGCGCTGGTGCGCGAGCTGGCGGACCTCGCCCGGGCGTGGGGCGCCACCAAGGTGGCCGGCCTGGAGGCCCGCGGTTTCATCCTCGCCGCGCCGGTGGCCTTCGCCGCCGGGGCCGGGTTCGTGCCGGTCCGCAAGGCCGGCAAGCTCCCCGGCCCGACGCACTCCCGCAGCTACGCGCTGGAGTACGGCGAGGCCTCGCTGGAGGTCCAGCAGGACGCCTTCACCGCCGGCGACCGGGTGCTGATCGTCGACGACGTGCTCGCCACCGGCGGCACGGTCGGCGCGGCCCTCGAACTGGTCCGCGACTGCGGGGTCGAGGTGGCGGGCGTGGCGGTGCTGATGGAGCTCGGCTTCCTCGGCGGGCGCGCCCGCCTGGCCGGGCACCTCGGCGGGGCCCCGCTGGAGACGCTGGTCCACGTCTGACGCAGACGGAATGCCGGGGCGCTCCCCGGCGCTGAGAGGGGCGGACGGCCGGGCGACCGGCGGTCCGCCCTTCTCGCTACCATGGAACGTCTAGCGACGAGGAGTGCCCGTGCCCGACGAGGCCCGCCCGACGGCGACCCCCGCAGCCCCCGCGCCGAAGCCCGGCCCCACCGAGCGGCCGGCTCCCGCGCCCGGGCCGGAGCGGCCTGCGCCGGAGCGGTCCGCGCCGCGGCCGTCCGCCCTCGCCCCGGTGCCCTCGGTCTCCGCCTCCACCGGCGCCTCGGCGCCCGCCCGGTCCTCCGGGGCCTCCTCGGGCCGCGTCCGCGCCCGGCTGGCCCGCCTGGGCGGCCAGCGCACCTCCACCTTCAACCCGGTCCTGGAGCCGCTGTTCCGCATCGTCCGGAGCAACGACCCCAAGGCGGACCTGCGCGACCTCGAGCGCGCCTACCGGATCGCCGACCGCTGGCACCGCGGCCAGAAGCGCAAGAGCGGCGACCCCTACATCACGCACCCGCTCGCGGTCGCCACCATCCTCGCCGAGCTCGGCATGGACGAGCCCACCCTCAAGGCCGGCCTGCTGCACGACACGGTCGAGGACACCGAGTACGGCCTGGAGGCGCTGCGCGCCGACTTCGGCGACACCGTCGCCATGCTGGTCGACGGCGTGACCAAGCTGGACAAGGTCAAGTTCGGTGAGGCCGCGCAGGCCGAGACCGTCCGCAAGATGGTCATCGCGATGGCCAAGGACCCCCGGGTCCTGGTGATCAAGCTCGCCGACCGCCTGCACAACATGCGCACCATGCGCTACCTGCGGCGGGAGAAGCAGGAGAAGAAGGCCCGCGAGACCCTGGAGATCTACGCCCCGCTGGCGCACCGGCTGGGCATGAACACCATCAAGTGGGAGCTGGAGGACCTCGCCTTCGCGATCCTCTACCCCAAGATGTACGACGAGATCGTCCGCCTGGTCGCCGAGCGCGCCCCCAAGCGCGACGAGTACCTCGCCGTCGTCACCGACCAGGTGCAGCAGGACCTGCGCTCGGCCCGGATCAAGGCCACCGTCACCGGCCGGCCGAAGCACTACTACTCCGTCTACCAGAAGATGATCGTGCGGGGCCGGGACTTCGCCGAGATCTACGACCTGGTGGGCATCCGGGTCCTGGTCGACTCCGTCCGCGACTGCTACGCGGCGCTGGGCTCCATCCACGCGCGGTGGAACCCCGTCCCCGGGCGGTTCAAGGACTACATCGCGATGCCCAAGTTCAACATGTACCAGTCGCTGCACACGACGGTCATCGGGCCCGGCGGCAAGCCGGTCGAGCTGCAGATCCGCACCTTCGACATGCACCGCCGCGCCGAGTACGGCATCGCCGCGCACTGGAAGTACAAGCAGCAGGCGGTCGCGGGCGCCTCCAAGGTCCGCACCGACACCCCGCAGGGCAAGGGCGCCAAGTCCGAGACCGTCAACGAGATGGCCTGGCTGCGGCAGCTGCTGGACTGGCAGAAGGAGACCGAGGACCCGGGCGAGTTCCTGGAGTCGCTGCGCTTCGACCTCTCCAACAACGAGGTCTTCGTCTTCACGCCCAAGGGCGACGTGATAGCCCTGCCGGCCGGCGCCACCCCGGTCGACTTCGCCTACGCGGTGCACACCGAGGTCGGGCACGCCACGATCGGCGCCCGGGTCAACGGCCGGCTGGTGCCGCTGGAGTCCACCCTGGAGAACGGCGACCTGGTCGAGGTCTTCACCTCCAAGGCGCAGAACGCCGGGCCGTCCCGGGACTGGCTGGGCTTCGTCAAGTCCCCGCGCGCCCGCAACAAGATCCGCGCCTGGTTCTCCAAGGAGCGCCGCGAGGAGGCCATCGAGCAGGGCAAGGACGCCATCGCGCGGGCCATGCGCAAGCAGGGCCTGCCGATCCAGCGCATCCTCACCGGCGACTCGCTGGTCACCCTGGCGCACGAGATGCGCTACCCGGACATCTCCGGGCTCTACGCGGCGATCGGCGAGAACCACGTCTCGGCGCAGACCATCGTGGAGAAGCTGGTCCAGGCGCTCGGCGGGGAGGAGGGCGCGACCGAGGACATCGCCGAGGTCATCATGCCCTCGCCGGAGCGGGCGGCCCGCCGCGGCCGTCCCAAGGGCGACCCGGGCGTGGTGGTCAAGGGCGTCGAGGACGTCTGGGTCAAGCTCTCCCGCTGCTGCACGCCGGTGCCGGGCGACCCGATCGTCGGCTTCGTCACCCGCGGCAACGGCGTCTCGGTGCACCGCGAGGACTGCGTCAACGTGGACGAGCTGCGGCAGCAGCCGGAGCGGATGATCGAGGTCGAGTGGGCGCCCACGCAGTCCTCGGTGTTCCTCGTGGCCATCCAGGTCGAGGCGCTGGACCGTTCGCGGCTGCTCTCGGACGTCACCCGGGTGCTCTCCGACCAGCACGTCAACATCCTGTCGGCGGCGGTGCAGACCTCCCGCGACCGGGTCGCGATGTCCAGGTTCACGTTCGAGATGGGCGACCCGAAGCACCTCGGCCACGTCCTCAAGGCCGTCCGCGGCGTCGAGGGCGTCTACGACGTATACCGCGTCACCTCGGGCCGCCAGCCGCGCTGACCCGCCACGCGCTCCGCGCGTGCCGGGGGCAGGGCTCCGTGCGCCGACGCGCGTGACGGCTGTGCCTCCTCCTCGGGGCCCGATTGCGGCGTTCGGCCGGCAACGGCCGCGCGTTGATCGGCTTCCGGTCGGCGGGCCCGCGGGGGCGGCGGAGGGCCGGCGCGGGCGCGGGACGAGGCGGGGCCGTTCGGCTGAGGGTCGACCTGTGCGGCAGGGCCCGCGAGGGCCGGTGCGGTGGCCTTGCGGGCGCCGGGCCTGCGTGGGGGACCCGGGCGGTCTGCGGGTGCGCCCGCTGTGCCTCGGGGCGGCGGTCGCGGCCCCGCCAGGTGATCCCGGTCTGCGGCCCGCTGGGCGCGGCGCGCGTCCTCGGACGCGAGAGGGGCCGCGCGGACATGTGCGCGCGGCCCCTTCGGCGCCGGGGTGCGGGGCAGGGCCCCGCGGGGTTCAGCCGCCGAATTCGGCGAGGCCCTTGCGGGCCTCCTCCAGGAGGGCGCGGCGGCCGGCCAGCTCGGACTCCAGCTTGGCCACCCGGTTCGCGTCGCCCTTGGCGCGGGCCGCCGCGATCTGCGACTCCAGCTTGTCCACCGCGGCCTGCAGCAGCCCGGTCATGCCCTCGGCGCGGGCCCGCGCCTCCGGGTTGGTGCGCTGCCACTCGGCCTCCTCGGCCTCGCGGATCGCCCGCTCGACCGCGTGCAGCCGGGCCTCCAGACGCGGCCGGGCGTCGCGCGGGACGTGGCCGACGGCCTCCCAGCGCTCGCCGATCTCCCGGTAGGCGGCCTTGGCCGCCTTCAGGTCGGTGATCGGCAGCAGCGCCTCGGCCTCGGCCAGCAGTGCCTCCTTGGCCTTCTGGTTCTCCTGCTGCTCGGCATCGCGCTCGGCGAACACCGCGGAGCGGGCCTGGAAGAAGAGGTCCTGCGCGCCGCGGAAGCGGGCCCACAGCTCGTCCTCGACCTCGCGCTGGGCGCGGCCGGCGGCCTTCCAGTCGGCCATCAGCTCGCGGTAGCGGGCGGCGGTGGGGCCCCAGTCGGTGGAGCCGGAGAGCGACTCGGCCTCCTCGACCAGCTTGAGCTTGCGCTGCCGCGACTCCTCGCGCTGCTGGTCGAGCGTAGCGAAGTGCGCCTTGCGGTGCTTGGAGAAGACCGAGCGGGCGTGCGAGAAGCGGTGCCACAGTTCGTCGTCGGTCTTGCGGTCCAGCCGCGGCAGGCCCTTCCAGATGTCCACCAGGGCGCGCAACCGGTCGCCGGCCTCCCGCCACTGGTTGGACTCGGCCAGCCGCTCGGCCTCGGCGACCAGCTCCTCCTTCGCCTTGTGGGCCTCCTCCTGCGCCTTGGCCCGCTGCGCCTTGCGCTGCTCGCGGCGGGCCTCGACCTCGGTGGTCAGCACCTCCAGGCGCTTGGCCAGGGAGTCGAGGTCGCCCACCGCGTGGCCCTCGGCGACCTGCTCGCGGATGTGCCCGATGGCCGCCAGGGCGTCCTTGGGGGCGAGGTCGGTCGTGCGCACGCGCCGTTCGAGGAGCTCGATCTCCACCGCCAGGCCCTCGAACTTGCGCTCGAAGTACGCCAGGGCCTCCTCGGGAGAGCCCGCCTGCCACGAGCCGACGACGCGCTCACCCTCCGCCGTCCGCACGTAGACGGTCCCCTGGTCGTCGACACGGCCCCACGGATCGCTGCTCACAGCGCCTCCTCCACATGGTGTCGCGGGACGGGCGGTCAGACCGCCGGCGACACCGTCCACAATTGACCTTGCGGCGACCGGTCCGGACCGCCTCGCCGTTCCGGCTGCTCATCGCCCCCGCGCCGCCTCCGGGCGGAACGGTCGCGGCGGCGGCCGGAGATGGAAACCTACACGACGCAAACATAGGCGACCGCCCCCGGTGCTGTCCGTATCCGGGGCGCACCGATTCGGCGGCGCGCCCCGGATTTCCGGCCCGGGGGCGGAGTGGAGGCGGCTCAGCTCTTCGCGACCGTCACGCTGTTCATCACGTAGGTCTGCAGCGGGGCGCCGTCGCCCTGGCCGTTGTGGTTGTCGGTGCCCGCCGCGGCGACCTTCTTCAGCGAGTCCAGGCCGGAGGTGACGGTGCCGAACGGGGTGTAGTTCGGCGGCAGCGGGCTGTCCAGGTAGACGATGAAGAACTGGCTGCCGTTGGTGTTGGGGCCGGAGTTGGCCATCGCCACGGTGCCGGCCGGGTAGGTCACCAGGCCCTGGGAGTTCTTCTTGCCCAGCGAGGAGAGGTTCTCGTCCTTGAAGGTGTAGCCGGGGCCGCCGGTGCCGGTGCCGGTCGGGTCGCCGCACTGCATCATGTAGAGGCCGGTGACGGTGAGACGGTGGCACTTGACGTGGTCGAAGTACTTCTGGCCGGCCAGGAACGCGAAGTTGTTGACCGTGACCGGGGCCTTGGCCGCGTCCAGCTTGACGGTCAGCGCACCGCAGTTGGTGTTGATCGTCGCGGTGTAGGTCGCCGCGGTGTCGATGGTCGTCGCCGGGGCCTTCTTCCACTGCTTCTTGTTCGGCGAGCCCGGGGCCGGGGTGGTGCAGCCCGCGACGTGCGCCGAACCGGCCTTGGCGGCGGGGCTGGCGGAGGCGCTCGCGCTCGCGGCGGCGCTCGGGCTGGCGCTCGCGGCGGCCGCGGTCGTGGACTTGCCGCCGCCGGAGGCTGCGATACCGGCCCAGGTGCCCCCGGCCGCGATCACCACCACCGCGGCCACGCCGGCCACGATCTGGTTGCGCCGGCGCATCCGCTGCCGTGCCATGTCCCTGCGCTGCTGCTGGCGGAGGTACTTGGCGCGGGCGAGCTCGCGCCTCCGCTTCTCGGTGCTGGCCACCGGCGCTCTCCTTGCTCAGTCGTCGGCCTGGTCGGTGAAGGTCCGGTCGGTGGGGTTCCGTCCGTGCCGGAGCGCAAGTGTAGGGAGAAACCCTGTGCGAGGAAGGGCTGCTCGCCGTGAAGACCGCGGGGAGGGTGCGCCGCGCCACGCACCCGGACGAGGCGATACGGGTTCGCGATCCGCTCGCCGCCGCCGGTAGGCTGCCCGGAGACCTCCGCCTTCGTCCGTCGCCGTCCCCCCGCAAGGAGTCTGAGGAACGTGTTCATCGCCGGGTTCCCCGCCGGGGCCTGGGGCACCAACTGCTACCTGGTCGCCCCCGCCGCCGGCGAGGAGTGCGTCATCGTCGACCCCGGCCACCAGGCCGCCCAGGGCGTCGAGGAGGCGATCCGCGAGCACGGCCTCAAGCCGGTCGCCGTCGTGCTCACGCACGGGCACATCGACCACACCGCCTCGGTGGTCCCGGTCTGCGGGGCGCGCGGCGTCCCCGCCTGGATCCACCCCGAGGACCGGTACATGCTGACCGATCCCGGCAAGGCCCTCGGCCGCGCGATCGGGCAGCAGCTGATGGGCGAGATCACCATCGGCGAGCCGGACGACCTGCGCCTGCTGACCGACGGCGGTGAGCTGGAACTGGCCGGGCTGCGCCTCACCGTCGACCACGCCCCCGGCCATACCAGGGGGTCGGTGACGTTCCGGACGCCCGCCGCCGGGGACGTCCCCCCGGTGCTGTTCTCGGGCGACCTGCTCTTCGCCGGCTCCGTCGGACGCACGGACCTGCCCGGCGGGGACCACGCCGCGCTCCTGGACTCGCTGGCCCGCGTGTGCCTGCCGCTCCAGGACGAGACGGTCGTGCTCTCCGGCCACGGCCCCCAGACCACCATCGGCCGCGAGCGCGCCGCCAACCCGTACCTGCTGCAGGTCGCGGAGGCCTCCCCGAAGGCCGCCTCCGCGGACGCCCCGGGTGCGCCGCGCCGCGGGCTGTGACGACCCACCAGAAGGCGAAGAACCTTTCGTGAGCACCAGTTTCACCGCCCCCAAGGGCACCTACGACCTGCTCCCCCCGGACTCCGAGACGGTCCTCAAGGTCCGCGAGGCGCTGGCCGCCCCGCTGCGCCGGGCCGGCTACGGCTACATCGAGCCCCCCGTCTTCGAGGACGTCCGCCTCTTCGCGCGCGGTGTCGGCGAGTCCACCGACATCGTCAGCAAGGAGATGTACACCCTCACCACCAAGGGCGGGGACGAGCTCGCGCTGCGGCCCGAGTCCACCGCCTCGGTGCTGCGCGCCGTCCTGCAGTCCAACCTGCACCGCCAGGGCAACCTCCCGGTCAAGGTCTGGTACAGCGGCTCGCAGTACCGCTACGAGCGCCCGCAGGCCGGCCGCTACCGCCAGTTCTGGCAGGTCGGCGCCGAGGCGATCGGCGCTGAGGACCCGGCGCTGGACGCCGAGCTGATCACGCTGGCCGCCGACGCCTACCGCTCGCTCGGGCTCACCGAGTTCCGGGTGCTGCTCAACTCGCTGGGCGACCGCACCTGCCGCCCGGTCTACCGCGCCGCGCTGCAGGAGTTCCTGGCCGGCCTCGACCTCGACGAGGACACCCGGCGCCGCGCCGAGATCAACCCGCTGCGCGTGCTCGACGACAAGCGCGAGTCCGTGCAGGCCCAGCTGGCCGGCGCGCCGCTGCTGGTCGACCACCTCTGCGAGGACTGCAAGGCCTACCACGAGCAGGTCCGCACCCTGCTCGCCGCGGCCGGCGTGGAGTTCACCGACGACCCCAAGCTGGTCCGCGGGCTGGACTACTACACCCGCACCACCTTCGAGTTCGTCTACGACGGCCTCGGCGCGCAGTCCGCGGTCGGCGGCGGCGGGCGCTACGACGGGCTCTCCGAGATGATCGGCGGCCCCGCGCTGCCCTCCGTCGGCTGGGCGCTCGGCGTGGACCGCACGGTGCTCGCGCTCAAGGCCGAGGGAGTCGACCTCGCCGCCCCCGCGCGCAGCGACGTCTACGCCGTACCGATGGGCGAGCAGGCCCGCGGCGTGCTGTTCGAGGCCGTGACCGCGCTGCGCCGCGCCGGCGTCAGCGCCGACCTCGCCTTCGGCGGGCGCGGGCTCAAGGGCGCGATGAAGTCCGCCGACCGCTCCGGCGCGCGCTGGGCCGTGGTCCTCGGCGAGCGCGATCTCGCCGAGGGCGTCGCGCAGTTGAAGGACCTGGAATCCGGTGACCAGACCCCGGTCGCCCTGGACGCTCTCGTCACCACCCTGAAGGAGAAGCTCAAGTGATCCGCACGCACGACGCGGGCACGCTCCGCGCGGAGCACGCCGGCAGCACCGTCACCCTGGCCGGCTGGGTCGCGCGCCGCCGCGACCACGGCGGTGTCGCCTTCATCGACCTGCGCGACGCCTCCGGCAGCGTGCAGGTCGTCGTCCGCGACCTGGACTCGGTGCACGGCCTGCGCGCCGAGTACTGCGTGAAGGTCACCGGCGCCGTGCGGATCCGGCCCGAGGGCAACGAGAACCCGGACCTGCCCACCGGCGCGGTCGAGGTCGTCGTTGACGAGCTCACCGTGCTCTCCGAGGCCGCCCCGCTGCCCTTCCCCGTCGCCGAGTACGAGCCCGGGACGGTCAACGAGGAGGTCCGGCTCCGCTACCGCTACCTCGACCTGCGCCGCGAGGGCCCGGCGCGCGCCCTGCGGCTGCGGTCCAAGGCCTCGCACATCATCCGCACGGTCATGGAGGAGGAGGGCTTCCTCGACATCGAGACGCCCTACCTGACCCGCTCCACCCCCGAGGGCGCCCGCGACTTCCTGGTCCCGGTCCGCCTGCAGCCGGGCAGCTGGTACGCGCTGCCGCAGTCCCCGCAGCTGTTCAAGCAGCTGCTGATGGTCGCCGGCATGGAGCGCTACTACCAGATCGCGCGCTGCTTCCGGGACGAGGACTTCCGCGCCGACCGGCAGCCGGAGTTCACCCAGCTCGACATCGAGGCCTCCTTCGTCGACCAGGAGGACGTCATCGCGGTCGGCGAGAAGGTCGTCGCCCGGATCTGGAGCGAGGTCCTCGGCCACGAGGTCCAGCTGCCGCTGCCGCGCCTCACCTACGCCGAGGCGATGGCCCGCTACGGCTCGGACAAGCCCGACGTCCGCTTCGGCAACGAACTCACCGACCTCACCGAGTACTTCGCCGGCACCGAGTTCCGCGTCTTCCAGGCCCCCTACGTCGGCGCCGTGGTGATGCCGGGCGGCGCCTCGCAGCCGCGCAAGCAGCTCGACGCCTGGCAGGACTGGGCCAAGGCGCGCGGCGCCCGCGGCCTCGCCTACGTGCTGATCGACGCCGAGACCGGCGAACTGCGCGGCCCGGTCGCCAAGAACCTCTCCGAGGAGCACCTCAAGGGCCTCGCCGCCGCCGTCGGCGCGGAGCCCGGCGACTGCGTCTTCTTCGCCGCCGGCAAGAAGACCCCCTCGCAGGAGCTGCTCGGCGCGGCGCGGCTGGAGATCGGCGCCCGCTGCGGCCTGATCGACGAGTCGAAGTGGGCCTTCCTGTGGGTGGTCGACTTCCCGATGTTCGAGCCGCTGGAGGACGAGAAGGGCAACTTCATCGGCTGGCACGCGATGCACCACCCGTTCACCGCGCCGACCGCCGACTCCCTCGCCACCTTCGACACCGACCCGGGCAGCGCCCTGTCCAACGCCTACGACCTGGTGCTCAACGGCTCCGAGATCGGCGGCGGTTCGATCCGTATCCACCAGAAGAACGTGCAGCAGCGCGCTTTCGACGCGATCGGGCTCACCCCGGAGCAGGCGCAGGAGCAGTTCGGCTTCCTGCTCAACGCCTTCGACTACGGGCCGCCGCCGCACGGCGGCATCGCGCTCGGCCTGGACCGCCTGGTGGCGCTGCTCGGCGGCTACGAGACGATCCGCGACGTGATCGCCTTCCCGAAGACCTCCAACGGCGGCGACCCGCTGACCGGCGCCCCGACGCCGATCACCCCGGCGCAGCGCAAGGAGGCCGGCGTGGACGCGCGGCCCAAGGAGAAGACCGAGGCCTGACCGGCCAGGGGGAGTGTCCGACCCCTGCCGTAAGGTCGAAGAGTGGAAGCCGACCTGTTCACCGCGGCCGCCGAGGAGCGCCAGGCGCGCGAGCCCGGCCGCTCGCCGCTGGCCGTGCGGATGCGGCCGCGGACCCTGGAGGAGGTGGCCGGGCAGCAGCGCCTGCTGGTGCCCGGCTCGCCGCTGCGCCGCCTCGTCGAAGGGGGCGGCGGCAGCGGCAGCCCCGCCGCGACCTCCTCGGTGATCCTCTGGGGCCCGCCCGGCACCGGGAAGACCACGCTGGCCTATGTGATCAGCCGGGCCACCGACCGGCGCTTCACCGAGCTCTCGGCGATCACGGCCGGGGTCAAGGAGGTCCGCGCGGTCATCGACGCGGCCCGCCGCGAGGTCGGCACCTCCGGCCGGGAGACCGTGCTCTTCCTCGACGAGATCCACCGCTTCTCCAAGGCACAGCAGGACTCGCTGCTGCCCGCGGTGGAGAACCGCTGGGTCACGCTGATCGCGGCGACCACCGAGAACCCGCACTTCTCGGTGATCTCCCCGCTGCTGTCGCGGTCGCTGCTGCTCACCCTGGAGTCGCTGACCGACGAGGACGTCCGCGCGCTGCTGCGCCGCGCGGTGGCCGACGAGCGGGGTCTCGGCGGCGAGTTGACGCTGCGTCAGGACGCCGAGGAGCACCTGGTCCGGATCGCCGGCGGCGACGCCCGGCGCGCGCTGACCTCGCTGGAGGCCGCGGCCGGCTCCGCGCTCGCGCAGGGCGCCGCCGAGATCACCCTGGAGACCGTCGAGCAGGCCGTGGACAAGGCCGCGGTCCGCTACGACCGCGACGGCGACCAGCACTACGACGTGGCCAGCGCGCTGATCAAGTCGATCCGCGGCAGCGACGTCGACGCCGCGCTGCACTACCTGGCCCGGATGGTCGAGGCGGGGGAGGACCCGCGGTTCATCGCCCGCCGGCTGATGATCTCCGCCAGCGAGGACATCGGCCTGGCCGACCCCACCGCGCTCACCACGGCGGTCGCGGCGGCGCAGGCGGTGGCGATGATCGGCTTCCCGGAGGCCCGGATCACGCTCTCCCAGGCGGTGATCGCGCTGGCGCTGGCGCCCAAGTCCAACGCGGCCGTGACCGCGATCGACGCCGCGCTGGCGGACGTCCGCAAGGGCCTGGCCGGCCCGGTCCCGCCGCACCTGCGGGACTCGCACTACGCCGGCGCGAAGCGGCTCGGCCACGGCAAGGGCTACCAGTACCCGCACGACCTGCCGGAGGGCATCGCGGCCCAGCAGTACGCGCCCGACGCGGTGCACGGCCGGCGGTACTACACGCCCACCCGGCGCGGCGCCGAGGCCCGCTACGCGGATGTCGCCGCCTGGGCCCGCGACCGCCTGGCCGGCCGCCCGCCGCGCGGCTCGGCGAGCGGCTCGGCGGCGGGCGCGGGCGGCGGCTCGGCGGCCGAGGGCGGCGGCGGTGACAGCGGGGGCGGCGGGGGCGGCGGGGGCGCCGGCGAGCGGGACGGGAGCGGCAGCGGCGGCGTGTAGACTTCCCCGGAGCGAGGCGTCCCGGGCCACCACCGGGGCGTCACACAGGGAGCCCGCCGGCCGTCCGCGGCAGGCGGTGCTCCGGGAGCGTCGCGCACCTTCGGGTGTCGCGTGCAGCCCACCACGGCGGGGCCTTCCGGGTTCCGTGCGGCGGTGGGCCTCACGTGTGCTTGCACATTGTGCCCGGTTCCCGGGAGCGGCTGACCGTTCCGGCACCCCGCGGGGTTCCGGTCGGTTTCCCGGGCCGCGAGAAGTGACCTCCTTCAACCCGTGGTGGAGCCAGAACAATTGAGAAAGAGGTCCGCTTCCATGGCGAACCAGAAGCGTCCCAAGGTCAAGCTCGCCCGCGCACTCGGTGTGCCGCTGACCCCGAAGTCCGTCAAGTACTTCGAGGCCCGCCCGTACCCGCCCGGGCAGCACGGCCGCGGCCGCAAGCAGAACAGCGACTACAAGGTCCGTCTGCTCGAGAAGCAGCGGCTGCGCGCGCAGTACGACCTGAGCGAGACCCAGCTGTCCCGCGCGTTCGACCGCGCCCGCAAGGTCGAGGGCAAGACCGGTGAGGCGCTCGTCGCCCTGCTGGAGACCCGCCTCGACGCCCTGGTGCTGCGCTCGGGCATCGCCCGGACCATCTACCAGGCCCGCCAGATGGTCGTGCACGGCCACATCCAGGTCAACGGCGAGAAGGTCAACCGCCCGTCGTTCCAGATGAAGCCGGGCTACGTCGTGACCGTCCGCGACCGCTCCAAGGAGAAGGACCTGTTCGTCGTCGCCCGTGAGGGTGGCAACGCGGGTGAGGGCCAGACCCCGAAGTACCTCGAGGTCAACCTCAAGGCCCTGGCCTTCCGCCTGGACCGCCTCCCGCAGCGCCGCGAGGTCCCGGTCGTCTGCGACGAGCAGCTGGTCGTCGAGTACTACTCGCGCTGACGCGCGGGCCGTACGTGGCCCCGGTCCCCGGTTCGCCGGGGGCCGGGGCCCTTCGCGTCCCGCGCCCGGTACCGGCGCGCCCCCGGTCATGCGGTCGGGGAGCGTCACCGCGGCGCGATAGGGTTTCCGGCACCGGCCCGTCCCGAATCAGCCCTGGACGCCCCGGCGCGGCGCGCCGGCGACGCGGGGGCCGGCGGTCGGTGACGCACATCAGCACATCAGCGAGGGAGCACAGCATCGTGTCCGGTGGAGAGGTCGCGGGCCTCGTCGTCGCCGTGTTCTGGGCCGTCCTGGTCGCCCTGCTGGCCGTCGTGCTGGTCCGGCTCTCCCAGGCCCTGCGGGCGGCCTCGCGCCTGGTCGCGGAGGTCTCCGAGCGGGCGGTGCCGCTGCTCGACGAGGCGGCGGAGGCGGTCCGCGGAGCCAACCAGCAGCTGGCCCGGGTCGACGAGATCACCTCGAACGTGCAGGACGCCGCCGCCGACGCCAAGGCGCTCTCCTCGACCATGGCGGCCACCCTCGGCGGTCCGCTGGTGAAGCTCTCCGCGTTCAGCTACGGCGTGCGCAGCGCGGTCGCCAAGCAGCGCGCGGCCGGGCACCCGGAGCGCCTGATCCCCGGGCAGGCCGAGCACGACGCGCTGCGCGACCTGGTCCGCGCCGAGGTCAAGGCGGCCGCCGCGCCGCGCCGCGGGCTGCTGCGCCGGGTGCTCACCGGCCGTTCCGGAAGGGGCTGAGCGCCGTGCGACGCGTGTTCTGGATGGCCGTCGGCGCCGGCGCCGCGGTCTGGACCATGAACAAGGTCAACGAGATGGCGCGCGGCCTCACCCCGGACGGCCTGGCCGACTCCGCGGCCCGCGGCGCGATCAGCGTCGGCGACGCCGTACGCTCCTTCACGGGCGAGGTGCGCACCGGCATGGCCCGGCGCGAGATCGAACTCAACCGCCAACTCGGTCTGGACGGCAGCGTCCTGGCAGTCGAGAACCTGGCCGCCGAGCGGGCGGCGGCCGAGCGCGGCCTCGACGGCCGGCCGGTCCTGCGCGGGCTGCCCGGCCCGCGCGCGGCGGGCGGCGGCCCGGCGCCGGCGCGCCCGCTCCCCGGGACCCCGCGGCGGCGCCCCGCGCTTCCGCGCACGCACGACCACGATCACGACCGGGCGATCAGGCCCGGCCAGGACCAGTACGACCAGAAAGAGGGTCACTAGATGGAGTCGGCAGAGATCCGCCGCCGCTGGCTGCGCTTCTTCGAGGAGCGCGGGCACGCCGTCGTCCCCTCGGCGTCGCTGATCGCCGACGACCCGACGCTGCTGCTGGTCAACGCCGGCATGGTGCCCTTCAAGCCGTACTTCCTGGGCGAGGTCAAGCCGAAGTGGCCGCGCGCCACCTCGGTGCAGAAGTGCGTGCGCACGCCGGACATCGAGGAGGTCGGCAAGACCACCCGGCACGGCACCTTCTTCCAGATGTGCGGCAACTTCTCCTTCGGCGACTACTTCAAGGAAGGCGCGATCTCCCATGCCTGGGAGCTGCTGACCTTGCCGGTCGCGGAGGGCGGCTACGGCCTCGACCCCGAGCGGCTGTGGATCACCGTCTACGAGGACGACGACGAGGCGGAGCAGATCTGGCGGGACAAGATCGGCGTGCCGGCCGAGCGCATCCAGCGCCTGGGCAAGAAGGACAACTTCTGGTCCATGGGCGTGCCCGGCCCCTGCGGCCCCTGCTCGGAGATCAACTACGACCGCGGCCCGGAGTTCGGCCCCGAGGGGGGCCCGGCCGTCAACGACGAGCGCTACGTGGAGATCTGGAACCTGGTCTTCATGCAGTACGAGCGCGGCGCCGGGACCTCCAAGGAGGACTTCGAGATCCTCGGCGACCTCCCCGCGAAGAACATCGACACCGGCCTCGGTCTCGAGCGCCTGGCGATGATCCTCCAGGGCGTCCAGAACATGTACGAGACGGACACCCTGCGCGTGGTCATCGACAAGGCCACCGCGCTCAGCGGCGTCCACTACGGCGCGGCGCACGCCTCCGACGTCTCGCTGCGTGTGGTCGCCGACCACATGCGCACGGCCGTGATGCTGATCGGCGACGGCGTGGTGCCCGGCAACGAGGGCCGCGGCTACGTGCTGCGCCGGATCATGCGCCGCGCGGTCCGCAACATGCGGCTGCTCGGGGCGACCGGCCCGGTCGTCGGCGAGCTGGTCGACACCGTGATCGGCACGATGGGGCAGCAGTACCCGGAGCTGGAGACCGACCGCCAGCGCATCGAGACCGTCGCGCTGGCGGAGGAGGCGGCCTTCCTCAAGACCCTGCGGGCCGGCACCAACATCCTGGACACCGCGGTCACCGAGACCAAGGCGGCCGGCGGCGCGGTGCTCTCCGGCGACAAGGCCTTCCAGCTGCACGACACCTACGGCTTCCCGCTCGACCTCACCCTGGAGATGGCCGCCGAGCAGGGCCTGTCCGTGGACGAGGACGGCTTCCGCCGCCTGATGAAGGAGCAGCGCGAGCGCGCCAAGGCGGACGCCCGCGCGAAGAAGACCGGCCACGCCGACGTCTCGGTCTACCGCGAGGTCGCCGACCGCGCCGGCGCCACCGACTTCATCGGCTACACGCACAACGACGGCGAGGCCGAGGTCGTCGGCCTGCTGGTGGACGGCGTCTCCGCGCCGGCCGCCTCCGAGGGGGACGAGGTCGAACTCGTCCTGGACCGCACCCCGTTCTACGCCGAGGGCGGCGGCCAGATCGGCGACACCGGCCGGATCCGCTTCGGCAGCGGCGCCGTGGTCGAGGTCCGGGACGTGCAGAAGCCGGTCCCGGGCGTCTTCGTGCACAAGGGCGTGGTGCAGGTCGGCGAGGTCACCCTCGGCGCCCGCGGGCACGCGGCGATCGATGTGACGCGCCGTCAGGCCATCGCCCGCGCGCACTCCGCGACCCACCTCACCCACCAGGCGCTGCGCGACGCGCTCGGCCCGACCGCGGCGCAGGCCGGTTCGGAGAACCAGCCCGGCCGCTTCCGCTTCGACTTCGGCTCGCCGACGGCCGTGCCCACCGGGGTGCTGCACGACGTCGAGCAGAAGATCAACGAGGTGCTGGCCCGCGACCTGGACGTCACCGCCGAGGTCATGGGCATCGACGAGGCCCGGCAGCAGGGCGCCATCGCCGAGTTCGGCGAGAAGTACGGCGAGCGGGTCCGCGTGGTGACCATCGGCGACTTCTCCAAGGAGCTCTGCGGCGGCACGCACGTGCACAACACCGCGCAGCTCGGCCTGGTGAAGCTGCTCGGCGAGTCCTCGATCGGCTCCGGCGTGCGCCGCGTGGAGGCGCTGGTCGGCACGGACGCCTACCGCTTCCTGGCCCGCGAGCACGTGGTGGTCTCGCAGCTCACCGAGCTGGTGAAGGGCCGCCCGGAGGAGCTGCCGGAGCGGATCTCCAGCCTGCTCGGCAAGCTCAAGGAGGCCGAGAAGGAGATCGAGCGCTTCCGCGCCGAGAAGGTGCTCGCGGCCGCCGGTCAGCTCGCCGAGTCGCCGGAGGACGTGCACGGCGTGGCGCTGGTCGCGGCCCGGGTGCCGGACGGCACCACCGCCGACGACCTGCGCCGGCTGGTCCTGGACGTGCGCAACCGGCTCGGCTCGCGGCCCTCGGTCGTCGCCGCCTTCACGGTGGCCAACGGCCGTCCGCTGACCGTCATCGCGACCAGCGAGGCGGCCCGCGAGCGCGGGGTCAAGGCCGGCGAGCTGGTCCGCACGGCGGCGAAGACGCTCGGCGGCGGCGGTGGCGGCAAGGACGACGTCGCGCAGGGCGGCGGGCAGAACCCGCAGGCGGTGGACGAGGCGATCGCCGCCGTCCGCCGGCTGGTCGCCGAGCGCGCGGTGTGAATCCGGTGAACGATCACGGCGCCGTCGGCGCGGGCAGCGGCGCCGGTTTCCGGCGCGGGCGGCGGATCGCGGTGGACGTCGGGGACGCCCGGATCGGGGTCGCGAGCTGCGACCCCGACGGGCTCCTCGCCACCCCGGTGGAGACCGTCCCGGCGGGCCCCGGCGCCCAGGCGCGGATCGCGGCACTGGTCGCCGAGTACGAGGCGGTGGAGGCGGTGGTCGGCCTGCCCCGCTCGCTCAGCGGGCGGGAGGGGCCGGCCGCGGCCAAGTGCCGGGCCTTCGCCGCCGAGCTGGCCGCGCGGATCGCCCCGGTGCCGGTACGCCTGGTGGACGAGCGGATGTCCACGGTCACGGCCACCCAGGGCCTGCGGGCCTCGGGCGTCCGATCGCGCAAGGGCCGCTCGGTGGTCGACCAGGCCGCCGCGGTGGTGATCCTGCAGAGCGCCCTGGAGACCGAGAAGTCCACCGGCCGCCCGCCGGGCACGCCGGTGGACCCGGCGGGCTGAGGCGCGGCGAGCGGCCCTGAGTGGCGTCGAGCGGCCTTACCACACGTTGAACCGATAATCGGGTTGCGCGTGGATTGCGGTAACGTTCCGTGCACCGGCGGAGGGTCGCCCCGCGTGACCGTCCCCGGATGCCGGGACGGACCCCGGCCCGGCCGGGCACGGAGCCGCAGGCTGAATCCGTTCGACGTCTGGGGACGCATGACTGACCAGGGCCACGGCTACGGAACCCCGCCGTGGGGTGCCGATGACCCGCTCTACGGAGGCGACCCCTACGGCGCTCAGGGCCAGGGGTACTCCCAGCAGCCCCAGCACCCGCAGTACCCCCAGCAGCCGGGTCAGGGCTGGCAGCAGGCCCACCCGCAGCACTACGGCGCGCCCGGAAACGGCGGCTACCAGGACCCCTACGCCGGACAGCACCCGCAGCAGCCGCAGCACCCGCCGCAGTACCCGTACGGCGGCGGCCCGCAGCAGCCCCAGCAGGGCGGCTGGCCGCAGCAGGACCCCTACCAGCAGCAGCACTACCCTGGTCAGGGCGGCCAAGGCTATCCGCAGCAGCCCCCGCAGGGCTACGAGCAGCACGGACAGCCCTACCCGGACGGCCGGTACCCGCAGCAGGGCGCCCCCCGGCAGCCCGCACCGCAGCAGGGCTGGAACGACGCCTACGGCCACCCCCAGCAGCCTCCCCACCAGCAGCCCGCCCAGGAACCCGAGCCCTACCCCGCCGGCCCCGACGAGCAGGAACCGGAGCCCGACCAGGGCTTCGCGCTGGAGACCGAGGACCGTCCGGAGGCCGTGGACGACTCGGGCTCGGGCGAATCGTTCTTCTCCGAGCCCGACGAGAGTGAGGAGGCCGCCGCCCGGCGGGACAAGAAGGCCGGCAAGTCCAAGCGCCGCAACGGCTGCGCCTGCCTGGTGATCGCGCTGGTCCTGGTCGGCGGAGTCGCCGGCGGCGGTTACTGTGCGTACAACTTCTACCAGTCCCGGTACGGCCCGCCGCCGGACTACACCGGCAACGGCACCGGCAGCGTCCAGGTCGAGATCAAGCAGGGCGACACGCTCACCGACATGGGCAACCGGCTGGTGGACGACGGCGTGGTCAAGAGCACCCGCGCCTTCGTCAAGGCGGCCGAGGACAAGGGCGCCACCTCGGTCCAGCCGGGCCTGTACACCCTGCACCACCGGATGTCGGCCGCCGCGGCGCTCGCCGCGCTGGCGAACCTCGCCAACAGCAAGGCGGTCATCGTCCCCGAGGGCATGCGGGCGGTCCAGGTGTACTCCCGGATCGACACCGTGCTGCACCTGGCGCCGGGCACCACCGCGAAGGTGGCGAAGGCGGACGCCGGGCAGCTCGGCCTGCCCTCCTATGCCAAGGGCAACCCGGAGGGCTTCCTCTTCCCGACCCGCTACAACGTCGGGGCCGGGACCAAGCCGCTGGACCTGCTCAAGCAGATGGTCGCGCAGGCGGAGTCGGAGTACGCCAACCTCGGCATCGCGCACCCGCCCGCGGCCTCCGGTCTCGGCAACCCCTACGACGTGCTGGTCGAGGCCAGCATCGTGCAGGCGGAGGGCGCGGACTCGGCCGACTTCGGGAAGATCGCCCGGGTCCTGTACAACCGCCTCCACACCAACGCCACCAACGGCAAGCTGGAGATGGACTCGACGATCAACTACGCGCTCAACCGATCCACCCTGATCACCACCTCCGCCGACCAGCAGACGGACTCGCCCTACAACACGTACAAGTACAAGGGCCTGCCGCCGGGGCCGATCGGCAACCCGGGCGCCGCCGCCATCCAGGCCGTGCTCAACCCGACCCCGGGCGACTGGGTCTTCTTCGTCACCGTCAAGCCGGGCGACACCCGCTTCACCGACAGCTACGCGGTGCAGCAGCAGAACGTCGCCGCGTTCAACGCGTACCAGAAGGAGCACGGCTCATGACCCCGGACGTGCCGCCGGGCGCCCGCCGCGCCGCCGTGCTCGGCTCGCCGATCGCGCACTCGCTCTCGCCGGCGCTGCACCGCGCCGCCTACGCCGAACTCGGGCTGGACGGCTGGAGTTACGACCGCTTCGAGGTGGACGAGCCGGCCCTGCCCGGCTTCGTCGCCGGGCTCGGCCCGGAGTGGGCCGGGCTGTCGCTCACCATGCCGCTGAAGCGGGCGGTGATCCCGCTGCTGGACGAGGTCTCCGCCACGGCCCGCTCGGTGAACGCGGTGAACACGCTGGTGCTGCGGCCGGACGGCAGCCGCTTCGGCGACAACACCGACATCCCCGGCCTGGTCGCCGCGCTCGCCGAGCGCGGAGTGGCGAAGGCCGACTCGGCGGCCGTGCTGGGCGCCGGGGCGACCGCCTCCTCGGCGCTGGCCGCGCTGGCTCGGATCTGCCCGCGCGGCGAGGTCACCGCCTATGTGCGCGGCGAGCAGCGCGCGGCCGAGGTGCGGGCGCTGGGAGAGGCACTGGGCCTGGCGGTGACGCCGGCGCCGTGGGAGCGGCGGGCGGAGGCCTTCGGCGCGGAGCTGGTGATCTCCACGACCCCGGCCGGGGCGACCGACGACCTCGCCGCCGCCGTCCCGGACGCGCCCGGCGTGCTCTTCGACGTGCTCTACCACCCGTGGCCGACCCCGCTGGCCGCCGCCTGGGAGGCCCGCGGCGGCCGGGTGCTGGGCGGCCTCGACCTGCTGGTCCACCAGGCGGTGCTCCAGGTGGAGGCGTTCACCGGCCGCGCCCCCGCCCCGCTCGCCGCCATGCGGGCCGCCGGCGCCGCCGCGCTGGCCGCCGCGCACTGAGCCCCGCGCACCGATGCCGAGCCGCGTACCCGGCCGACCTGACACAGCTGCGCCCGGGATGCGGACCAGCGCCCGGGCCGGGGACCGTCCGTGGGAGGATCGGGGCAGGTACACGGCGTTCAGGAGGACTTCCGTTGGGTAGGTTGCGCTGGCTGACGGCGGGGGAGTCGCACGGCCCCGCACTCGTGGCGACTCTGGAGGGCCTGCCCGCGGGCGTCCCGGTCACCACCGCGATGGTGGCGGACGCCCTCGCCCGGCGCCGGCTCGGCTACGGCCGCGGCGCCCGGATGAAGTTCGAGCAGGACGAGGTGACCTTCCTCGGCGGCGTGCGGCACGGCCTCAGCCTCGGCTCGCCGGTCGCGATCATGGTCGGCAACACCGAATGGCCCAAGTGGGAGCAGGTCATGTCGGCCGACCCGGTCCCCGCCGAGGTGCTCGACGGCCTGGCGCGCAACGCCGCGCTGACCCGCCCCCGCCCCGGCCACGCCGACCTCGCCGGGATGCAGAAGTACGGCTTCGACGAGGCCCGCCCGATCCTGGAGCGCGCCTCCGCGCGCGAGACCGCCGCCCGGGTCGCGCTCGGCGCGGTCGCCCGCTCCTACCTCAAGGAGACCGCCGGCATCGAGATCGTCTCGCACGTGGTCGAACTCGGCGCGGCCAAGGCCCCGTACGGGCTGGTCCCGGTCCCGGCCGACCAGCAGCGGCTGGACGCGGACCCGGTGCGCTGCCTGGACTCCGACGCCTCGGACGCGATGGTCGCCGAGATCGACCAGGCCCACAAGGACGGCGACACCCTCGGCGGCGTCGTCGAGGTGCTGGCCTACGGCGTGCCGGTGGGCCTCGGCTCGCACGTGCACTGGGACCGCCGGCTGGACGCGCGGCTCGCCGCCGCCCTGATGGGCATCCAGGCGATCAAGGGCGTCGAGGTCGGCGACGGCTTCGAGCTGGCCCGCGTCCCCGGCTCGCAGGCGCACGACGAGATCGAGCCGACCGCCGACGGCATCCGCCGCCGCTCCGGCCGCTCCGGCGGCACCGAGGGCGGGCTCTCGACCGGTGAGCTGCTGCGCGTCCGCGCCGCGATGAAGCCGATCGCGACCGTGCCGCGCGCGCTGGCCACCGTCGACGTCCGCACCGGCGAGGTCGCCCAGGCCCACCACCAGCGCAGCGACGTCTGCGCGGTGCCGGCCGCCGGGATCGTGGCCGAGGCCATGGTGGCCCTGGTGCTGGCGGACGCGGTGGCGGAGAAGTTCGGCGGCGACAGCGTCGCCGAGGTGCGCCGCAACCTGGCCGGCTACCTGGAGAACCTGGTGGTGCGCTGAGATGCCCGACGCTGCTGGGTCCGGGCCCGTGGTCGTGCTGTGCGGCCCGATGGGGGTGGGCAAGTCCACCGTCGGCGCGCTGCTCGCGGAGCGCCTCGGCGTCTCCTACCGCGACACCGACGCGGACGTGGAGGCCGCCGAGGGTCGGCCGATCAGCGACATCTTCGTCGACGAGGGCGAGCCCTACTTCCGCGAGGCGGAGGCCCGCGCGGTGGCGGAGGCGCTCGCCTCGCACGACGGCGTGCTCGCCCTCGGCGGCGGCGCGGTGCTGCGGCCGGAGACCCGGGCGCTGCTGGCCGGCCGGCCGGTGGTCTTCCTGTCGATGGACGTCGACGCGGCGGCGGAGCGGCTCCACCTGGACCGCTCCCGCCCGCTGCTGCTGGGCAACCCGCGCCGCAAGTGGCGCGAACTGATGGAGGAGCGCCGCCCGCTGTACACCGAGGTGGCGCGCGTGGTGGTCGACACGGACGGCCGCAGCCCCGAGCAGGTGGCCGCGGACGTGCTCACGGCACTGGAGCTGAAGGACGCATGACGGACCGTCAGGAGATTGTTCGGATCCCGGTCGCCGGCAGCGCCGGCACCGAGCCCTACGAGGTGCTGGTGGGCCGGGCGCTGCTCGGCGAGCTCCCCGGGCTGATCGGCCCCAAGGCGCAGCGTGTCGCGGTGGTGCACCCGGAGGCGCTGTCCGCCACGGGCGAGGCCGTCCGCGAGGACCTGGCCGCGCAGGGCTACGAGGCGATCGCCCTCCAGGTGCCGAACGCCGAGGACGCCAAGACCGCCGAGGTCGCCGCGTACTGCTGGACGGTGCTCGGCCAGACCGGCTTCACCCGCAGCGACGTGATCGTGGGCGTCGGCGGCGGGGCGACCACCGACCTGGCCGGCTTCGTCGCCGCCAGCTGGCTGCGCGGGGTGCGCTGGATCGCCGTGCCGACGACCGTGCTCGGCATGGTCGACGCCGCGGTCGGCGGCAAGACCGGCATCAACACCGCCGAGGGCAAGAACCTGGTCGGCGCCTTCCACCCGCCCGCCGGGGTGCTGGCCGACCTGGCGGTGCTGGAGAGCCTGCCGCGGCACGACTACGTCTCGGGCCTGGCCGAGGTCGTCAAGGCAGGGTTCATCGCGGACCCGGTGATCCTCGACCTGATCGAGTCCGACCCGGAGGCGGCGACCCGCCCGGACGGCCCGCACACCGCCGAGCTCATCGAGCGCTCGATCCGGGTCAAGGCGGAGGTCGTCGGCGAGGACCTCAAGGAGTCCGGCCGCCGGGAGTTCCTCAACTACGGCCACACCCTGGGCCACGCCGTCGAGCGCAACGAGCGCTACCGCTGGCGGCACGGCGCGGCGGTCAGCGTCGGCCTGGCCTTCGCCGCCGAGCTCGGCCGGCTGGCCGGCCGGCTGGACGACGCCACCGCGGACCGGCACCGCAGCGTGCTGGCCTCCCTCGGCCTGCCGCTGACCTACCAGGCCGACGCCTGGCCGCGACTGCTGGAGGCCATGAAGGTCGACAAGAAGTCGCGCGGCGACCGGCTGCGCTTCGTGGTCCTCGACGGGCTGGGCAAGCCCGCGATCCTGGAGGCGCCGGACCCCTCGCTGCTGGTCGCCGCGTACGCGGAGATCGGCCGCTGACCCGCCCGCCGGCCCGCTCGCGCCATCGGAGCCGCTGGTGACACACGGTCACTTCGCCCACCCCCCGGGGTACGCCCCCGCCCCCGGGGGGCAGCCGCCGCATGCCCAGGGGTTCGCGCAGGCGCCGGGCCGGGCGCCGGGACTGCCGCAGTCGCCGCCGGCCGGGCCCGCGAGTCCGGCGGGCCCCGCCGGTCCGGCCGGGTCGATGCCGCCGACGTCCGGGCAGCCGATGGGCTCCGGGCCGCCGGCCGCGGGCCCCGCCGCGCCCTCCCCGCCGCAGCCCGGACCGGAGGGCGGCCAGGGGGCGCTGCCGGGGACCACCGCGCCGGTCGCGGTGCTGCTGATCGGCCCGGCCGGCGCCGGGAAGACCACCGTGGCCCGGTTCTGGGCGGACCACCGGCCGACCGTCACCGCGCACATCTCGCTGGACGACGTCCGCGAGTGGGTGCGCTCCGGCTTCGCGCACCCGGACGAGGGCTGGAACGAGCGCTCCGAGACCCAGTACCGGCTGGCCCGCCGCACCTGCGGCTTCGCCGCCCGCAACTTCCTTGCGGGCGGGGTCTCCTGCATCATCGACGACGCGGTCTTCCCGGACTGGCCGGCCGTCGGCCTCGGCGGCTGGAAGCGCCACGTCGGCCAGGCCCTGCTGCCGGTCGTGCTGCTGCCGGGGCTGGAGACGGTGCTGCGCCGCAACGCCGAGCGCACCGGCCACCGCCGGCTGCCCGACGAGCAGGTCGCCTCGATCCACGGCCGGATGGCGGGCTGGTTCGGCTCCGGGCTGCCGATCATCGACAACTCCCGGCTCGACGTCCCGGCCACCGCGCAGGCACTCGACCAGGTGATCCAGCAGGCGACGGCGCGTCCCCCGGGCTGGTGAACCCGGCGGGCGGCGGTTGACGCCCGCGCATAGGGTCGCTGCATGTCCGATGTGCACGCCGCCCGCCGCGAGCGCCTGCGCGGGCTCTGCCGTGCCGCCGGGCTGGACGCCGCGCTGGTCACCCGCCCGGCGAACGTCCGCTGGCTGACCGGGCGGGCGGTGGACGACCCGGAGGCGGCGGCGCTGCTGCTCACCCCGGACCAGGCCCTGCTGGCCCTGGCCGCCGGCGGCGCCCCGGCCGGCTCCGGAGACACGGGGAGCGCCGTGGCTGACGACGACGGCCTGCGCGCGCTCACCGTCCCGCCCGCCGCGGACCCCGCCGGCGCCGCCGCCGAGCGCGCCGCCGCCGCGGGCGTCGCCCGGCTGGGCGTGGAGGAGCACGCGCTCACCGTCTCCCGGCACCGGGCCCTGAGCCGGCTGCTCGCCCCCGGCGTCCCCGCCGACCTGGCCCGGGCGGTCGAGCGGCTGCGGGTGGTCAAGGACGAGGAGGAGCTGGCCTGCCAGCGGGTGGCCGCCGAGATCGCCGACCAGGCGCTGTCCGAGCTGCTGGAGTCGATCCTGGTCGGCCGTACCGAACGGCACCTGGCCATGGAGCTGGAGCGGCGGATGGTGGACCACGGTGCCGACGGCCCCGCGTACCCGGTCCGGGTCGGCGCGGGGGAGCACTCCGGCGAGGTCGCGCACACCCCCTCCGACCGCCGGGTGGAGGAGGGAGACTTCCTCACCGTCTCGCTCGGTGCCTGCTACCGCGGCTACCGCACCTCGGCCACGCGGACGTTCGTCATCGGCGCGCCCCCGGCCGACTGGCAGTCGGAGCTGCACGCGCTGGTCTTCGCCGCGCAGCGGGCCGCCCGCGAGACCCTCGCGCCCGGCCGCAGCTGCCAGGAGGTGGACGCCGCCGCCCGCCGGGTGCTGCGCGACGCCGGACGCGACGGCGGAGCGCCGCGCCCGGCAGGTCACGGGGTCGGACTGGAGATCGCGGAGGACCCGCGTCTCGGCCCTGACGACATGGGTAGACTGGACGCTTGTGTGCCGGTCACCGTCGGTCAGGGAGTGCAGCTCCCCGGCAGGGGCGGGGTCAGGATCGAGGACACACTCGTGGTCCGTCCCCACGCCGAGGGCGGACCGGAGTTGCTCACCATCACGACCAAGGAACTGCTCGCGCTGTGAGAGCCGCGGGCGGCCCCGGGTCGGCACCGTACAAGCACACACGAGCCCCAAGCACACGCAGGAGACTCCGCGACCGTGGCGACCACCAACGACCTCAAGAACGGCATGGTGCTCAACCTCGACAACGGACTGTGGACCGTTGTCGAGTTCCAGCACGTCAAGCCCGGCAAGGGCCCGGCCTTCGTGCGCACCAAGCTGAAGCACGTCCTCTCCGGCAAGGTCGTCGACAAGACCTTCAACGCCGGTGTGAAGGTGGAGACCGCCAGCGTGGACCGGCGGAGCATGCAGTTCTCCTACAAGGACGGCTCGGACTTCGTCTTCATGGACACCGAGACCTACGAGCAGATCCACATCTCGCCGGAGACCGTCGGCGGCGCGGCCGACTACCTCCTCGAGGGCAACGACGCCACCGTGGCGATGCACGAGGGCGCGCCGCTGTACATCGAGCTCCCGACCTCGGTCGAGCTCGTCGTGCAGTACACCGAGCCCGGCGTGCAGGGCGACCGCTCCACCGGCGGCACCAAGCCGGCCACCCTGGAGACCGGCGCCGAGATCCAGGTGCCGCTGTTCATCACCACCGGCGAGAAGATCAAGGTCGACACCCGTGACGGCGGTTACCTCGGCCGGGTGAACTCGTAACGTGGCCGGCGCTCGCAACAAGGCCCGTACGCGCGCCTTCCAGATCCTCTTCGAGGCCGACCACCGCGGGGTGTCCCCGCAGGCCGTCCTCGCCGACTGGGTGGGCCGCGCCCAGCAGGTCCCCCGGGACGAGGGCACGCCGCCGGTCAGCGAGTACACCATGGAGCTGGTCGAGGGCTACACCCAGCACGCGGCCCGGATCGACGAGTTGATCGCCAGTTACGCCGTGGGCTGGACCCTGGACCGCATGCCGATCGTGGACCGCAACGTGCTGCGCCTCGGCGCGTACGAGCTGATCTGGGAGGACGGCGTCCCGGACGCGGTCGTCCTGGACGAGGCCGTGCAGATCGCCAAGGAGTTCTCCGGCGACGACGCGCCCGCCTTCGTCAACGGCCTGCTGGCCCGCTTCCAGGACCTCAAGCCCTCGCTGCGCGCCTCCCGCGGGGAGTGACGCGGCAGGGGCGCGCGAGACCGCGCCCGACGCCCCGGCCGCCGGACCCGATCCGGCGGCCGGGGCGTTTCCGTGCTCCCACGAGGTGCCGGTGCGGGCCGGACGCGTCACGTTCTGTTGCGGCTCTGTGACACACGGTGCGTATGCGTCGTGCGGGGCGGGGGAGGACCGAGGGTAGATCGTGATCACGCCCCAGGGAGGCCCAGATGCCCAGGCACGCCCGCACCCGCACCGCCGGACTGACCGCGTCCGCCCGCCGCTGCCCCGCCGCCCGCACCGCCGGCTCCGCTTCCGCCGAGCCCGACCCCGGCCGCGCCCGCGCGGAGGAGCGGCGGCAGGCGGAGCTCGGGGATCCGCTGCTGCTCGGCGTGGTCACCAGTGCCGCCGACCACGCCCGGCTCGCCGCCCGCGGCGGTCTGTCCGCCCCGGACCACCGCGGCTACCTCCGCGAGGTGGAAGCCGCCCTTCGGGACGCGGTCCGAGGCGGCCACGAGGTCTACGGCCGCCGCTTCCACCCGGGCGACCTGGACGCCTGGTGCGCCGAGCACGGGGTGCGCCCGGGCAGCCGCGGCAGCCACCGCGCCTACATCGAGGACCCGGAGGGCGAACCGGACTGGGTGCGCTGGACGGGCGGCCGGCTGCCGGAGTTCCTCGCCGCCCTGGACCGGGCGCACGAGCGCGGCAGCGTCCACCGCGGGCTGGACCGCATGCTCGGCGCCACCGCCGAGGCCGCGGCGGCCGGCGGCTCCTTCCCGGAGGCCCTGCTGCGCCCGGCGTACGCGGCCGGGGTGCGGGCGCTCTGCGACCTGCTGGGCTCCGCCGCCCCCGGCGTCTACCGGCTGGCCTGCGCCGCCGACGGCGCCGAGGGCCGGATCGGGTTCTGCGCGGCGCTGGAGCTCGGCGCGGGCGAGCGGATGAGCATCGAGGAGGCCGACCTGGACGCGCTGTGCGCCCTGCTGTGCACCGCGCACGTGCTCGGGCTGAACGCCGGGCTGCTGCTCAACGGCCGCACTGCGGACGGCCGTTCGGCCGCGCGCGGCTGGTCGTTCGACGGCCGCGGCTACCACCGCCGCTGCCCGCTGGACCTGCTCGACGGCTTCGACGCCCCGCTGGCGGCCCGGGTCGCGGTCCCCGCCGCGCCGCCGTCCCCGGGCGCGGCGGCGACCCTGCGGCTGTCGTGAGCGCGAGGCTTCCGCAACGACGAAGCGGCCGGGCCCCGTCGGGTGCCCGGCCGCTTCGTCGTGCGCTGGGTTCAGATCGAGTCGTCCTCGCGGACCGCGCGCCGCGCGTCCGGGTTGAGCACGCCCCAGCTGATCAGCTGCTCGGTGAGGATCGACGGCGACTGGTCGTAGATGACGGCGAGGGTCCGCAGGTCGTCCTGGCGGATCGAGAGCACCTTGCCGTTGTAGTCGCCGCGCTGGCTCTGGATGGTGGCGGCGTAGCGCTGCAGCGGGCCGGCCTTCTCGGCCGGGACCTGGGAGAGCCGCTCCAGGTCCAGCACCAGGCGCGGCGGCGGCTCGGCGGCCCCGCCCGGGGTGCCGCCCGGGAGCAGCTCCTGCACCGGCACTCCGTAGAACTCCGCCAGCTCGGCCAGGCGCTGGACGGTCACCGCGCGGTCGCCGCGCTCGTAGGAGCCGACCACCACCGCCTTCCAGCGGCCCTGGGACTTCTCCTCGACGCCGTGCAGGGACAGCCCCTGCTGCGTGCGGATCGCGCGCAGCTTCGCTCCGAGCTGTTTCGCGTAGTCGCTGGACATTGGTCTCCCCGGACAAGGTGGGTGCAACGGGCGGTGCGCGCGACTGCAGAACTGTGCGGCCGACAACGCCGCGGTGTGGCGGCCGGCGGAAACCGGCCGTAACTGACAGTGAGGTTACGCAGCGTGAAGAGAGTTCGTCAAGCCGAATGGGTCAGCCGTGCGACCGGAGCGGTCGCGCCCGCGGGCAGCGCGCGGGCAGCCTCCGGACCGCCTCCGGACTGCTCCCGGGCCCTGTCCGGGCCGCCGGGCGCCGCCCTGGTAAGCTGGCCGGAAGTGACCTGCCGTGACCGGTAGGCGCACATTCCAGACATCCTTTAAGGCCCGTCCCGTGAGGCGGGGAAGGAGGTCCGCTTCCGCATGACCGAATCCACCGGCGCGGCCAGGACGGCGCAGCAGCCGCAGGCCGCCCATCGGGTACTGGACGACGGCGACATCGCCCGCGTCCTCACCCGCATCTCGCACGAGATCGTCGAACGCGCCAAGGGCGCCCAGGACGTCGTGCTGCTCGGCATCCACACCCGGGGCGTCCACCTCGCCCGCCGGCTGCGTGCCAAGCTCACCGAGATCACCGGCCGGGAGATCCCGCTCGGCTCCCTCGACATCACCATGTACCGCGACGACCTGCGGCTCAGGCCCGCGCGGGCGCTGGAGCACACCGAGGTCCCGCCCGGCGGCGTCGACGGCGCCCTGGTCGTCCTGGTCGACGACGTGCTCTTCTCCGGCCGCACCGTGCGCGCCGCGCTGGACGCCCTGAACGACATCGGCCGCCCCCGCGCCGTACAGCTCGCCGTGCTGGTCGACCGCGGCCACCGCGAACTGCCGATCCGCGCCGACTACGTCGGCAAGAACCTGCCGACCTCGCTGCGCGAGTCGGTGCGGGTCCAGCTCACCGAGACCGACGGCCGGGACGCCGTCTACCTCTGGGACACGACCGGCCGGGACGACGCCGGCCGGCACGACGGAGCCGAGAAGTGAGGAAGAACCTGGTCTCGGCGGCCGACCTGGCCCGGGAGGACGCGCTGCTGATCCTCGACACGGCCGAGGAGATGGCCGCCCTCGCCGACCGCCCGATCAAGAAGCTGCCCACACTGCGCGGCCGGACGGTGGTGAACCTCTTCTTCGAGGACTCCACCCGCACCCGCACCTCCTTCGAGGTGGCCGAGAAGCGGCTCTCCGCCGACGTCATCAACTTCTCCGCCAAGGGCTCCTCGGTCTCCAAGGGCGAGTCGCTCAAGGACACCGCGCTGACCCTGCAGGCCATGGGCGCCGACGCGGTGGTCGTCCGGCACAGCGCCTCCGGCGCGCCGCAGCGCCTCGCCGAATCCGACTGGCTGCACGGCAGCGTGATCAACGCCGGGGACGGCACCCACGAGCACCCCACCCAGGCCCTGCTGGACGCCTTCACCCTCCGCCGCCACCTCAACCCGGGCGCCGGGCACGACCTGGCCGGCCGCCGGGTCGCGATCGTCGGCGACATCCTGCACAGCCGGGTCGCCCGCTCCAACGTGCGCCTGCTGCACACCCTGGGCGCCGAGGTCGTGCTGGTCGCCCCGCCCACCCTGCTGCCGATCGGTGTCGAGGGCTGGCCCTGCACGGTCTCCTACGACCTGGACGCGGTGCTGCCCAAGGCCGACGCGGTGATGATGCTGCGCGTGCAGCGGGAGCGGATGAACGCCGCGTTCTTCCCCACCGAGCGCGAGTACTCCCGCCGCTACGGGCTGGACGGGCGGCGGATGGCCGCGATGCCGGAGCACGCCGTGGTGATGCACCCCGGGCCGATGGTCCGCGGCATGGAGATCACCGCCGAGGTCGCCGACTCCCCGCGCTGCACGGTCGTCGAGCAGGTCGCGAACGGCGTCAGCGTCCGGATGGCCGTGCTCTACCTGCTGCTCGGCGGCGCGCAGCCGGCCGGCGCGGCCCCCGTCCCGAACCAGGCCGGCGCCGCCGGCACCACCGCCGAGGAGAACGCCCAGTGAGCGGCTACCTGATCAAGAACGCGTCGGTCCTCGGCGGTGAGCCCACCGACCTGCGCCTCGCCGACGGCCTGATCGCCGAGACCGGCACCGGCCTGACCGCCGGCGAGGGCGAGCGGGAGATCGACGCGGCCGGGCTGATCGCCCTGCCCGGCCTGGTCGACCTGCACACCCACCTGCGCGAGCCCGGCCGCGAGGACGCCGAGACGGTCCTCACCGGCACCCGGGCCGCGGCCAAGGGCGGCTTCACCGCCGTCCACGCGATGGCCAACACTTTCCCGGTGGCCGACACCGCCGGCGTCGTCGAGCAGGTCTGGCGGCTCGGCCGCGAGTCCGGCTACTGCGACGTCCGCCCGGTCGGCGCGGTCACCGTCGGACTGGAGGGCAAGAAGCTCGCCGAACTCGGCGCGATGGCCGACTCCGCGGCCGGCGTCCGGGTCTTCTCCGACGACGGCAAGTGCGTCGACGACGCGGTGATCATGCGCCGGGCGCTGGAGTACGTGAAGGCCTTCGGCGGCGTCGTCGCCCAGCACGCGCAGGAGCCGCGGCTGACCGAGGGCGCGCAGATGAACGAGGGGCCGGTCTCCGGCGAGCTCGGGCTGCGCGGCTGGCCGGCGGTCGCCGAGGAGGCGATCATCGCCCGGGACGTGCTGCTCGCCGCGCACGTCGGCTCCCGGCTGCACGTCTGCCACGTCTCCACGGCCGGCTCGGTGGAGATCGTCCGCTGGGCCAAGTCCAAGGGCTGGGACGTCACCGCCGAGGTCACCCCGCACCACCTGCTGCTCACCGACGAGCTGGTCCGCTCCTACGACCCGGTCTACAAGGTCAACCCGCCGCTGCGCAGCCAGGCGGACGTGCTCGCGCTGCGCGAGGCGCTCGCCGACGGCACGATCGACGCCGTGGCCACCGACCACGCCCCGCACCCCGCGGAGGACAAGGACTGCGAGTGGGCCGCCGCCGCGATGGGCATGGTCGGCCTGGAGACCGCGCTCTCCGTGGTCCAGCACACCATGGTCGACACCGGGCTGATGGACTGGGCGCAGGTCGCCGACCGGATGTCGGCCCGCCCGGCGGTGATCGGCCGGGTCGCCGGCCAGGGCCGCCCGATCGCGACCGGCGAGCCGGCCCACCTGGTGCTGCTCGACCCGGCGCACCGCGCGCAGGTCGCCCCGGAGGCCTTCGCCACCCGCAGCCGCAACACCCCCTACCGGGGGATGGAGCTGCCGGGCCGGGTGGTCGCCACCTTCCTGCGCGGCGAGCCGACGGTGCTGGGCGGAGAGCTGGTGGAGCGATGAGCAGCGCAGCGCCGGCCCAGGCGGCCGTACTGGCCGCGCACTCCGCCCCGACCGAGAACACCGGCGACCTGACCGGCTGGGTGGTCGGCCTGGTCATCCTGGTGGCGGTCGTCTACTGGCTGATGCGGCAGGGCTGGAAGTGGCGCGCCACCCTCCAGTCGGGTCTGCCGCCGCTGCCCGCGCTGCCGCCGGAGCACGCGGACCCCATCCTGGAGCTGGAGGGCCGCTACCACGGCTCCACCGCCGCCGGGAAGTGGCTGGACCGGATCGTCGCGCGCGACCTGGGTACGCGCTCTCTGGTCGAGCTCACGCTGACGGAGGAGGGGCTGCGCGTGGTCCGCCCCGCCTCGACCGACTTCTTCGTGCCGCGCTCCGCGCTGCGCGGGGCCCGCACCGACCGGGCGATCGCCGGGAAGGTGCTGCCCGAGGGCGGCCTGCTGGTGGTGACCTGGGAGCACGGCGGCACGCTGCTGGACTCCGGGTTCCGCTCGGAGCACCCCGAGGAGCACCTGGCCTGGGTGGCCGCCGTCGAGCGGCTCCTGCCGCCCGGCAGCGGGACCCCCGACAACCACGCTGACGACAACGCCGCACAGAGCAAGAAAGGCGCAGAATGACCCCCCGCACCCGCGTCCCGGCCGTCCTGGTCCTCGAGGACGGCCGCATCTTCCGGGGACAGGCCTACGGCGCCGTCGGTGAGACCTTCGGCGAGGCCGTCTTCAACACCGGCATGACCGGCTACCAGGAGACCCTGACCGACCCGTCCTACTACCGCCAGATCGTGGTGATGACCGCCCCGCAGATCGGCAACACCGGCGTCAACGACGAGGACCCGGAGTCCGGCCGGATCTGGGTGGCCGGTTACGTCGTGCGCGACCCCGCGCGCGTCCCCTCCAGCTGGCGCTCGGTGCGCAGCCTCGACGAGGAGCTGAGCGCGCAGGGCGTGGTCGGGATCAGCGGCGTGGACACCCGCGCGCTCACCCGCCACCTGCGCGAGCGCGGCGCCATGCGGGCCGGCGTCTTCTCCGGCGAGGCGCTGGCGGACGACGCCGCGCTGCTGGCGAAGGTGAAGGCCTCCCCGCAGATGGTCGGCGCCGATCTGGCCGGCGAGGTCGCCACCGCCGAGGCCTACGTGGTCCCGGCGCAGGGCGAGAAGCGCTTCACCGTGGCCGCGCTGGACCTCGGCATCAAGGGCATGACCCCCTACCGGATGGCCGAGCGCGGCATCGAGGTGCACGTGCTGCCGGCGAACGCCACCGCAGAGGACGTCTACGCGGTGAACCCGGACGGCGTGTTCTTCTCCAACGGCCCCGGCGACCCGGCCACCGCCGACCAGCAGGTCGCCCTCGCCCGCGAGGTGCTCGGCCGGAAGACCCCGTTCTTCGGGATCTGCTTCGGCAACCAGCTGCTCGGCCGCGCGCTCGGCTTCGGCACCTACAAGCTCAAGTACGGCCACCGCGGCATCAACCAGCCGGTGCAGGACCGCACCACCGGCAAGGTCGAGGTCACCGCGCACAACCACGGCTTCGCGGTGGACGCGCCGACCGACCAGGTCTCCGAGACCGACTTCGGCCGGGTCGAGGTCTCCCACGTCTGCCTCAACGACGACGTGGTCGAGGGCCTGCAGTGCCTGGACACGCCCGCGTTCTCCGTCCAGTACCACCCGGAGGCGGCCGCCGGTCCGCACGACGCCTCCTACCTGTTCGACCGCTTCATCGAGCTCATGGAGGGCCAGCGTGCCTAAGCGCACCGATATCCAGTCCGTCCTGGTCATCGGCTCGGGCCCGATCGTCATCGGCCAGGCCGCCGAGTTCGACTACTCGGGGACCCAGGCCTGCCGCGTGCTCAAGGCCGAGGGCCTGCGCGTCATCCTGGTCAACTCCAATCCTGCGACGATCATGACCGACCCGGAGATCGCCGACGCCACCTACGTCGAGCCGATCACCCCGGAGTTCGTCGAGAAGATCATCGCCAAGGAGCGCCCGGACGCCCTGCTGCCAACCCTCGGCGGGCAGACCGCGCTCAACACCGCCATCTCGCTCGCCAAGTCCGGTGTGCTGGAGAAGTACGGCGTGGAGCTGATCGGCGCCAACGTCGAGGCGATCGAGAAGGGCGAGGACCGCGAGCGCTTCAAGGGCGTCGTCGAGGCCGTGCGGCAGAAGATCGGGCACGGCGAGTCCGCCCGCTCGGTCATCTGCCACACCATGGACGAGGTGCTGGCCGGCGTCGAGACGCTCGGCGGCTACCCGGTCGTGGTCCGGCCCTCCTTCACCATGGGCGGCGCCGGCTCCGGCTTCGCCCACGACGAGGAGGACCTGCGCCGCATCGCCGGCACCGGCCTCGCGCTCTCCCCGACCACCGAGGTGCTCCTGGAGGAGTCCATCCTCGGCTGGAAGGAGTACGAGCTGGAGCTGATGCGCGACCGCAACGACAACGTCGTGGTCGTCTGCTCCATCGAGAACTTCGACCCGATGGGCGTGCACACCGGCGACTCCATCACCGTTGCCCCGGCGATGACCCTCACCGACCGCGAGTACCAGGTGCTGCGCGACATCGGCATCGCCGTCATCCGCGAGGTCGGCGTCGACACCGGCGGCTGCAACATCCAGTTCGCGGTCAACCCGGAGGACGGCCGGGTCATCGTCATCGAGATGAACCCGCGCGTCTCGCGCTCCTCGGCGCTGGCGTCGAAGGCCACCGGCTTCCCGATCGCCAAGATCGCCGCCAAGCTGGCCGTCGGCTACAGCCTGGACGAGATCCCCAACGACATCACCCAGGAGACCCCGGCCTCCTTCGAGCCGACCCTCGACTACGTGGTGGTCAAGGTGCCGCGGTTCGCCTTCGAGAAGTTCCCCTCCGCCGACGCCACCCTCACCACCACCATGAAGTCGGTGGGCGAGGCCATGGCGCTGGGCCGCAACTTCCCCGAGGCGCTGCAGAAGGCGCTGCGCTCGCTGGAGAAGAAGGGCTCGCAGTTCGACTTCGCCTCCGAGCCGGGAGACAAGGCCGAGCTGCTGGCCAAGGCCGCGGTCCCGACCGACGGCCGGATCAACACCGTCATGGCGGCGATCCGGGCCGGCGCCACCCCGCAGGAGGTCTTCGACTCCACGAAGATCGACCCGTGGTTCGTCGACCAGCTCTTCCTGATCAAGGAGATCGCGGACGAGGTGGCCGCCACCGCCGAGCTCGACCCCGAGCTGCTGCGCCACGCCAAGCGGCACGGCTTCTCCGACGAGCAGATCGGCGCGCTGCGCGGGCTCGCGCCGGACGTGGTACGCGAGGTCCGGCACGCGCTCAACATCCGCCCGGTCTACAAGACCGTGGACACCTGCGCCGCCGAGTTCGCCGCGAAGACCCCGTACTTCTACTCCTCCTACGACGAGGAGAGCGAGGTCGCCCCGCGCGAGAAGCCCGCGGTGATCATCCTGGGCTCCGGCCCGAACCGCATCGGCCAGGGCATCGAGTTCGACTACTCCTGCGTCCACGCCTCCTTCGCGCTCTCCGACGCCGGCTACGAGACCGTCATGGTCAACTGCAACCCGGAGACCGTCTCCACCGACTACGACACCTCCGACCGGCTCTACTTCGAGCCGCTCACCCTGGAGGACGTGCTGGAGATCGTGCACGCCGAGACCCAGGCCGGCCCGGTCGCCGGCGTGCTGGTGCAGCTCGGCGGCCAGACCCCGCTGGGCCTGGCGCAGGCGCTCAAGGACAACGGCGTGCCGATCGTCGGCACCTCGCCCGAGGCGATCCACCTCGCCGAGGAGCGCGGCGCCTTCGGCCGGGTGCTGGCCGAGGCCGGCCTGCCGGCCCCCAAGCACGGCACCGCCTTCTCCTTCGACGAGGCCAAGGCCATCGCCGACGAGATCGGCTACCCGGTCCTGGTCCGCCCCTCCTACGTGCTCGGCGGCCGCGGCATGGAGATCGTCTACGACGAGCCCTCCCTCGCCTCCTACCTGGAGCGGCACGCCGGCCTGATCTCCGAGCACCCGGTGCTGGTCGACCGCTTCCTGGACGACGCGATCGAGATCGACGTCGACGCCCTCTACGACGGCCAGGAGCTCTACCTCGGCGGCGTCATGGAGCACATCGAGGAGGCCGGCATCCACTCCGGCGACTCGGCCTGCGCCCTGCCGCCGATCACCCTCGGCGGGTACGACGTCAAGCGGCTGCGCGCGTCCACCGAGGCCATCGCCCGCGGGGTCGGCGTGCGCGGGCTGATCAACATCCAGTTCGCGCTGGCCGGGGACATCCTCTACGTGCTGGAGGCCAACCCGCGCGCCTCCCGGACCGTGCCGTTCACCTCCAAGGCCACGGCGGTGCCGCTGGCCAAGGCGGCGGCCCGGATCTCGCTCGGCGCCACCATCGCCGAGCTGCGCGCCGAGGGCCTGCTCCCCGCTCAGGGCGACGGCGGCACGCTGCCGATCGGCGCCCCGATCGCGGTCAAGGAGGCCGTGATGCCGTGGTCGCGCTTCCGCGACGCGCACGGCCGCGGCGTGGACACCGTGCTCGGCCCGGAGATGCGCTCCACCGGCGAGGTCATGGGCATCGACAAGGTCTTCGGCACCGCCTACGCCAAGTCGCAGGCCGGCGCCTACGGCGCGCTGCCCACCAAGGGCCGGGTGTTCGTCTCGGTCGCCAACCGCGACAAGCGCTCGCTGGTCTTCCCGGCCCGCGCCCTGGCCGAGCACGGCTTCGAGCTGCTCGCCACCAGCGGCACCGCCGAGGTGCTGCGCCGCAACGGCATCGACGCCAAGGTCGTCCGCAAGCACAGCGAGGGCGAGGGCCCGGACGGCGAGCGCACGGTCGTCCAGCTGATCCACGACGGGGAGATCGACCTGATCATCAACACCCCGTTCGGGACCGGCGGCCGACTGGACGGCTACGAGATCCGCACCGCCGCGATCGCCCGCGGCGTCCCGTGCCTGACCACCGTGCAGGCCATGGGCGCGGCCGTGCAGGGCATCGACCAGCTGGTGCGCGGCGAGGTCGGGGTCGGTTCGCTCCAGGAGCACGCCGCGTTCCTCGCCTCGGCCCGCCAGGGCTGAGATCCGCCGCCGGGCGCGGGGGCCGGTCGCCGGCCCCCGCGCCCCAGGACCAGGAGAGCCATGTACCAGCTGTTCTTCAACCTGATCTTCCGGCGGATGGATCCGGAGCAGGCGCATCACCTGGCGTTCGCCTGGATCCGCCTGGTCTCCCGGGTACCCCTGCTGCGCGGCGTGGTTCGCCGGGTGCTGGCCCCGCAGGACCCGGCGCTGCGGGTCCGCACGCTCGGGCTCGACCTGCCGGGGCCGTTCGGCCTCGCCGCCGGGTTCGACAAGAACGCGGTCGGCATCGACGGGCTGGCCGTGCTCGGCTTCGACTTCGTCGAGATCGGCACCGTCACCGCCCAGCCGCAGCCCGGCAACCCGGCCCCCCGGCTGTTCCGGCTGATCCCGGACCGGGCGCTGGTCAACCGGATGGGCTTCAACAACGAGGGGTCCGCCGCGGTCGCCGCCCGGCTGGCCGTGCGCCGCGCCCGCAAGCGCGGCCGGCACGACGACACCGTGGTCGGCGTCAACATCGGCAAGACCAAGGTGGTCCCCGAGGCGGAGGCGATCGCCGACTACGTCACCTCCACCGAGCGGCTGGCCCGCCAGGCGGACTACTTCGTCGTCAACGTCTCCTCGCCCAACACCCCCGGCCTGCGCGACCTCCAGGCCGTCGACCGGCTGCGGCCGCTGCTCACCGAGGTCCGCGCCACCCTGGACCGGGTCGCCGCCGAGCACGTCCCGCTGCTGGTGAAGATCGCCCCCGACCTGGCCGACGCGGACGTGGACGCGGTCGCGGACCTCGCCCTGGAACTCGGCCTGGACGGCATCATCGCCACCAACACCACCATCGGCCGCGAGGGCCTGCGCTCCTCGCGCGCCGCGGTCGAGGCGGCCGGCGCGGGCGGCCTGTCCGGCGCGCCGCTCAAGCAGCGCTCGCTGGAGGTGCTGCGCCGCCTGCACGCCCGCACCGAGGGGCGGCTGGTACTGGTCGGCGTCGGCGGCATCGAGACCGGCGACGACGTCTGGGAGCGGATCCTGGCCGGGGCCACCCTCGTCCAGGGCTACTCCGGCTTCATCTACCGGGGCCCGTTCTGGGCCCGCGGCGTGCACCGGCAGCTGGCCGCGCGGCTGCGCGCCAGCCGGTACGCCACCCTCGCCGAGGCCGTCGGCGCCGAGCACCGCGAGAAGGAGACCGCCGCGTGACCGCGACCGCCGCCGAGGACGCCCGCCGGGCGCACGCCGAGCCCTTCGGCGCCCGCCTGCGCCGGGCCATGGACACCCGCGGCCCGCTGTGCGTGGGCATCGACCCGCACTCCTCGCTGCTGCTGGAGTGGGGACTGACCGACGACGTGGCCGGGCTGGAGACCTTCACCCGCACCGTGGTGGAGGCGCTGGCCGACCGGGTCGCGGTGCTCAAGCCGCAGTCCGCCTTCTTCGAGCGCTTCGGCAGCCGGGGCGTCGCGGTGCTGGAGCGGGCCGTCGCCGACGCCCGCGCGGCCGGAGCGCTGGTGCTGATGGACGCCAAGCGGGGCGACATCGGCTCCACCATGGCGGCCTACGCCGAGGCCTTCCTCTCGCCCGCCTCCCCGCTGTTCTCCGACGCCGTCACGGTCAGCCCGTACCTCGGCTTCGGCTCGCTGGCGCCGGCCGTGGAGGCGGCCCGGGCCTCCGGCTCCGGGCTGTTCGCGCTGGCGCTGACCTCCAACCCGGAGGGCGCCTCGGTGCAGCGGGCGCGCGGCGCGGACGGCGCGACCGTGGCCGAGGGCGTGCTGCGGGCGCTGGCCGCGGAGAACGCCGGCGCCTCGCCGCTGGGCTCCTTCGGCGCGGTGGTCGGTGCCACCCTCGGCGACGCCGGGGTGGACCTGGACATCAACGGCCCGCTGCTCGCCCCCGGGATCGGCGCCCAGGGCGCCACGCCGGCGGACATCCCGCGGGTCTTCGGCGCCGCCGCGCACGCCGTGCTGCCGAGCGTCAGCCGGGGCGTGCTCACGGCGGGCCCGTCGGTGGCGGCGCTGCGCGAGGCGGCTCTGCGGTTCGCCGACGAGACCCGCGCGGCGCTGGCCTAGCCTCGCCTTTCGGGCGTCCGGCCGGGGCGCGCGGCCGCCACACGCTACTCCTCGTGTTCACAACGCGCCCCTCGTCCCCGCATTCGGAAGCCCCGAGCGCGTCGAACGCGGGTGATACGTCCGGAAAAGTCCTGGTCGGCCGAGTCTGACCAGGACTTTTCGCTTCCTTTCCCTGACGTGGCGCGTCAAGGGGGGTAGTCTCCGGCGGTAGGTCGATCGAGGCACCCGACTCTCGTTGCTCTCGCAGGTCAGAGCGGCTAGGTTGCTCGTTCGTCACAACCGGTAGTACTCCTATTCGTTCGAACACTGAGGTGAACGGCGTGGCACTTCCGCCCCTTACCCCTGAACAGCGCGCTGCTGCGCTCGCCAAGGCCGCTGAGGCTCGCCGGGAGCGCGCCGAGGTGAAGAACCGCCTGAAGCACAGCGGCGCTTCGCTGCACGACGTCATCAAGGCCGGCCAGGAGAACGAGGTCATCGGCAAGATGAAGGTCAGCGCTCTCCTGGAGAGCCTGCCCGGCGTCGGCAAGGTCCGCGCCAAGCAGATCATGGAGCGCCTCGGCATCAGCGAGTCCCGTCGGGTCCGCGGTTTGGGAACCAACCAGATCGCCTCGCTGGAGCGCGAGTTCGGCGGCGCCGCCAACTGAGCGGGCCCTCCGGGCGGAGGGGGCGGTCCGACCGTCCCCGACCGTCCGGGATACTTGCGGTATGAGTGAACGTCCGCGGCTGACCGTGCTCTCCGGCCCCTCCGGGGTCGGCAAGAGCACGGTCCTCGCCCATATGCGCAAGGCCCATCCGGAGGTCTGGTACTCGATCTCCGCCACCACCCGCAAGCCGCGGCCGGGTGAGCGGGACGGCGTCCAGTACTACTTCGTGGACGACGAGACCTTCGACAAGATGATCGCCAACGGCGAGTTCCTGGAGTGGGCCCGGTTCGCCGGCAACCGCTACGGCACGCCGCGCGGGCCGGTCGAGGAGCGGCTCGCCGCGGGCCGCCCGGTGCTGCTGGAGATCGAGCTGCAAGGCGCTCGGCAGGTGCGCGCGTCCATGCCGGAGGCGCATCTGGTGTTCCTCGCGCCCCCCTCCTGGGAGGAACTGGTCCGCCGGCTCACCGGCCGCGGCACCGAGCCCGAGGAGGTCATCGCCGAGCGGCTGCGCACCGCGAAGACCGAGCTGGCCGCCGAGTCGGAGTTCGACACCACCCTGGTCAACACCTCGGTCGGGGACGTCGCCGCGGAACTGCTAGCCTTGCTCAACGTATAGTCTGAGGCTTTCTGCCTCTTTCGTTCCTCCCTGTCGGAAGGTTTTCGCGTGTCCTCTTCCATGACCGCGCCCGAGGGCATCATCAACCCGCCGATCGACGAGTTGCTCGAGGCCACCGACTCCAAGTACAGCCTGGTGATCTACGCGGCCAAGCGCGCGCGCCAGATCAACGCCTACTACTCGCAGCTCGGCGAGGGCCTGCTGGAGTACGTCGGCCCGCTGGTGGACACGCACGTGCACGAGAAGCCGCTGTCGATCGCGCTCCGCGAGATCAACGCCGGCATGCTGACCGCCGAGGCCATCGAGGGCGCCCAGTAGGTCCCCGTCGGTCCGCCGGCGCGGCCGGAGCGTAGGCTCGGCCGAGTCGTGATCTTTCACGTGCGGTCCTCCGCCCCCTCGCCGGGGCTGCGGGGGGCCGCACGCGTGTCTGCCGCCGCGGGCCGGAACGGGCCCAGAACCAGGGGAGCCGATCGCAGATGGACACCGACGCCACCGGCAGCGCCGACGTCACCGGCAGCGCACGCCCGGACGTCGTCCTCGGGGTGAGCGGCGGCATCGCCGCGTACAAGGCGTGCGAGCTGCTGCGCCGCTTCACCGAGTCCGGCCACCGCGTGCGCGTGGTCCCGACCGAGTCCGCGCTGCACATGGTCGGCGAGGCCACCTGGGCCGCGCTCTCCGGGCAGCCGGTGAGCACGCAGGTGTGGGAGAGCGTGCACGAGGTGCCGCACGTCCGGATCGGGCAGGGCGCAGACCTCGTCGTCGTCGCGCCCGCGACCGCGGACATCCTGGCCAAGGCCGCCCACGGCCTCGCCGACGACCTGCTCACCAACACCCTGCTCACCGCGCGCTGCCCGGTGGTCTTCGCGCCCGCGATGCACACCGAGATGTGGGAGAACGCCGCCACCCAGGAGAACGTCGCCACGCTGCGCCGGCGCGGCGCGCTGGTGATCGAGCCCGCGGTCGGCCGGCTCACCGGCGCGGACACCGGCAAGGGGCGCTTCCCCGACCCCGGGGCGATCTTCGACTTCTGCCGCCGGGTGCTGGAACGCGGCGCCCGGGCCGGCGAGCAGGACCTGGCCGGGCGGCACGTGGTGGTCAGCGCGGGCGGCACCCGCGAGCCGCTGGACCCGGTCCGCTTCCTCGGGAACCGCTCCTCCGGCAAGCAGGGCTACGCGCTGGCGTCGGTGGCCGCCGCGCGCGGGGCGCGGGTGACGCTGGTCGCGGCCAACACCGAACTTCCGGACCCGGCGGGCGTGTCGGTGGTGCGGGTCGGCACGGCGCTGGAGATGCGGGAGGCCGTGCGCGAGGCCGCGGCCGAGGCCGACGCCCTGGTGATGGCGGCGGCGGTGGCCGACTTCCGGCCGGCGGTCTACGCCGAGGGAAAGATCAAGAAGGTGGAGGGCGCGGAGCCCGCGCCGGTGGCTCTCGTCCGCAACCCGGACATCCTGGCCGAGCTGAGCAGGGAGCGGGCGCGCGCGGGCCAGATCGTGGTCGGCTTCGCCGCCGAGACCGACGACGTGCTCGCCAACGGCCGCGCGAAGCTGGCCCGCAAGGGCTGCGACCTGCTGGTGGTCAACCAGGTCGGCGTCGACCGCGGCTTCGGCACCGAGCACAACGAGGCCGTGGTGCTCGCCGCGGACGGCACCGAGACCGAGGTGCCCCACGGCCCCAAGTCCGCGCTGGCCGACGTCGTCTGGGACCTGGTCGCCGAACGCCTCTGAACGCGCGGCGCCCCGGAGGGACGGCGCGGTGCGCTGAGCGGGCACCACCGCGAGCCCCCGCCGACGGCCTCCGGCCCGGCCCGATGCGGCGCCGGGGCGGGGCGTCAGGGTGCCACCACGGCGGCGGCTCCCTCAGGAGTCTGGGCGGGTTGGGGCGGGTGGCGGAGCCTGGCTCTGGGGATCCGGTGGTCGGCCCGATTGCGCGAGCGGTTGGCAGTGCCCGGCTCCGGGATGCCGGTCGCAGCCTGGCGGCGGTTTGCTTGGGTGTGGCCGGCGCGCGGGCCCCGCAGGGTGTCCGGGAGCCTGGGCGGAGCCGCGCGGGTGGCGGAGCCCGGTTCTCGGGAGCCGGTGGTCCGCGGGAGCGGACAGGTTGTGGGCGGGTGGCTGGGAGTGCCCGGCTCCGGGATGGGTGGCAGCACGGCGGCGGCTTGCTCGCGCCTGCCCGGCGCGCGGGCCCCGGCGGGAGCCTGGGCGGGTTGGGGCGAGTGGCGGAGCCTGGCTCTGGGGATCCGGTGGTCGGCCCGATTGCGCGGGCGGTGGGGAGTGCCCGGCTCCGGGATGCCGGCCGCAGCCTGGCGGCGGCTTGCTGGGCGTGGTCGGCGCGCGGGCCCCGCCGGGCGGTTGCGAGTGCGGGCGGCACGTCGGGGGCGGGGTCGCAGGGCGCGGCGCGCGGGAGCCGGTGGTCGGCGGTCGCGAGCCCTGGGTCGGGCGGATGCGGGTCCGGCGCGGCGCCGGGCGGCGGACCCGGGCCGGGCGCTCCGAAGCCGGCCTGGTCGCGCCAGGGCACCCTCGGGTGCGGCGGGAGCGCGGCCGCAGCGCGGCCGGACCGGCGGCGCCGGTCCGGCCGCGCTGGAGGGGCCGGTGTGAACCTGGGCACTTCGGCCGGGTCAGGCGGTGAGACACGATGTCCGGGGGCTGGTCAGCCGGGCTACACTCCCCGGAGTATCGTGCAATCCGCGTCGGTGATCACCCGGTCACTTCCGCGGTACCCGGAATTCATCGGGCGCCCCGGCTCACGCCGCCGGGCGCTCAGTCAGCAGCCGCTGCAACCCATGGGAGCGCTGTGTCTCGCCGCCTGTTCACCTCGGAGTCCGTGACCGAGGGCCACCCCGACAAGATCGCTGACCAGATCAGCGACACCATCCTGGACGCTCTGCTCAAGGACGACCCCAACTCGCGCGTGGCTGTGGAGACGCTGATCACCACCGGCCTGGTGCACGTCGCGGGCGAGGTCACCACCAAGGCCTACGCGCCGATCGCGCAGCTCGTCCGGGAGAAGATCCTGGAGATCGGCTACGACTCCTCCAAGAAGGGGTTCGACGGCGCCTCCTGCGGTGTGTCGGTGTCCATCGGCTCGCAGTCGCCGGACATCGCGCAGGGTGTGGACACCGCCTGGGAGAACCGGGTCGAGGGCGACGAGGACGAGCTGGACCGCCAGGGCGCCGGCGACCAGGGCCTGATGTTCGGCTACGCCTGCGACGACACCCGCGAGCTGATGCCGCTGCCGATCTACCTGGCGCACCGGCTCTCCAAGCGCCTGTCCGAGGTGCGTAAGAACGGGACCATCCCCTACCTGCGCCCGGACGGCAAGACCCAGGTCACCATCGAGTACGACGGCGACACCGCGGTCCGCCTGGACACGGTCGTGGTCTCCTCGCAGCACGCCTCCGACATCGACCTGGACTCGCTGCTCGCCCCCGACATCCGCGAGTTCGTCGTCGAGCCGGAGCTCAACGCGCTGCTGGAAGACGGGATCGAGCTGGACATCTCCGGCTACCGCCTGCTGGTGAACCCGACCGGCCGCTTCGAGATCGGCGGCCCGATGGGCGACGCCGGCCTCACCGGCCGCAAGATCATCATCGACACCTACGGTGGTATGGCCCGCCACGGCGGCGGCGCCTTCTCCGGCAAGGACCCGTCCAAGGTCGACCGCTCCGCCGCCTACGCGATGCGCTGGGTCGCCAAGAATGTGGTCGCGGCGGGCCTGGCCAAGCGCTGCGAGGTGCAGGTCGCCTACGCGATCGGCAAGGCCGAGCCGGTGGGCCTGTTCGTGGAGACCTTCGGCACCGAGACCGTCCCGGTCCCGGTGATCCAGAAGGCCATCACCGAGGTCTTCGACCTCCGCCCGGCCGCGATCATCCGCGACCTGGACCTGCTGCGCCCGATCTACGCCCAGACCGCCGCGTACGGCCACTTCGGCCGTGAGCTGCCGGACTTCACCTGGGAGCGCACCGACCGGGTCGACGCGCTGAAGGCCGCGGTCAGCGCCTGACGCGTCCGCGCGTCCGCGCATCCGTACGCCCCGGGCGGGGCGCCCCCTTCGCGGCGGGCGCCCCGCCCGGGGCGTCGTGCGCTCGGTGGCCGGTCCGCGACCGGTCCGCGCACGGGGCGCGGCCGGTCTTCGGACGGTTCCCGGCAGCGATGTCGGACCCCTCTGGTAGGACGTGAGCTGAGATGAGCACATCGCGCGACCCCGACGCCCCGCAGCCGCCCGCCGCCGCGCCGGAAGCCGGCGCGGGCGCCGAGGCCGCGTCCGCGGCGGGCGCGGAGCAGCTCGCGCTGATCCGGGAGGAGGTGCGGGCGGCCCGCAAGCGGCGCAAGGCCGCGCCCTCCGCGGCCCGGCTGCCGGTGGCGCGGGTCGCCGTGGACAAGGCGCTCTCGCACCTCGACCAGTACTTCGACTACTCCGTGCCGGCCCGGCTGGACGCGGAGGCGGTGCCCGGGGCCCGGGTCCGGGTCCGCTTCGGCGGCCACGTCGAGGACGGCCGGCGCACCGGCGGCTCGCTGGTCGACGGCTTCGTCGTGGAGCGCCTCGCGGCGAGCGACTACCCCGGCCCGCTCGCGCCGCTGCGGCAGGTGCTCTCCCCCGAGCCCGTGCTCTCGCCGGAGCTGCTGCGGCTGAGCCGCGCGGTCGCCGACCGCTACGCCGGGACGCTCGCGGACGTGCTGCAGCTGGCGGTCCCGCCGCGGCACGGCCGGGCGGAGGCCGAGCCCTCGCCCGAGCCGCGGCCCGCGCCGCCCGCGCCCGAGCCCGGCGGCTGGGCGCGCTACGCGCACGGCGAGTCCTTCCTGCGCGCGCTGGCCGCCGGCGAGGCGCCGCGCGCGGTGTGGACCGCGCTGCCCGGGCCCGGCTGGCCCGGCGAGCTGGCGCGCGCGGTCGCGGCGACGCTGGCCTCGGGCCGCGGCGCCCTGGTGCTGCTGCCGGACGGGCGGAGCCTGGAACGCGTGGACGCGGCGCTGCGCGCGCTGCTCGGCGGCGGCCTGCACGTCGCGCTGACGGCGGAGCTCGGCCCGGAGGAGCGCTACCGGCGCTGGCTCGCGGTCAGCCGCGGCGCGGTGCGGGCCGTCCTCGGCACCCGCGCGGCGATGTTCGCGCCGGTGCGCGACCTCGGGCTGGTGGCCATCTGGGACGACGGCGACGCCAGCCACAGCGAGCAGCGCGCCCCGCAGCCGCACGCCCGCGACGTGCTGCTGCTGCGCGCGGCCGACGCCGGGGCGGCGGCGCTGGTCGGCGGCCATGTGGTGACGGTCGAGGCGGCGCAGCTGGTGCACTCCGGCTGGGCGCGCCCGCTCGCCGCGGACCGCGCGGTGCTGCGCGCCGCGGCCCCGCTGGTGCGCACGGTCGGCGATCGCGACCTCGCCCAGGACGCGGCGGCACGCACCGCCCGCCTGCCCACGCTCGCCTGGCGGACCGCCCGGGACGCGCTGGAGCGCGGGCCGGTGCTGGTGCAGGTGCCGCGGCGCGGGTACGTGCCGCGGCTGGGCTGCGCGCGCTGCCGCGAGTCGGCGCGCTGCGGCCGCTGCCACGGCCCGCTGGAGGCGCGGAGCGCGGACGGGCTGCTGCACTGCGCTTGGTGCGGGCGGCCGGAGGCCGGCTGGAGCTGCCCGGAGTGCGGGTCCACCCGGACCCGCGCGGTCGTGGTCGGGGCCAAGCGCACCGCGGAGGAGCTCGGCCGCGCGTTCCCGCACGTGCCGGTGCGCACCTCCGGGCGCACCACCGGGCGCGAGGGCGTACTCGCCACCGTTCCGGACCGGCCGGCGCTGATCGTGGCCACGCCGGGCGCCGAGCCGGTGGTCGAGTCGTCGGAGCTCGGCGGCGCCGGCTCCGCGGGGGGCTCTGCCGGGGGGTACGCCGCCGCGCTGCTGCTGGACGGCTGGGCGCTGCTGGGCCGGCCGGACCTGCGCGCGGGGGAGGAGGCGCTGCGCCGCTGGCTGGCCGCGTCGGCGCTGGTGCGCCCGGCGTCGGAGGGCGGCACGGTGGTCGTGATCGCGGAGCCGGGGCTGCGCCCGGTGCAGGCGCTGGTGCGCTGGGACCCGGCCGGCCACGCCGCGCTGGAGCTGGCGGAGCGTCAGGAGCTGGGGTTCCCGCCGGTCGCCCGGATGGCCTCGGTGACCGGGCGGCGCGACGCGGTCGCCGACCTGATGAGCTTGATCCGGCTCCCCGAGGGCGCGGAGGTCCTCGGCCCGGTCCCCGCGCCCGCCCCGGCGCCGGGCGCTGGCGCGCAGCCCGCGGCGCACGCCCCCGCGGGGGCGCCGGCGGGGGCGGAGCAGCCCTGGGAACGCGTGCTCATCCGGGTCCCGCTCGGCCGCGGCGCCGCCCTGGCCACGGCACTCAAGGCCGCCCGTGCCGCCTCCCTCGCCCGCGCCGGCCGCGGCGCCCGCGCCGCGACCCCCCCGGTGCGCCTCCGCATGGATCCTCCGGACATCGGCTGACCGCCCTGCCCGCCGCCCCGCGCGACGGCGGAGCCGCGCCTTCCGACTGAGAGCCCGCCGGAAGGCGTGATCCGCGCGGGCGCCGGCCCCTGAACCAGTCGGCTGCGCCGATACGGACACAGGCTCGCCGACCGCGGCAGCGCTCTGCGGCGCGACCGTCCTGAGACAGCGCCCGAGGGCCGTCAGCGCGGCGGCCGACCACGCGCGGGCCGGCGCCGCCGGGCAGACGCCGCAGGAGGCGCCGAGGCGGTCCGGCCGGCGCGCCCCGACGGCGCGTTCCCCGCGGTGGACCGGGCAGCCGGCGCTTCGCCGGACGGGAGAGAGGGCCGGGTGCCCGGCCCGGCCCGGCAGTCCGCGGAGGTGCCGCGTGCCGTTCCCCGTGCCTGTTCTCCCTGCCGCGGGGCGGGAGACAGGCGTGCCGGCGCCGGCCTGCACGTGGTCGCTGCCCGTGGCCGTCCGCCGGCTGCCTGCTGGGCCCCGCCGACAGGAACCGCCGCGGCTCGCCGACGTTCCCCGCGCTGGGCTGCCAGGTGGCGCCCGCCCGGCGGGCGGAGGAGCCGCAGCCGCGTCGGGGTGCGTCCGCAGGCGGACGCGCCGCGCGCGTGCGGGGCCCCAGCGTGCCGGCCGGCCGCGCCGCGGCTCGCGCGCCTCAGGCGTCAGTCGCCGGCTCGGGCGGCGGGGACGGGGGTGGCCACGGGGGCGGGGTCCGCCGGAGCTGCCACCGGGGGCGTGGGGAGCGGGGCGTCCCCGCCGGTCGCCCCGGCGCCCGCGGTGCCGGGGCGGCGGACGCCGTAGCGGCGGTGGACGGCCTGCTTGGTGACGCCCAGCGCGGAGCCGACCGCGTCCCAGGAGAACCCCAGCGAGCGGTCGAACTCGACGGCCGCCGCGACCAGTCCCTCCACGCTGTCCCGAAGTTCCTGCGCCAGCCGTACGGTGGGCGCGGGGGCCCGTCCGTAGACCACGAACCCGGTCGCCCCGGCGGGCCGGCGTGGGCGGTAGACGTTGCCGAGCTGGGTGGTGAGCGTACGGAGCGCGTCCACCTGGCGGCGCACCCGCTCGATGTCGCGGACCAGCGTGTGCAGACTCGCACGCGCGCGGGCGTCATGGGTGGCGTGATCGGCCCTCATCGCTCTGCCTTTCAACCGGCGTACGTCAATCTCCTGTGACCAACGTCCGAGCTGCCCTCCAAGTCACGCCGGGGGCGCGCGGACCGCCGTGCGCGGCGCAGGTGGGGAAGGGGCGCGCGCGGCCCGCGCCCTAGACTTGGGGGACCGGCCGCGGATCCACCTGCGTTCGCGCCCGTTCCACGCCCGCCCCGCAACGGAAACGGAGGCCTCCCGGTGGCCGTCAAGCCGATCCGACTCTTCGGCGATCCCGTGCTGCGCATGACCGCGCAGCCGGTGACCACCTTCGACAAGGAGCTGCGCACCCTCGTCAAGGACCTCGCGGACACCATGGAGGACGCCCCCGGCGCCGGCCTGGCGGCCCCTCAACTCGGCGTCTCGCTGCGCGTGTTCACCTACCACGTGGAGGGGGAGAGCGGGCACCTGATCAACCCGGTGCTCGACCTCTCCGAGGAGGAGCAGGACGGCCCCGAGGGCTGCCTGTCGCTCCCGGGCCTGCAGTTCGACACCAAGCGCGCCTACGGCGTGGTCGCCAAGGGCTTCAACATGTACGGCGACCCGGTGACGATCGAGGGCACCGCGCGACTCGCCCGCTGCGTCCAGCACGAGACCGACCACCTGGACGGGATCATCTTCATCGACCGCCTGGACACCGAGCAGCGCAAGGCCGCGCTGCGGGCGATCCGCGAGGCCGACTGGGAGGGCGCCGCCCGCCCGCAGGTCCGCGTCTCCCCGCACAGCACCTTCGGCCGCGCGCTCTGACCCGCGCGCTCGCAACCGGCCGTCCGAGACACCGAGAGGCACCCGCACCCGCATGAAGCTCGTCTTCGCCGGCACCCCCGAGGTCGCCGTCCCCGCACTGGAGGCGCTGCTCGCCTCCGGCCGGCACGAGGTGGCCGCCGTGGTCACGCGCCCGGACGCCCCCGCCGGGCGCGGGCGGAAGCTGGTCGCCTCCCCGGTCGCCCAGGTCGCCGCCGAGGCGGGCATCGAGGTGCTCAAGCCCGCGCGCCCGCGCGACCCCGACTTCCTGGAGCGGCTCGCCGCGATCGCCCCGGACTGCTGCCCGGTGGTCGCCTACGGCGCGCTGCTGCCCCGCGCGGCCCTGGACATCCCCCGGCACGGCTGGGTGAACCTGCACTTCTCGCTGCTGCCCGCCTGGCGCGGCGCGGCGCCGGTGCAGCACGCGGTGATGGCCGGGGACGAGGTCACCGGCGCCTCCACCTTCCTGATCGAGGAGGGCCTGGACTCCGGCCCGGTCTACGGCACGGTCACCGAGACCGTGCGGCCCGCGGACACCAGCGGCGACCTGCTGGAACGGCTCGCGCACTCCGGCGCCGCCCTGCTCGCCGCCACCATGGACGGCATCGAGGACGGCACGGTCGGGGCCGTCCCGCAGCCCGCCGAGGGCGTCTCGCTCGCGCCGAAGATCATGGTCGAGGACGCCCGGGTGGACTGGTCGGCGCCGGCTCTGCGGGTCGACCGGGTGGTGCGCGGCTGCACCCCGGCCCCCGGCGCCTGGACAACCTTCCGGGGCGAGCGGCTCAAGCTCGGCCCGGTCACGCTCACCCCGGGCAGCGCCGAGCTGGCGCCCGGCGAGATCGCGGTGCGCAAGAACACCGTCCGGGTCGGCACCGGCAGCCACGAGCTGACCCTCGGCGAGGTCCAGCCGCAGGGCAAGAAGCGGATGACGGCGGGCGACTGGGCCCGCGGCAGCCGCATCGAGCCGGGCGAGCGCTTCGACGCCGCGGCCCCGGCCGCCCAGGCCGCGGGCGCGGCGGGCGCCGCCGGCGCGAACGGCACGGGGAGCGCCGCGAAGTGAGCACCCCTCAGCAGGGCGGCGGCCCGAACCGCGGCGGCCCGAACCGCGGCGGCCCGCAGGGCGGCGGCCCGCAGGGCGGTGGGGCGAACCGTCGCGGTCGCGCCCCGCGCCCCTACCGGCGGCCCAAGAAGGACCCGGCCCGCCAGGTCGCCTTCGACGCGCTGCGCGCGGTGGACGAGCGCGACGCCTACGCCAACCTGGTCCTGCCCTCCCTGCTGCGCGAGGCCGAGCGGGAGGCGGAGCGGAAGGACGGCGGCTTCGACCGCCGCGACGCCGCGCTCGCCACCGAGCTGGTCTACGGCTCGCTGCGGCTGCGCGGCACCTACGACGCGGTGATCGCGGCCTGCGTGGACCGCCCGCTGCGCGAGGTCGACCCGCCGGTGCTGGACGTGCTCACTCTCGGCGCGCACCAGATCCTCGGCACCCGCATCCCCCCGCACGCCGCCGTCTCGGCCACCGTCGAGCTGGCCCGGGTGGTGCTCGGCGACGGCCGGGCGAAGTTCGTCAACGCGGTGCTGCGCAAGATCACCGCGCACGACCTGGACGGCTGGCTGGAGCGCGTCGCGCCGCCCTACGACGAGGACGCCGAGGACCACCTCGCGGTCGTGCACTCGCACCCGCGCTGGGTGGTCGGCGCGCTGTGGGACGCGCTCGGCTACTGGCGGCCCGGGGACTCCGGCCGCCGCGCCGTCTCGGAACTGCTCGAAGCGGACAACGCCCGGCCCGAGGTGACCCTGGCCGCCCGCCCCGGCCGCGCCACCGCCGGCGAGCTGCTGGAGGCCCTGCCGGAGGACTCCGCCGACCCCGGCCGCTGGTCGCCCTGGGCGGTCCGGCTGCGGGAGGGCGGCGACCCGGCCGAGCTGGCCGCGGTCCGCGAGAACCGCGCCGGCGTGCAGGACGAGGGCAGCCAGCTGGTCGCCCTCGCGCTGGCCGCCGCGCCGGTGAGCGATCACGGCAGCGGCACCGACCGGCTCTGGCTGGACGCCTGCGCCGGCCCCGGCGGCAAGGCCGCCCTGCTCGGCGCACTGGCCGCCGAGCGCGGCGCCGCCCTGGTCGCCTCCGAGCGCCAGCCGCACCGCGCCCGCCTGGTCGCCCGCGCCCTGGAGGGCAACCCGGGCCCGTACACCGTGCTCACCGCCGACGGCACCCGGCCGGCCTGGCGGCCCGGCGCCTTCGACCGGGTGCTGGTGGACGTGCCCTGCACCGGGCTGGGCGCGCTGCGCCGCCGCCCGGAGGCCCGCTGGCGGCGCCGCGCCTCGGACGTGCCGGGGTTCGGCCCGCTGCAGCGGGCGCTGCTGCGCTCGGCCCTGGACTCGGTCCGGGTCGGCGGCGTGGTCGGCTACGCCACCTGCTCCCCGCACCTCGCCGAGACCCGCGCGGTGGTGGAGGACGTCCTCAAGGGCCGAGCGGGCCGCGGCGGCGGCGGCGACGTCGAGTGGATCGACGCCCGCCCGCTGCTCCCCGGCGTCGACGAGCTCGGGGAGGGGCCGGACGTCCAGCTCTGGCCGCACCTGCACGGCACCGACGCGATGTACCTGGCGCTGCTGCGCCGCACCCGCTGACCCGCTGACCCGCGACCCCGCGACCCGACCGCCGAAAGACCGGAGAGAAGCCCTCATGTCCGCACAGATCAACCCGAGCATCCTGGCCTCCGACTTCTCGCGGCTGGCGGAGGAGGCGCAGGCGGTGCGCGGCGCCGACTGGCTGCACGTCGACGTGATGGACAACCACTTCGTGCCCAACCTGACGCTGGGTCTGCCGGTGGTCGAGTCGCTGCGCAAGGCCACCGACATCCCGCTGGACTGCCACCTGATGATCGAGCAGCCGGACCGCTGGGCGCCGCAGTACGCGGAGGCCGGCGCCGGCTCGGTGACCTTCCACGTGGAGGCGGCGGCGGCGCCGGTGCGGCTGGCGCGGGAGATCCGCTCGCTGGGCGCGCGGGCCTCGATGGCGCTCAAGCCGGCCACGCCGATCGAGCCCTACGAGGACCTGCTGCCGGAGCTGGACATGCTGCTGGTGATGACGGTCGAGCCGGGTTTCGGCGGGCAGTCCTTCCTGGACATCATGCTGCCGAAGATCCGCCGCACCCGGGAGCTGATCTCCAAGCACGGACTGCAGCTGTGGCTGCAGGTGGACGGCGGGGTCTCCGCCTCCACCATCGAGCGCTGCGCGGAGGCGGGCGCGGACGTCTTCGTGGCCGGCTCCGCCGTCTACGGCGCGGACGACCCGGCGGCGGCCGTCCGGGCGCTGCGCGAGCAGGCCGGGGCGTCGATCGCCGGCGCCTCCTGGTCCGGCTGCGCGCACTGACCGCCGGGTGCGAGGTCGTGAGCTGCGCGTCTGGATGATCCTCCACGTCGCGGCGCCGGTGGCTCCCGGCGGCTTGGAGGGTCGTTCAGAATGCGCCGGCGCGCTGGCGCCGGCGCGGGCGCTGGGCGAGAATCGTCGGTCGGGCCCGGATCCGGCCCGGCTCCCGGCCACGGGGATCGCCGCCGGCGCCGCGGGCCCCGGCACACCCCGACGCATCCGCGCGAGGCGGCGCGCGCCGCGCGCCCCGCGTACTCAGCAGAAGGCCTCTCCATGCGCTTCCTGAACGACCTCCGGCCTGCCCACGACCTCACCTACGACGACGTCTTCATGGTCCCCAGCCGGTCGGCCGTAGGCTCCCGCCTGGGCGTGGACCTCTCCACGGTGGACGGCACGGGCACCACCATCCCGCTGGTGGTCGCCAACATGACCGCGATCGCCGGCCGCCGGATGGCCGAGACCGTCGCCCGCCGCGGCGGACTGGTCGCCATCCCGCAGGACCTGCCACTGGAGGTGGTCGCCGAGGTCGTCTCCTGGGTCAAGCGGCGCCATCTGGTGCACGACACCGCGGTGACGCTCGCGCCGACCGCGACCGTGGGCGAGGCCCTGGCGCTGCTGCCGAAGCGGGCGCACGGCGCGCTGGTGGTGGTCGAGGACGGCAGGCCGGTCGGCGTGGTCACCGAGAAGGACTGCCAGGGCGTGGACCGGTTCACCGACCTGGTCGAGGTGATGTCCCGCGACCTGCTGCTGCTGGAGGAGAGCATCGACCCGCGCGAGGCCTTCGACCGGCTCACCGAGGCGAACCGCAAGCTGGCGCCGGTGGTCGACGGGCGCGGCGAGCTGGTCGGCATCCTCACCCGGAAGAACGCGCTGCGCGCCACCCTCTACACCCCGGCGGTGGACGCGCGGGGCCGCCTGCGGATCGCGGCGACGGTCGGCATCAACGGCGACGTGGCCGGCCGGGCCGCCGCGCTGTTGGAGGCCGGGGCGGACGTGCTGGTCGTCGACACCGCGCACGGCCACCAGGAGAGCATGATCAGCGCGCTGCGGGCGGTGCGCGCCCTGGACCCGGCGGTCCCGGTGGTCGCGGGCAACGTGGTCTCGGCGGCGGGCGTGCGCGACCTGGTCGAGGCCGGAGCGGACATCGTCAAGGTCGGCGTGGGCCCGGGCGCGATGTGCACCACCCGGATGATGACCGGCGTCGGCCGGCCGCAGTTCTCGGCGGTGCTGGAGTGCGCGGCGGAGGCCCGCCGGCTCGGCCGGCACGTCTGGGCCGACGGGGGCGTGCGGCACCCGCGCGACGTGGCGATGGCGCTGGCCGCCGGCGCGTCCAACGTGATGATCGGCTCCTGGTTCGCCGGGACCTACGAGTCGCCGGGCGACATGCAGACCGACAGCGAGGGCCTGCTCTACAAGGAGAGCTTCGGCATGGCCTCCGCCCGCGCGGTGCGCAACCGCACCTCCGCCGACTCCGCCTACGACCGGGCCCGCAAGGCGCTGTTCGAGGAGGGCATCTCCACCTCGCGGATGTACCTGGACCCGGACCGGCCGGGGGTGGAGGACCTGATCGACTCGATCGTCTCGGGCGTGCGCTCCTCCTGCACCTACGCGGGCGCGGCGAACCTGGAGGAGTTCCACGAGAAGGCGATCGTCGGGGTGCAGTCCGCCGCCGGCTACGCCGAGGGCAAGCCGTTGCGCACCAGCTGGTGACGCCCCCGGGCCGGTGACGCTCAGCCGTGCCCGAGGGGGGTCAGCAGGCAGCGGCTGACCAGGCCCACCGAGTCGTCCAGCGAGGACGCAAGGGCGTGGAAGGCGGCGGGGCTGCCGCGCAGCTCCCACAGCGCGTGCGCGGATGCCCAGGCGGCGTCGCGCGCGCGGTCCACGCTCCAGGTGGTGACCAGGTGGAGCAGCGGGTCGCAGACGTCCGGCCGCCGCTCGGCCGGGCCCGGACCGGCGGCGCCGGGGTCGGCCGCGCAGGGGTGGAGCCGTTCACGGACGCGCTCCTCCACCTCGGCCAGGATGTCGTTGATCCGGTGGAAGTCGGCCGCGAGCTGGTGCGGGGCGCAGGAGAGCCGCTCGCAGGTCTCCACCACGGCGAGCGGCAGGTCGTGCTCGATGTGCGCGTTCATCCCGGCCAGCGCGAACTGGAGCGGATGGACGCCGGGGTGGCGGCGCAGCTCCAGCAGCGGCCGCCAGCAGGCGGGCGCCGGGCGGCCCTCCGCGTCCTCGTCGACGGCGGTCAGGAACTGCGCGGCGAAGACCGTCATCAGCTCGCGGGCGGCGGCCGGGTCGGCGAAGTAGCCGAGCAATCGCAGGTGCTCGCGGACGTCCTCGCTGACCGTCAGGTACATCCGGGAGAAGACGGCGAGCCCGTCGCCGGGCGGGCGGGCGGCGGCCAGCGCGCGCAGCCGCACCAGCAGCTGCTCGACCGTGGGCGGAGGCGGGGCCGACGGGGGAGGCGGGCCGACCGGTGCGCCCGGGCGGCGGCCCGTAGCGGTGGCGCCTGCGGGCAGGCCCGCACCGACCCGGGTGGCGCCGGGCGTCAGCACCCGCACCCGGGAGAACACGTGTGCCCCCGAGGCTCGGGCCGGGGCGGCGGGCGCGATGCGGGGGGCGGCGCCGACGGGGATCGCGACCGGGGTGATCGGGACGATGCCGACCGCGCCGGGCGCGGGTTCCGCCGCCTCGGCCGGGCCCCCGCCGGCCCGCGGCCCTTCGCTGCCGGCCTCCTCGCCGGCCCGCGTCTCCTCGGCCGGAGCTTCCTCGATGCCCGTTCCCTCGCCCGAAGGCGCCAGGACTGCCTCGGGGACGGCCTCGCCGCCGGGCGCGGTGGTCGCTGACGGTGTGCTCTCCACCCTGCCTCCCGCGTGCTGCTCGCAGCCGCCGGCCGTGCCCTCCCCGCCGGTGGGCGGCGGGGAGGGAGCCAGGGCGCTGGTGACACCGCCGATCGTTCGCCGGCGGTCGGCGCAGCGAAGCCCCGCGGGGTCACCGCTGCGCTCCGTGACTGAATCCTGCCACTTTGTCACCATCCGTGCCATCGCCCGCTAGGGGGAAGCCCGGGGAGACGGGGGCGGCCGGAGTGACGGACGGGGCGCACGCGGCGCGCCGGGCGCCGGAGGAGGGGGCGCCGGCCGCCTCGTCAGCGGGCGTCGGGCCCGCCGTCCGGGTCCGAGGCGGGCGTGGCCGGCTCGTCGTAGCCGCTGGTGCCCTCGTCCAGCAGCGGGCGGGTCTCCGGCCGCAGGTGGGCCGGGGCCAGCCAGCGCAGCACGTGGTACCCGGTGATCACCACGACCGTGCCCAGGGCGATGCCGCCGAGCTGGAAGTTCTTGGTGATGTCGAGGGAGACCCCGCCGACGCCGATGATCACGCCGGCGGCGACCGGGACCAGGTGGATCGGGTTGGTCAGGTCCACCCGGCCGCGGACCCAGATCTGCGCGCCGAGCAGGCCGATCATGCCGTACAGCACGACGGTGATGCCGCCGAGCACCCCGCCCGGGATGGCCGCGACCACCGCGCCGAACTTCGGGCACAGCCCGAACAGCAGCGCGAAGCCGGCCGCGGCCCAGTACGCGGCGGTGGAGTAGACCCGGGTGGCCGCCATGACGCCGATGTTCTCGGCGTAGGTTGTGGTGGCCGGTCCGCCGACGGCGGTGGAGAGCATGGCCGCCGCGCCGTCGGTCGCGATCACGGTGCCCAGGGAGTCGTCCAGGTCGGTGCCGGTCATCTGGGAGACCGCCTTGACGTGGCCGGTGTTCTCGGCGATCAGCGCGATCACCACGGGCAGCGCGAGCAGCACGGCCGAGCCGCTGAAGGAGGGGCCGTGGAAGTGCGGCAGCCCGAACCAGTGCGCGTGCGAGACGCCCGAGAGGTCCAGCCGCCAGTGCCGGGTGACCTGGCCGGAGCCGTCGGCGGAGTGGATCCGGCCGAAGATCCGGTCGAGCACCCAGGACAGCACGTAGCCGAAGACCAGCCCGAGGAAGATCGCGATCCGGGACCAGAAGCCGCGCAGCACGACCAGTGCGAAGCCGGTGAAGAGCATGGTGAGCAGCGCCGTCCACTGGTCCTGCGGCCAGTAGGTGCCCGCGGTGACCGGCGCCAGGTTGAAGCCGATCAGCATGACCACCGCGCCGGTGACCGCGGGCGGCAGCACGGCGTGGATGATGCGCGCGCCGAGCCCCTTGACCGCCAGGCCGATCAGGAACAGTGCGGCGGCCGTGGTGAACAGCGCGCCGGTGACCGTGGAGGTGCTGCCGCCGGTGGCCCGGATCGCGGCGGCGACCCCGACGAAGGAGAGGCTGGAGCCGAGGTAGCTGGGCACCCGGCCGCGGGTCGCCAGCAGGAAGATCGCGGTCGCGATGCCGGAGAGGAAGATCGCCAGGTTCGGGTCCAGGCCCATCAGCACCGGCGCGATGAAGGTGGCGCCGAACATGGCCACCACGTGCTGGGCGCCGAGCCCGACGGTGCGGCCCCAGCTCAGGCGTTCGTCCGGCCGGACCACGGCGCCCGGGGCCGGGGCCCGGCCGTCCCCGTGCAGCTTCCACCCGAGGCCAAGGCCCATCTCACGTGCTCCGTCCGGTGCGTGTGCGCTCTGTTGAGCGACAAATAGACAAATCGAGGTGATTCGCGGGAATCCTGAGCATGATAGTGGCGCCCGGGAGGTCCCCCGCTCCTTACCCGGACCCTCTACCGTGTGCCGCCATGGACCTGTTCGAGCGGTGCCGCGCCGCGGCCCGCGCGCATCCGCTCACCCTGGACGCCGCGCTCGCCGCCGCGGCCTACGCGCTCCCGCTGGCCTCCTCGGCGATCCACCGCAACGGCGGCAGCCACCTGCCGGAGCGGTCGGCGGTGCTGTGGGGGCTCGCGGTCTGCCTGCCGCTGGTGCTGCGCCGCGCGCTGCCGATGCCCGTACTGGCGGTCTCCGCGCTCGCCGCCTGCGGGTACATCGCGGACGGGCACCCGCGCGGGCCGATGCTGTTCGGCCCGATGGTCGCCGCCTACACGGTCTGCGTCTCCTACGAGCGGGCCCGCGCGCTGGCGTGGGGGACCGCGGCGACGCTCGCGGTGGGCACGGTCAGCCTCGCCTGCTCCCCCGAGCCCTGGAACAGCGAGGCCAACGGCGTCGCCTACGCCTGGATCGGGCTGGCCGTCGCGGTCGGCGAGGCCACCCGCTCCCGGCGCGCCTTCGTCGCCGCGATAGAGGAGCGCGCCCGCCGCGCCGAGTACACCCGGGAGGAGGAAGCGCGCCGCCGGGTCGTCGAGGAGCGGCTGCGGATCGCCCGCGAGCTGCACGACATCGTCGGCCACCACATCGCCCTGATCAACGTGCAGGCCGGGGTGGCCTCGCACTTCCTGGAGACCCGGCCCGAGCTGGCCCGGGAGGCGCTGGCGCACGTCCGCGAGGCCGGCCGGGGCGCGCTGGCCGAGCTCGGCGCCACGGTCTCCGTCCTGCGTCGGCCGGACGAGCCGGCCGACGCCCCGCCGTCCGAGCCCGCCCCCGGGCTGGGCCGGCTGGACGCCCTGCTGGAGTCCTTCGAGCGGGCCGGGATCGGCGTCCTGCGCGAGGTCGTGGGCCGCACCCGGGCGCTGCCCTCGGCGGTGGACCTGGCCGCCTACCGGATCGTCCAGGAGTCGCTGACCAACGTGCGCAAGCACGCCGGGACCTCCGGCGCCCGGGTGCGGCTGGACTTCGGCGAGCGGGCGCTGCGGGTGGAGGTCTGCGACGACGGCCCGGGTGCGTCGGCCGCGCCCGGCCGGCCGGCGCGGGCCGGGGCGGGCTCCGGCTCCGGATTCGGCGTGATCGGGATGCGGGAGCGGGCCGCCGCCGTCGGCGGGGCGTTCGCCGCCGGGCCGCGGGCCGGCGGCGGCTTCCTGGTCAGCGCCGAACTGCCCTACGGCGACGCGCTGCCGCGCCCCGACGGCCTGCCCTGCCCCGCCGCCGTCCCGGGCCCCGGAGGCCACGGCGGTCCGCCAGGCGCCGGCGGCCCCGGCGGTCCGGGCTTCCCCGAGGACGCCTCGCCGGCCGCGGCGCCCGTGCCAGACTGAACCGCCCCGACCCCCCCTGCGAGACAAGCCCCCGACGAGCCCGGTGACCAGCGAGATGACGAGCCAGACGCAGACCACCCCCGGCGGTGCCGCGGGCCGGCCCGGCACGGTCCGGGTACTGATCGCCGACGACCAGGTGCTGGTCCGCGCCGGACTGCGGGTGCTGGTCGACTCCGCCCCGGACCTGGAGGTGGTCGCCGAGGCCGCGACCGGCCTCGAGGCGGTCGCGCTGGCCCGCTCCGCCCGCGCCGACGTGGTCCTGATGGACATCCGGATGCCCGAGCTGGACGGCCTGGAGGCGACCCGGCGGATCGCCGCGGACGAGGACCTGGCGGGGGTGCGGGTGCTGATCCTCACCACCTTCGAGATCGACGACCACGTCTTCCGCGCGCTGCGCGCCGGGGCGGCCGGATTCCTCGGCAAGGGCGCCGAACCGGGCGAACTCCTCGACGCGATCCGGGTGGTGGCGCGCGGCGACGCGCTGCTCTCGCCGGCCGCCACCAAGGGCCTGATCGCCCGCTTCCTGGCCCAGCCCGAGCCCGCGGCGGGCCCCTACCCGGCGGGGGAGCAGGCCGCGGGGGACAAGGCGCCGGCGCCGGAGCGGCTCGGCCGGCTCACCGACCGGGAGCGCCAGGTGGTGGCGCTGGTCGCGACCGGGGCCGCCAACGACGAGATCGCCGACCGGCTGGCGGTGAGCCCGCTGACCGTGAAGACGCACGTCAGCCGGGCGATGCTGAAGCTGGGCACCCGGGACCGGGCGCAGCTGGTGGTGCTGGCCTACGAGGCCGGCCTGGTCCGCCCGGGCGGCGCGGCCGCGGCACCCTGACCTGACATAAAAGCGCCCGGTGACCCAGGACACAGCGCCGCCCGCTGCCCGGCGGGGCGCGATCATGGCACACTGGAGTCAGCACGACACGTTTTGCGCACTCCGGGGTCGGTGTAATTCCGAACCGGCGGTTACAGTCCGCGACCCGGCCGCCTCCAGCGGCTGGTTGACCAGGTGGAATTCCTGGACCGACGGTGAAAGTCCGGATGGGAGGCAGTGCGCGGCGGACGTGGGTGCGGTGCAGCGGTCCGGTGCGTCCCCGCGGTTCTCGGGGGTCTTCTCCGGCGGCCGGTGCCTCCGCCGCCCGTGGCGTCCGTGTCCTTCTCCCGCTGCCCCGGAGTCCGCGCCCAGAGCGCGAGGAGACCCGGTGGAGCAGCGGAACCCCTTCCCGCCGTCGCCCGCCCCCCTGCCGGGGGAGGCCGACCGGCTCATCGCCGCCATGCGCCGCGCCGTCGCGCTGGCCGCCCGCGGCCTCGGCTCCACCAGCCCCAACCCGGTCGTCGGCGCCGTCGTGCTGGACGCCGCCGGCGAGCAGGTGGGAGAGGGCTGGCACCGCCGGGCCGGCGGACCGCACGCCGAGATCCACGCCCTGCGCGAGGCCGGCGAACGCGCCCGCGGCGGTACCGCCGTCGTCACCCTCGAACCCTGCGACCACACCGGACGCACCGGCCCCTGCTCCCAGGCCCTGATCGACGCCGGGATCGCCCGCGTGGTCTACGCCGTCGGCGACCCCACCGCGCAGGCCGGCGACGGCGCCGAGCGGCTGCGCGCGGCCGGGGTCGAGGTCACCGCCGGCCTGCTGGCCGCCGAGGCCGCCGAGGTGAACGAGGCCTGGCTGACCGCGATGCGCACCGGCCGCCCGTTCGTCCTCTGGAAGTTCGCCGCGACTCTGGACGGCCGCAGCGCCGCCGCCGACGGCACCAGCCGCTGGATCACCTCCCCGGAGGCCCGCGCCGAGGTGCACCGGCTGCGCTCGCAGGCCGACGCCGTCCTGATCGGCTCCGGCACGCTGCGCGCCGACAACCCGCAGTTGACGGTCCGTCACGGCCACGAGGAGCAGGGGCCGGGGGTGCGGCAGCCGCTGCGCGTGGTGCTGGACACCGAGGCCGGCATCCGCTCCGACGCCCGCCTGCTCGACGGCGCCGCGCCGACCCTGGTCGCGGTCGCCGCCGGAACGGACAGCCGGCAGCTGGACGCCGCCGTCAAGGCCGGCCGCGCCGAACTGCTCGCCCTGCCGCGCGCCGCCGGCGGCCGCGGACTGGACCTGGACGCGCTGCTCGCCGAACTGACCGCGCGCGGGGTCCGCTCCGTGCTGCTGGAGGGCGGGCCGACGCTGGCCGGCGCTTTCCTGGAGCGCCGGCTGGTCGACAAGGTGGTCGGCTACCTCGCCCCCGTCCTGCTGGGCGCCGGCGCCCACGCCCTCGGCCCGGCCGGAATCAGCACGCTCGCCGACGCGTTCCGGCTGGACGTCCGAGACGTCGCGGTCGTCGGCGCCGACCTGAGGATCACCGCGTACCCGGCCGCCTGCGCGCCGGGCACCGACCCCGCCCCTGTCCTGCTGCCCGAACCCGAGGATCTGCCCGAAACCGAGGAGAGCTAGTGTTCACCGGCATAGTCGAAGAGCTCGGCGAGGTGCTCGCCGTGCAGGAGCTGGGCGACTCCGCCCGGATCCGGATCCGCGGGCCCCGCGTCGCCGAGGACGCCCGCCACGGCGAGTCGATCGCGGTCAACGGCGTCTGCCTGACCGTCGTCGAGGACGACGCCGAACTCGCCGACTCTCCGGGCGAGTTCAGCGCCGACGTGATGGCCGAGACGCTGCGCCGCAGCAGCCTCGGCGGGCTTGCGGAGGGCTCCCGGGTGAACCTGGAGCGCGCGATGGCGCTCGGCGCCCGGCTCGGCGGCCACCTCGTGCAGGGGCACGTGGACGCCACCGGCACGCTGCTCTCCCGCACCCCCGGCCAGGCCGGGGCGGACGGCAGCCCGCTCTGGGACGTGCTGCGCTTCTCGCTGCCGGGTCGGCTGGCCCGCTATGTCGTCGAGAAGGGCTCGATCGCGGTGGACGGCGTCTCGCTGACCGTGGTCGAGGCCGGCGCGGACGAGTTCAGCGTCAGCCTGATCCCGACCACGCTGGCCGCCACCACGCTCGGCCTCAAGGCCCCGGGCGACGCGGTCAACCTGGAAGTGGACATCCTGGCCAAGCACGTCGAGCGGCTGCTCGCGGCCCGCGAGGGGGCGCTGTCGTGAGCGGCGCGGGGGGTTTCGTCTCGGACCTCAACAGCCAGGCCTTCGCGGTGTGGGGCGAGGGCGTCAAATGGTCCGACATGGTCGGCAACCTGCTCGGCCTGGGCGCGCTGGCGCTGGGCTGGCGGCGGTCGATGTGGACCTGGCCGGTGCAGCTGGTCTCGGGGCTGGTGCTGGTCGCGGCCTACGCCTCGGCGCATCTGAGCGGCGGTGTCGGCAAGCAGCTGATCGTGATCGTGGTCTCGCTGTGGGGCTGGCTCCAGTGGCGGCGCGGCCGGGCCGCGTCGGGCGAGCTGCGGGTGCGGTTCGCCACCTGGACCGAGCGCGGGCTGCTGGTGCTCGGCACCGCGGTCGGCACGGTCGCGGTGGCCTCGCTCTTCCTCGCCTACCCGTCGCTGTCCTGGTCGCCGTGGGAGGACGCCTACATCTTCGTCGGCACGCTGGCGGCGATGGTGGCGCAGGCGCGCGGCTGGGTGGAGTTCTGGTTCGCCTGGATGGCCGTGGACGTGGTGGGCGTGCCGCTGGCGTTCACCAGCGGGCTGCCGTTCTCCGGGCTCGTGTACGTCGTGTACTTCGTGCTGGTGGTGGCCGGGCTCCGGGCCTGGTGGCTGCGCAGCCGCACCCCGGTGCCGCCGGCGCCGGCGGAGGGCAAGCTGGTGGAAGGAGCCGCGTCGTGACCACCGTTCCCGGCGCCCGCGCCGCGGGCGCGCCGAGCAACGCCGAGCCGGAGACCGCCGAGCCGGAGACGGCCGAGCCGGAGACCGCCGAGTCCGGGGCCGCAGACCTCACGCTCGACCCGGTCGAGCTGGCGATCAAGGAGATCGCGGCCGGCCGCCCGGTCGTCGTCGTGGACGACGAGGACCGCGAGAACGAGGGCGACCTGGTCTTCGCGGCCGGCGCCGCCACCCCGGAGCTGATGGCCTTCACCGTCCGGTACACCTCCGGCGTGATCTGCGTGCCGATGACCGGCGAGGTGCTGGACCGGCTCGACCTGCCGCCGATGACCCGGGTGAACGAGGACCGCAAGGGCACCGCCTACGCCGTCTCCACCGACGCCCGCGAGGGCGTCACCACCGGCATCTCCGCCGCCGACCGGGCCCGCACGGTCTCGCTGCTCGCCGACCCGACCGCCGTGGCCGGGGACTTCACCCGCCCCGGGCACGTCTTCCCGCTGCGCGCCCGCGAGGGCGGCGTGCTGGTCCGCCCCGGCCACACCGAGGCCGCGGTCGACCTGGCGCGGCTGGCCGGGATGGAGCCGGCCGGCGCCATCGCCGAGATCGTCAACGACGACGGCACCATGGCCCGCCTGCCTCAGCTGGTCCCCTTCGCCCGCGAGCACGGGCTGGCGATCATCTCCATCGAGGACCTGATCTCCTACCGCCGCCGCACCGAGCAGACCGTCGAGCGGGCCGCCGTGGTCCACCTGCCCACCGAGTACGGCACCTTCACCGCCGTCGGCTACCGCGACGCGGTCAACGGCAGCGAGCACATCGCCCTGGTCGCGGGCGGCCTGGACGCCCGCGGCAAGGTGCTGGCCGAGGACCCGCTGGTGCGGCTGCACTCCGAGTGCCTGACCGGCGACGTGCTCGGCTCGCTGCGCTGCGACTGCGGCCCGCAGCTGCACTCCGCCCTGGAGCGGATCGCGGAGGAGGGCGGCGTCCTGGTCTACCTGCGCGGGCACGAGGGGCGCGGCATCGGCCTGCTGCACAAGCTGCGGGCCTACCAGCTGCAGGAGGAGGGCCGCGACACCGTCGACGCCAACCTCGACCTCGGCCTGCCGGCGGACGCCCGCGACTACGGCACCGGCGCGGCCATCCTCGCCGACCTGGGCGTGGACAGCCTGAGGCTGCTCACCAACAACCCCGACAAGTCGAACGCGCTCGCCCGCTACGGCATCACCGTCGCCGGCCGCGAGCCGCTGCCGGTCGAGGCCGGCGAGCACAACCTGCGCTATCTGCTGACCAAGCGCGACCGGATGGGCCACGACCTGCCCTGGCTCGACGCCTACGGCGCGGCCTGATCGCCCTGATCGTCCGAGAACGACCGTCCGAACCCCCGAACGAGAGGAACACCGCCGTGAGCGGCAAGGGAGCCCCCGAGCTCAGCGTGCGCGACAGCCAGGACCTGCGGGTGGCCGTGGTGGCCGCGCAGTGGCACCAGCAGGTCATGGACGGCCTGGTCGACGGCGCGCTGCGGGCGCTGGAGGAGCTGGGCGTCGCCGAGCCGACCCTGCTGCGCGTCCCCGGCAGCTTCGAGCTGCCGGTCGCGGCCAAGGCACTCGCCGAGCGCGGCTACGACGCCGTGGTGGCGCTGGGCGTGGTCATCCGCGGCGGCACCCCGCACTTCGACTACGTCTGCCAGGCGGCCACCGACGGGCTGAGCCGGGTCGCCCTGGACACCGGCGTCCCGGTCGGATTCGGGCTGCTGACCTGCGACGACGAGAAGCAGGCGCTGGACCGGGCGGGGCTTGAGGGCTCGAACGAGGACAAGGGCCACGAGGCGGTGACCGCCGCCGTCGCCACCGCGGTGGCGCTGCGCGCGCTCAAGCCGGCGCGCTGAAGCCGGCGCGCTGAAGCCGGTGCGCTGCTCTGCGGCGCCGCGTCCGGGCGTGCGTGCGCGGCACGTGCGCCCGGACGGGCGGATCCGCACCCGCCCGTCGCCGCGCTGTTGACGCCCGGTGGCGGCGGCGTCACCGGAAGGCCGTAGGGTAGGGGGCATCATGGCGCTCAAGACATTCGAGGAGCTCTTCGCCGAGCTCCAGCAGAAGGCCGCCGCCGGCCAGGCCGGCTCCCGTACCGCGGAGCTGGTCGGCCTGGGCGTGCACGCGATCGGCAAGAAGGTGGTCGAAGAGGCCGCCGAGGTGTGGATGGCCGCCGAGCACGAGTCCGGTGAGCGGACCGCCGAGGAGATCTCCCAGCTGCTGTACCACCTGCAGGTGATGATGATCGCCCGCGGCCTCACCCTGGACGACGTGTACGCCCATCTCTGACCGGGCCGGGCGCCCGCGCCCGCACCGTTCTCCGTCCCGCCTCAGCCCAGCACCCTTCCGCAGAGTCCTCCCGAAAGGCACGTCGACCCATGCTGCGCATCGCCCTCCCGAACAAGGGTTCGCTCTCCGAGCCGGCGGCGGCGATGCTCCATGAGGCCGGCTACCGCCAGCGCAAGGACTCCAAGGAGCTGGTGCTGGTCGACCCGGAGAACCAGGTCGAGTTCTTCTTCCTGCGTCCCCGGGACATCGCCATCTACGTCGGCTCGGGCCGCCTCGACATCGGGATCACCGGGCGCGACCTGCTGCTGGACTCCGGCGCCGAGGCGGAGGAGGTCCTCTCGCTCGGCTTCGCGCGCTCGACCTTCCGTTTCGCCGCCCCTCCCGGCACCGCCACCGACGTGTCGGACCTGGAGGGCCGCCGGATCGCCACCTCCTACACCGGCCTGGTGCAGAAGCACCTCGCCGAGAAGGGCGTCTCGGCGACCATCACCAAGCTGGACGGCGCGGTCGAGACCGCGGTGCAGCTCGGCGTCGCCGACGTGATCGCCGATGTGGTGGAGACCGGCACCTCCCTGCGCAACGCCGGCATGGAGGTCTTCGGCGAGCCGATCCTGGTCTCGGACGCGGTGGTGATCCGGCCGGTCGGCGCCGGGGACGACGCCCGGGTCGACCAGTTCATGCGCCGCCTCCAGGGCGTCCTGGTCGCCCGCCGCTACGTGATGATGGACTACAACGTCCGCGCCGAGAACGTCGCCAAGGCCCTGCCGCTCACCCCCGGCCTGGACTCCCCGACGGTCTCCCCGCTGCACAGCGAGGGCTGGGTGGCGGTGCGCGCGATGGTGCTGCGCGGCGAGGCCCAGCGGATCATGGACGACCTGTGGGAGCTGGGCGCCCGCGCGATCCTGGTCACCGACATCCACGCCTGCCGGCTGTGATACGGCGGGCCGCCGCTGCCGCGGTCGCGGCTGCCGCCGCGGTGGTTGAGCGGGGTCCGGGGAGGAACCATTACTGACGTGACGCGCATGAGCGAGCGCAGCGTCGCGCCGGGGCTCCCCCGACTGCCCGTGGTCTGGCAGCCGCGCAGGTCCAGGCTGCTCCTGTTCGCCCTCGCCTGCCTCGACATCGGCTTCTTCGGCTGGCTGGCCTCCGCCATGCCGGCGAACTGGCAGCTCAACGACCGCCTCGCGATCGCCTTCGTCGGCCTGGTGCTCGGCGGGCTGATGCTGGTCCTGGCCCGGCCGAAGGTGAAGGCCGGCCGGGACGGGCTGGTGGTGGTCAACTTCGTCCGCACCCGGCGGCTGGAGTGGGCCGAGGTGCTCGGGATCAACCTGCGCCTCGGCGACCCCTGGGCGATCCTCGACCTGGCCGACGGCGGCACCGTCGCCGCCGTCGGGATCCAGCCCGCGGGCGGGCGCGCCCAGGCGGCGCGGGCCGCCCGCGAGCTGATGGCCTGCGCCCAGGCGTTCGGCACCGCCGCCGACCCGCGGCCCTGAGCCCGCGGGGGTGTGCTGCCCGGCGCGCGCTGCGCTGAACAGGCGGAAAGCACCGCGGGACGGAGTCGTACGGCTGATCGCCGCGCCGCCGGTTCCGGCATCCTGGAACTCCTCTTCCGACAAGCCGCTCGCCCAGCCCACGACGAGGGAACAGGTGAACCTGCCGATGGACGACCCGTCCAGTACCCGCGCCACCCCGACCGCGCCCGCCGCCGGGGTGGCCCGATGACCACCGCTCTGCTGCTGATCGCCGCCCTGGTCCTGGTGCTCGCCAACGGACTGTTCGTCGCCGCCGAGTTCTCGCTGGTCACGGTCGGGCGGGGGGAGGTGGAGCGGGCGGCGGCCGGCGGCGACCGGCGGGCGCGGGGCGTGCTCGCGGCGGTGCGGCGGCTCTCCTTCCAGCTCTCCGGCGCGCAGCTGGGCATCACCGTCACCTCGCTGCTGGTGGGCGTGCTGGCCGAGCCCGCGCTCTCCGGGGTGCTGGACGCCCCGCTGCGGGCCCTCGGCGTGCCGGACTCGGCCGGCAGGGCCGTCGCGGCGGTGGTCGGCATGGTGCTGGCCAGCGGCTTCCAGATGGTGGTCGGCGAGCTGGTGCCGAAGAACTGGGCGGTCGCCCGGCCGATGCGGGTGGCCCGCGCGGTCGCCGGCCCGCAGCGGGTGTTCTCCACCGTCTGCCGGCCGCTGATCGCGGTGCTGAACGGGGCGGCGAACCTGGTGGTCCGGGCGCTCGGCGTGGAGCCGCAGGAGGAGCTGTCCGCCGCGCGCAGCGCCGAGGAGCTGGTCTCGCTGGCCCGGCACTCGGCGCGCAGCGGCTCGCTGGAGGCCGACACCGCGGACCTGTTCGTGCGCGCCCTCGGCCTCGGCGGCCTGACCGCCCAGTCGGTGATGACGCCCAGGGTCGACGTGGTGGCGCTGCAGGAGGGCGCGACCGCCGCCGACGTGGTCAACCTGGCCCGGGCCACCGGCCTGTCCCGCTTCCCGGTCTACCGGGGCGGCATCGACGAGGTCACCGGGGTCGTGGCGCTCAAGGAGGCGCTGCGGATCCCGGCCGAGCGCCGGGCCGCGGCGGGCGTGACCGGGATCGCCGCGGCGCCGCTGCTGGTCCCGGAGAGCCTGCCGGCCGAGCAGCTGCTCGACCGGCTGCGCGGCGGCCGCCCGATGGCCGTGGTCGTCGACGAGTACGGAGGCACGGCCGGGGTGGCCACGCTGGAGGACATCGTCGAGGAGATGGTCGGCGCGGTGCAGGACGAGCACGACCCGGAGGACGTGCCGGAGCTGTCCGCCGCCGAGCCGGTGGACGGCCGCCCGGCGTGGATCGCCGAGGGCGGCTGCCGGGCCGACCGGCTCGCCGCGATCGGGCTCACCGCGCCCGCGGGCCCCTACGAGACCGTGGCGGGGCTGATAGCCGACCTGCTCGGGCGGCTGCCCCAGCCCGGCGACCACGCGGAGCTGCCCGGCTGGCGGCTGACCGTGCTCGCGGTCGAGCGGCACCGCACCGCCCGGGTCCGGCTGGTGCGCACGCTGCTGCCGGCCGGACCGGCGCGCGGGGGACGCGGGGGCGCGGGCGGCCCGGGCGGCTCCGGTGCCGCCGGGTCCTCCGGCTCTTCCGGTTCCTCCGGTGGGCGGGGGCAGGCGGGTCGCGGGGAGCGGCGCCGGTGACCGGCCTGGCGATCGCCGTGGCGGTCCTGCTGCTGTTCGGCAACGCCTTCTTCGTCGCGGCGGAGTTCGCGCTGGTGTCGGTGCGGCGCAGCCAGATCGAGCCGCTGGCCGACGGCGGTGACCGGCGCGCGCACGCGGTGCTGCGCGCCCTGGAGAACCTCTCGGCGATGCTGGCCGCCGCGCAACTGGGCATCACCGTCTGCTCGCTGCTGCTCGGCGCGCTCGCCGAGCCGGCCGTGGCACGGCTGCTGGAGCCGGCCTGGCACGCGCTGGGCCTGCCGCCCGGGCTGGTCCATCCGTTCGCCTACGTGCTGGCGCTGGTGCTCGTGGTCGGCCTGCACATGGTGGTCGGCGAGATGGTGCCGAAGAACCTGGCGCTGGCCTCGCCGGAGAAGGCCGCGCTGCGGCTGGGGCCGGCGCTGGCGGGGGTGGCCCGGGGCCTGCGGCCGGTCGTCGCGGTCTGCAACGGCGCGGCGAACCTGGTGCTGCGCGCCCTGCGGGTGGAGCCCAGGGACGAGGTGGCCGCCGCCTTCACCGCCGACGAACTCGCCGAGCTGGTGCACCACTCGGTCGCCGCCGGGCTGCTGCCCGAGGGGCGGCGGGAACGGCTGGCCGACGCGCTGGAGCTGGGGTTCCGTCCGGTGCGGGAGGTGGCGCTGCCCTTGGAGCGGACGGTCGCGGTGGAACCGGGGGTGACGCCGCGTCAGGTCGAGGAGCTGGTGGCGGCGACCGGCTACTCGCGCTTCCCGGTCCGCGCGGGCGACGCCGGATTCCTCGGCTATCTGCACGTCAAGGACGTGCTGGAGGTGGAGGAGCGGATGGACGACCCGGTGCCGCGCGAGCTGTGGCATCCGCTGCCGGCGCTGCCGCACGGCCTGCCGCTGGACGACGCGCTCACCGCGATGCGGCGGGCCGGCGTGCACCTCGCGGCGGTCGTCGGGCCGGACGGGCGGGTGCGGGGGCTGGTCGCGCTGGAGGACGTGCTGGAGGAGCTGGTGGGCGAGGTCCACGACCCCGCCCACCGGGTGCCCTGAGGCGGGCGCCGCCGCTCAGCCTGATCCGCCGCTCCCGGTCCCGCCGCCGTCGCCCTCGTTCTCGCCGGCCTCGGCCTGGTCGCCGGGCTCCGCCTCGGACTTGGGGGGCCGGCCGGGGCCGCGGATGCGGCGGGCGTCGCCGGGCATCCGGCCGGCCTCCGCCAGCGCGCGGCGGAGCAGGAACTCGATCTGGGCGTTGGTGCTGCGCAGCTCGTCACCGGCCCAGCGGGCCAGCGCGTCGTGTACGGCCGGGTCGAGCCGCAGCAGCATCTTCTTGCGCTCGGGCATGGTCCTCGCTCACTGGTAGAGCGAGCCGGTGTTGACCACCGGCTGGGTTCCCCGCTCCCCGCACAGCACCACCATCAGGTTGCTGACCATGGTCGCCTTGCGCTCCTCGTCGAGCTCGACCACCTGGCGCTCGGAGAGCCGGTCCAGGGCCAGCTCCACCATGCCGACCGCGCCCTCGACGATCCGGCGGCGGGCGGCGACCACCGCGCCCGCCTGCTGGCGCTGCAGCATCACCTGGGCGATCTCCGGGGCGTAGGAGAGGCGGGTCAGGCGCGACTCGACGACCCGCACGCCGGCGGCGGCGACCCGGGTGGAGATCTCCTGCGCGAGCAGCGCGGTGATCTCCTCGCCGCTGTCGCGCAGCGAGCGCTCGCCGGGCTCCCGCGCGTCGTAGGGGAAGCTGTTGGCGATGTGCCGCACGGCGGTCTCGGACTGGATCGCGACGAAGCGCAGGTAGTCGTCGACCGCGAAGACGGCCTTGGCAGTGTCCTCGACCTGCCAGACCACCACGGCGGCGATCTCGATCGGGTTGCCCTCGGCGTCGTTGACCTTGGTCGCCTCGGTCTCCAGGTTGCGGATCCGGGTGGAGACGGTGCGCCGGGTGGTGAAGGGGTTCACCCAGGTCAGGCCGGGGTTGCGGAGCGTGCCGCGGTAGCGGCCGAGCAGCTGGACCACGCGGGCCTGGCCGGGGGCCACGGTGGTCAGCCCGCGCAGGCACACCACCCCGGCGACCAGCAGCACCACCCCCGCGGCCACGGCGGCGCCGCCGGCTCCGAGCAGCACCACGCCGACGACGACCGCTACCACGCACAGGGCCAGCATCAGCAGCCCCGGCGCGCCGTTCATCCGGTGCTCGGCCACCGGCGCGGCCGGCATCACCGGCACGCCGCCCGCCCCGGGCTGCGGGGCCTGCGGCGGGCCCTGGGGCGAAGGCGTCCGCGGCGATGGGTTCTGGGGCGACGGTTCCTGCGGCGACATGACGGCCTCCTGGAGGGCGGTACCCGGTAATCGCTTGTTCGAAGACTAGCATAGTGATATCACTTTTCCCGGAGGTGGTGCGCGATGGAACGCAGGCTCGACATCGACGGCCTGACCAAGCGCTACGGGGAGACCACGGCACTCGACGGCATGACCTTCGAGGTGCGCGCGGGGGAGATGTTCGGTTTCGTCGGCTCCAACGGTGCCGGCAAGACCACGACCATGCGGATCGTGCTGGGCGTGCTGGCGGCGGACGCGGGGGAGGTCCGCTGGCGCGGCGTCCCGCTGGACCCGGAGACGCGCCGGCGGATCGGCTACCTGCCGGAGGAGCGCGGCCTGTATCCGCGGATGCGGGTAGGCGCGCAACTGGAGTACCTCGCCCGGCTGCACGGCGTCGGCCGCGCCGCCGCGGCGCGCGCCACCCGGGAGTGGACCGAGCGGCTCGGCGTCGCCGCCCGCCTCGGCGACGAGGTGCAGAAGCTCAGCCTGGGCAACCAGCAGCGCGTGCAGCTCGCCGCCGCGCTGGTGCACGACCCGGAGATACTCGTCCTCGACGAGCCCTTCTCCGGGCTCGACCCGGTCGCGGTGGACGTCATGGCGGAGGTGCTGCGTGAACGGGCGGACGCCGGCGCACCGGTGATCTTCTCCAGCCACCAGCTCGACCTGGTCGAGCGGCTCTGCGACCGGGTCGGCATCGTCCGCGACGGCCGGATGGTCGCCTGCGGCCGGGTGGGGGAGCTGCGGGCGGACGCCGCCGAGCGGCTGGAGGTGCACGCGCCCGCCGCGCCGCCCGACTGGGCCGACGGCCTGCCCGGAGTCACCGTCCTCGACCGCGGCCGCGACGGCCGGACCGTGCTGGAGCTCGGCGCCGGCGCCGACGACCAGGCGGTGCTCGCGGCGGCCCTGGCCACCGGCCCGGTGCGGGAGTTCGCCCGCCGCCGGCCCAGCCTGACGGAGCTGTACCGGCACGTCGTCGCGGACCGGCCGGACGGCGGCGGCGCCGCTCGTGACCTTGAGAGCGCCGGGGAACGCCGCCCGGTCGCCGCGGCAGCGGAGGAGGAGCGATGAGCACGCCCGGACAGAGGAGCACCACACCCGCGCCGACGAGCCCGGCCGCGTCGACGAGCCCGCCCGCGCGGCGGTCCGCGGCGGGCCGCGGTCCGGTGACGTCCGTCCGGCTGGTCGCCGAGCGCGAGGTGTCCTCGCGGCTGCACTCGCGCGCCTTCCAGATCATGTTCGCGATCATGGTGGTGCTGGTGGTCGGCACGCCGCTGGTGCTCGCCGCGGTCGCCGGGAGCGGCTCGAAGACGCCGGCGATCGGGCTGCTGCGGCAGGACGCCGCGCTGTCCGCGCCGATCCGGGCCGCCGCGGCCGCCGCCGGCAAGACCGTCGAGATCCGGACGGTGGACAGCGCCGGCCAGGGCCGCTCCGAGGTCCGCTCGGGCACGCTGGAGGCGCTGGTGCTGCCGGGCGCCGGCAGCGGGCTGGCGGTGACGGTCGACAAGAGCGCGGACCCCACGCTGCGCGCCGCCCTCGGCGCGGTCGCCCGGGAGCGCGCGGCCGCCGCGTACCTCTCCCGCGTCGGCGGCGACCCCTCGGCGCTGGCCGCGGCCGAGTCCTCGGCCACGGTCACCGTCACCACGCTGCGCGCCCCGCAGACCGTGCACACCCAGCGGCTGGTGCTGGGCATCCTCGCCGGAATCATCCTCTACATGGGCTTCCTGCTGGCCGGGCCGTCGATCGCGCAGGCCGTGGTCGAGGAGAAGAGCAGCCGGGTGGTCGAGCTGCTGCTCGCCGCGGTGCGGCCGGTGGAGCTGATGGCGGGGAAGGTGCTCGGCAGCGGGCTGGTCGGCCTCGGGCAGGTGGTGGTGGTCGGCGGCGCGGGGCTGGTCACCGCCACGGCGACGCACCGGCTGACGCTGCCGCTGGGCAGCTCGCTGGGCACGCTGGGCTGGGTGGTCGTCTGGTTCCTCGCCGGATTCGCCCTCTACGCGCTGCTGTTCGCCGCCGCCGGGGCGATGGTGTCGCGGCAGGAGGACCTGGGCGGGGTGCAGACCCCGATCATGCTGCCGATCATCGCCTCCTGGGTGATCGGGATCTCGGTGCTGCCGGGAGACCCGGGGAGCGGCTGGGTGGCGGTGCTCTCGCTGGTGCCGCTGCTGTCGCCGGTGCTCATGCCGATGCGTTTGGCGCTCGGGGTGGCGCCGGTGTGGCAGGCGGTGCTCGCGGTGGCGCTCACCCTGCTGGTCGCCGGGCTGGTGCTGCGGCTGGCGGCGCGGGTCTACGGCAACTCGGTGCTGCGCAGCGGAGCCAGGGTCTCCTGGCGGCAGGCGGTGGCGCTGCGCTGAGCCGGCTGCTCCGCCCCGCCCGTCCGACCGGTGCCTTCCGCGGCGGGCGGGCGTCAGTCCTCGTCGGTGTGGTCGCCGACCAACTCGCCGTAGGCCTGGACCAGATCGGGCAGCCGCAGCGTCGCCAGGTCCTCCCGGGTGGGCGTGCCGGGCTGCGCGGAGAGCCTCAAGTCGCGGTAGGCGCAGGACTTCTCGTAGAGAGTGCGGACGAACCGGCCGTTGCCGAGCTCGTCGATCCAGCCCTGGGCGACCACGTGCGCGCAGATCGAGTCCAACTCCTCGCGGGCGTCCGGGTCCCAGTCGTCGCCGTCCGCGGCGGCCAGCGCGTGGCCGATCGCGGCCAGCTCCTCCGGGCGGTAGCTGGGGAAGTCGACCCGGGTGGTGAAGCGGGAGTTGAGGCCGGGGTTGGACTGCAGCAGGCGGCTCATGCCCTCCGGGTAGCCGGCCAGGATCACCACCAGCCGGTCGCGGTTGTCCTCCGCGCGCTTGAGCAGCACCTGCAGCGCCTCGTCGCCGTAGGCGTCGCCCTTGCTGTAACCGGAGTTGGCGAGGGAGTAGGCCTCGTCGACGAACAGCACGCCGTCCAGGGCGGAGTCGATCAGCTCGTTCGCCTTCACCGCCGTCTGGCCGAGGAACTCGCCGACAAGGTCGGCGCGTTGGGCCTCGACCAGATGGTCGCCGGAGAGCAGGCCGAGGGCGTGGAACACGCGGCCGAGTATCCGCGCGACCGTGGTCTTGCCGGTGCCGGAGGGACCGGAGAAGACGAAGTGCCGTTTGGGCGGCTGCACCGGCAGCCCCTGGTCGGCGCGGAGCCGGGCCATCCTCAACTGGGCGCTCAGCGCGTGCACCTGGCGCTTGACCGGCTCCATACCGACCATCCGCTCCAGCTCCGCGAGCGCGGCCTCCAGCGGTTCGCGGCCGCCCTCGGAGGCGTCGCCGGACGTGCCGTCGCCGGTGCCGCCGCGCGAGCCGTCGGCGGGGAGCGGGACCACGTGACGCAGCGCGGCCGGGTCCGGCCGGCCGGCGTCCGGGCCGGAGGGCGGGGGGTCGGTCCGGTCGCCGAACGGCGGATCGCCGAAGGCGGATTCGCCCGGCGAGGGCGACCCGGCGGAGCCGCCGGAGCCGGTGGAGGCGCTGCCGGGGCCAGTGCCGGCGCCGGAGAACAGGTCGCCGAGCAGCATGTCGCTCGGCAGCGGGTCCCCGAGCGAGAGGTCCCCGAGCACCGGATCCCCCGGGCCGAGGCCGGTGCCACCGCTGCCGCCGGCCGTACCGCTCCCGCCCGAGCCGCCGCCCGTACCGCCGCCGCCGGCGCCCGCGCCGCCCGGGACGGACGGGCCCTGGCCCGCCGGGGCGCCTCCGCGCGGACCGGCGGCGTGCTTGGGCCGCGGGTTGCGCCCCGCCGCGTCCGGGCCCGGCTCCACGCCGGGTTCGTCCTCGCCGAAGCCGCTCTCCAGCAGTTCCGGGTCGATCCCGTCCTCCGCGGTGATCGCCGCCAGCCGGGCGGCGGTGTCCATGAACGCCGGGTCCACGCGGTGCACCGCCCGGTACAGCGCAAGCGCCGCGGCGCTGCGGCCGCGGCCCTCGTAGCTGCGGGCGAGCCAGTAGCGCAGCTCCTTGCGCTGCGGCTGCTCGGAGCGGCAGCGCGCGAGCGAGGTGGCGAGCGGCAGTTCGGCCTGCGCCCACATGTCGAGCCGCACCCGCGCCATGCCGTTGAACAGCCCCGCCTCGATCCCGAGCAGCGGGTCGTCGAGCAGGCCGTCGGTGTCGCGGATCAACTGCTCCCAGTCCTTGACCAGATAGGAGCGGCAGGCCCGCAGGAACCGCACCGAGGGATCGGTCGCGGCCGGCGGGCAGGTCGTCAACGCCCGGTCGAGCTCGGGGAGATGGCGACCGTCGAGCCAGTGCGAGGCGTGGGCCAGCGCGAGGTCCCGGGAGTCCTCCAGCACCGGCTGCACCCACCACCCCAGCCAGTACCAGGAACTGAGCGGCCGGCGGTGGCGGCGGCGCTGCTCGCCGAAGCGCTCGCGGTGCCGGTGCATCGCCAGCAGCGCGGTCGCGGCCTCGGAGCGCAGCGCATGGAGGCCCAGCCAGGCGTCCGCCATCCCGGGGTCGAGCCGGACCGCGGCCTGGAACTCCTCCTCGGCGCGGGCGTAGGAGCCCGCCGCGTAGGCGTCCATCGCGCGCAGCCAGGCCCGGTCGGCCAGGGCGCGTGCGCGCCGTCCGCTGTCGTCAGCCGCCATCCGACCAGCCCCCCGCATGTCGCACCGGGGACCCGCGGCCGCCCCGCCGGGCCGTGCCATGGCACGTGTCCATGCGTCCCCGTCCCTCGCGTCTCCCCGCCGGGACGGACCGCGTCCGGCGAGCACCCGCCCCTTCGGCATCGTACCGGCGCCGGGCTGATCCGGAAGGGCGCCGCGCTCCGCGGACCGCCGATCCGAGTCGCCGATCCGCAGGTGGGACGGCCGAGTTGGGGATCCGGGCGAAACTTTCCGCGGGTCGCGGAAGGGGGCGCGCGGCTCGTCGGTACGCGAATCCGGCCCGGGGCGGGATGGTGACACTGCGTCGCGTCCGGAGGCGGGTTCGGCGCGTTCGGGTCGGAACACGAACGCAGGCTCCGGTCACGGGGGAACGACCGGAGCCTGCGTGCTCGCGTGGGCGGGGCTTCGCGACCTCGCCACGAGAAGAACGTAGTTCCTGCCCACCTGGGCGGTCAAGCGAGGGGTGGCTATCTGTGCATCGACTGTGCGTGCGACCGGGGTTGAGCCTCCCCGGAGCGTGGTGGCGGATGGCGCGCGAGGTGCGGGTGATCACTCTCCGTGCCCGGTCGCATGCGGACGAAGCGGTACGGCCGGGCCGGCGAGCGGCCGGATCACGCCGGTGAGCCCGTCCACCAGGACGCCCGCGTGAGGCCGGCTCGGGTCGGCGGCGAAGTGCGCCGCCTCGGCCGCCCGCCAGGTGCGCCAGAAGGCGGCCAGCGCCGGCCCGTCGCGCTCCTCGCCGCGCGCGTGCGCGGCGGCCGGGTCGAGGTCCATCCACAGCAACTCGGCCAGCCAGGGCCGCAGATCGCGCCGCCCGGCGCCGACGCCCTCCACCAGCACCACCGGGGCCGGCGGGACCACCCGCGGCAGCCGGAAGCGCCGGACGGTCCAGTCGTAGGCGTCGAACCGCGCCGCCTCGCCACGGGAGAGCGGCTCGCGTACCCGCCGCGCGAAGCGGTCCGTCCATGCGAACAGGGCGTCGTGGGAGGCGAGATCGTCGAGATGGACGACCGGGGCGGGGGCGCCGTGCACCGAGCCCAGGGCCGCGGCGAGCCGGTCCGCGAAGCTGCTCTTGCCCGAGCCCGCGTGCCCGTCCACGCCGACCAGCCGCACCGGCCCGCAGGACGCGGGCAGCGCGGCCAGCCGCCGGGCCAGCGCCGGCAGCGTCATCGCAGGCCCGGGCGGCGACTGGGGCGGATCCGGCAGCCGTCGACTCATCTCCGGACCGAGCCTACGTGGCTGCCACCGAATCGCGGGCCATCGGCCTCGGCCGGGGCCGGTGTGCGTCGCCGTCCCGGGTACGGCGATGGGCCCGGGCGTGGATCGGGGCCGCCGGTCAGGCGGTGTTCCTGGTGACGAAGGCGGCGATGGCGTCCTCCATCTGCCGCAGGCCGGGGTCTTCGAGGGGGTAGTGGCCGGCGTTCTCGAGCATGACGGTCTCGACGGGGACCTTGGTGATGCGGGACAGCACGGGCACGCTGAGGTGGTGGGGGGTCCAGCGGTCCTCGGCGGGCTGGGTGAGCAGGACGGGGCAGGCGTCGAAGTCGGGCGGCTCGACGGCGGGGCAGTAGGTGGCGTAGCTGTCGAGGAAGCGGACGCTGACCCAGTTGGCGGCGGAGGTGCGGTCCTTCATGAGGACCTTCATGGCGCCGGGGTCGTTGGCGAGCGCGGACATCTTGGAGGCGAGGCTCATCGGGTACGTGGCGCGGGCGGCCGGGGTCTTGGCGAGCAGGCCCATGAGGGGAACGCCGACGCGGGCGGTGAGCTTGTCGTGGGAGGTCTCGTCGCGGACCCGCTGGTCGCGCTGGTCGAGGAAGGTCATGCCGACGATGCCGCGCAGGGTGCCGCGGGGGGCCTTGGCGGCGACGTGGTAGGTGAGCATCCCGCCGGCGCTGAGCCCGTACAGGACGAGGGGGCGGTCGTCGCGGGACTGCTCGTACGCGAGGAAGTCGACGACGAGGTCGACCCAGTCCTCGTAGGAGGGGGTGGTCCCGGGCTTGACCTTGGTGAGGCCGTAGCCGAGGTTGTCCAGGGCGACGGTCTCGAAGCCGCGCCGGGCGAGCGGGGCTCCGAGGATGAGGGACATCTGGCGTCCGTTGGTACCGACCCCGTGGTGCAGGACGACCTTGGCCTTCGCTTCCGGGTTGCGGTAGCGGTCGAGGTGGACGCGGTGCCCGCGCCAGTCCCAGAACTCCTCCTCCGGGGCGGTGGCGTCGGTCAGCCGCAGGCGCTCGGGCAGGAACCGCTGCAGGTCGCGCCAGGCCTGCTGGTCGCGGTAGTACATGGGGGCGGGGGTCGTGTTCATGATGATGCGCCTTTCGGGCGGCCCGGCCCGTGCGGGGTCAGGCGGGGGTGGGCGCGGGGCCGGTGAGGGCCCCGCGGATGATCATCCGCGCGCCGGCGGCGAGTTCGGCGCGCACGGCGTCGGCGTCGCGCAGGTCCTCCTCCAGGCCGCGGGTGAATGTGAGCAGGACGGCTGCGGCCTGCCGCGCGCCGTCCCCGGCCTCCCGGGTCAGGGCCGCGGTCAAGAGCTCGGCCAGGTGGTCGGTGTAGTCGGTGACCAGGCCGGGTGCCTGGGCGGTGGCGGCGGACAGCAGCTCCTGCGCGTGCGCGGGACTGTCCTGCCACAGCCGTATGGCGACCTCCAGCTTCACCGTGAGCACGGCGAGGACCTTCTCCTCGGGCGTGCCCCCGGACTCGACCGCCGCCCTGGCGGCCGCGCCGGCCTGCTCCAGTAGCGAGTGGACGACCTTGACGATGGCCTCCTCCTTGCTCCCGACGTACTTGTAGACCGTCGGACGCGACAGCTGCGCCTCCTCGACGATGTCGGAGACCGTGGTGCGGCGATAGCCGTGCCGGCAGAAGCAGCGGTAGGCGGCGTCGAGGACGAGCTGGGAGGAGGGAACCTTCGGCATGGCTACGAAGTTAACATGGAGCTCTAATAGTGTAAAGTCGCGAGTGTCGCCGGAGCCCCCGATCGAAAGGCGCCATCGTGGACAAGCGCAGAATCGTCCTGCTCGGTGCGACCGGCTTCACCGGCCGGCGCGTGCTGCGCGAGTTGATCGCCCGCGGCGAGAAGCCCACCCTGGTCGGCCGCAGCCGCGCGAAGATGCTGGCCCTCGCCGACCGCCTCCACACGGATCTGGACGTGGTCGAGGCCGACGCGACGTCGACGGCCGACCTCACCCGCATCGTCGAGCCCACCGACGTCGTCGTCTCCACCGTAGGACCGTTCGTGCAGCTCGGCCTGCCGGCGGTCACCGTCGCGGCCAGGGCCGGAGCCCACTATCTCGACTCCACCGGAGAGCCCCCCTTCATCCGGCAGGCCTTCGCACTGGACACCGTCGCCACGGCCAGCGGCGCGAGCATCATCCCCGCCTTCGGCTACGACTACGTCCCGGGGAACCTCGCCGGCGCACTCGCCCTCACCGAGGCGGGCGAAGAGGCGCGACGCATCGAGATCGGCTACTTCCTCACCCGCTCCGGCCGCGGCGACGAGACGCGCTACCGCAGCACCCTGCGCGACGCCGTCACCCTCACCACCGGCGGCACTCGCGCCTCCCTCGTCGGCTCAGCCGTCGAGGACGCCTTCGCCCACCGCCGCCCCCGCACCGGCGGCCCCGCCCGCCTCACCACCGAACACACCGGCGCCCGCCTGCTCACCTCCCGGTATGCGGGCGTCACCCGGACCGCGCTGACCGTGGGCGGCTCCGAACACCTCGGCCTGCCCGAAGCCTTCCCCCACCTCGACAGCGTCGACGTGGGGCTTGGCTGGTTCGGCCGAGCCACTCGCCTCGTCCAGCCCGCGATCCACCTCGCCGCTCCCCTCCTGCACAGCCCCGGGATCCGCGGTGTGGTCAGCAAGCTCTCCCGGCACCTCCCCGGATCCACCCGCGAACCCGACACCGACGGCCGGGCCCTCGTCATCGCCGTCGCCCGCGACGCGGCAGGCAAGCGCTTGGCCGCCACCGCGCTCACCGGCCCCGACCCCTACGACATGACCGGCTCCCTGCTCGCCTGGGGCGCCGGCCACGCCGCCGCCCCCGATGCCGCACTCACCCCCGGTGTCCACGGCCCCGTCACAGCCGTCGGACTCCAGACGCTGCGCCGCGGAGCCTCCGAAGCCGGCCTTCACGAGGCCAGGGCAGAGGCGATCACACACGAGTGAACCATTTCGGCTCTCGACGGGACGGGGCCGCGATCACCCGCTGGAGGACGTCGGTGCCCGGCGGGCCCGCATACCAACCGCGTGGCCGGACCGGATCGCCGGCGAACGGCCGCGGCACTCGGCCGCCGCCGACCGCACGGCCGCCGACCTCGCCGAGGTTCCCGCGCTCCTCGGGTGGCCCGATCGGGGCGGCGGGCCGCGCGGTGTGGGGTGACGGCGGGGCACAGGCGCGGAGCGCCCGGTGGGCGGCCGGGGGCCCCGGCGGGGCCGGGGTCGGCGGAGGTCCGCATGGTCAAAGGCCGGGCGGGGCGGCCGGGTCCGGCCGCGGTTGCGGAGCGCCGGGTGTTCGGGCGGGATGCCCGGCGCCCGCCGGCGGGCGTGCGCCGCCGGTCAGGCCGGTCGGGGCGGGCGGCTTCGGCCGCGCTCGCGGAGCGCGGGGTGTTCGGGCGGCGTGTTCGGGCGGGGTGCCCGGCGCCCGCCGGCGGGCGTGTGCCGCTCGGGTCAGGCCGGGCGGCGCATCGCGGGGACGCGCGGGGTGCGGGACATCATCCGGGCGGCCCCGGTGGGCTTGCGGGCGGCGGGACGGGCGGTGCGGCCCACCGGCGTCAGCCGGACCGGCGGCAGCGGCACGACGACAGGCTCGGTGAACTCGACCGGCTCCGGCCGCGGCGCGGCGTGCGAGAAGGGCTGGGTCCGCCAGTCCAGCTCGGGCGGGAGCGCCAGCAGGGCGTCCAGTTCGCTGTGCGCGCCGGTGCCCTGGGCGCACGGCAGGCCGTCCTCGACCGGCCGGCCCGAGCCCGGGCACACCGTCGAGGAGAAGGGGTTCCAGGCGGTCGCGAGCAGCGCGTGCTGCGGCAGCCGCGGCTCGTCGTCGAGCAGGGCGATCGGCCGGGCGCAGTCGGGGCAGCGCAGCCGGACGATCTCCCAGCCCTCCGCCGCGCCCGGGTCCTCGCCCGGGAAGTCGTCCGTCTCGTCCCAATCGGCGTCTGCGTCCACATCGGTGGCACCGGTGGCGGTGCCGGCGGCGTCCTGCTCCTCCGCGTCGTCGAACGCGTCACGGATCGTCTCGCGCGAGCGCCTGTCAACTGCGGGCATGTGTGATCCCCCATCGGATGACCCATCGGGTGCGGCCGCTCCCCACGGCCGGATCGGCCACGACCGTAGCGAGAGCTTCCCTCGGCCGGGGTCCGCTAATCCTGCCGGTCCGGGCAGGGCGCGCCAGTCCATGTGGCCTTCGTCACACACCTGCTCGACGTCCTGCGGACACGCGTTCCGCTGCCCCTCCGGGAGGGCCTCCGCGCGCCCCGCGGTGCCCCCGTGCGCCGCGCTCCGCGCCCGGCGCGCAGGGGGCGGCCGGGGCGCAGTAAGGTCGCGCGGTGTGGAGGAACTCGACCAGCAGATCGTGCGCCTGCTCGTCTCCGACGGGCGGATGAGCTACACCGACCTGGGCAAGGCGACCGGCCTGTCCACCTCGGCGGTGCACCAGCGGGTGCGCCGCCTGGAGCAGCGCGGGGTGATCCGCGGCTACGCCGCCGTGGTCGACCCCGAGGCGGTCGGCCTGCCGCTCACCGCGTTCATCTCGGTCAAGCCCTTCGACCCCAGCGCCCCCGACGACGTCCCCGAGCGGCTCGCCCCGCTGGAGGAGATCGAGGCCTGCCACAGCGTCGCCGGCGACGAGAACTACATCCTCAAGGTGCGCGTGGCGAGCCCCGGCGAGCTGGAGAACCTGCTCGCCCGGATCCGCTCCGCCGCCGGCGTCTCCACCCGCACCACCGTCGTGCTCTCGACCCCCTACGAGGCCCGCCCGCCCCGGCTGTGAGACTTGCACCCATGAACCACGCGCCCGACGACCGGCCCGGCCCGCCCGCATCCGGCTCGCCCGCATCCGAGCCCCGCACCGTGCTGCTGCGCGGCGGCAGCGTCTACTCCCCGGCCGACCCCTTCGCCACCGCGATGCTGGTGCAGGACGGCACGGTCGCCTGGGTCGGCGGCGAGACCGCGGCCGACGGCTACGCCTCCGGCGCCGACGAGGTCGTGGACCTCGCGGGCGCCCTGGTCACCCCGGCCTTCGTGGACGCCCACGTGCACGCCACCGACACCGGCCTCGCGCTGACCGGTCTCGACCTCACCGGCTGCCCCTCGCTCGCCGATGCCCTGCACCGCCTCGAGATGTTCGCCAAGGCGGAGCGCACCCGCGGTGCGCTCGGCGCCGACGGGGCCGGGGTGCTCTTCGCGCACGGCTGGGACGAGTCGGGCTGGCCCGAGCGCCGCGGCCCCTCCACCGCGGAGCTCGACGCCGCGCTGGACGGCGCGGCCTGCTACCTCTCCCGCACCGACGTGCACTCCGGCGCCGCCTCCAGCGCGCTGCGCGCCCTCGCCGGCTCCGGGCTCCCCGGCGCCGCCGGCTACCACCCGCAGGAGCCGCTCACCCGCGACGCCCACCACCTGGTCCGCCGGACCGCCCTCGCCCACCTGACGGACGGTCAGCGCGCCGCCGCCCACCGGGCCGCGCTGCGCCGCGCCGCCTCGCTCGGCATCGGCACGGTCCACGAGTGCGCCGGGCCGGACATCTCCTCCCCGGAGGACCTGACCGCGCTGCTCGCCCTCGCCGCCGAGGGCGGCACCCCGCGCGTGGTCGGCTACTGGGGCGAGGCCGGTGCCTCCGGCGTGGAGACCGCCCGCCGCCTCGGCACGCACGGCGCCGGCGGCGACCTCTTCGTCGACGGCGCGCTCGGCTCGCACACCGCCTGGCTGCGCGAGCCCTACGCCGACCATGCCGGCGCCGGCGCCGCCTTCCTCACCGCCGAGCAGATCGCCGACCACGTCGCCGCCTGCACCGAAGCCGGGCTCCAGGCCGGCTTCCACGCCATCGGCGACGCCGCGCTGGACGCGCTGGTCGCCGGGGTCCGGCTGGCGGGGGAGCGGCTCGGCGAGGGCGGCGCCGCCCGGGTCCGCGCGATGCGCCACCGGGTGGAGCACGCGGAGCTGATGGACCAGGGGCTGATCGCCGCCTTCGCCGAGCTGGGCCTGACCGCCTCCGTCCAGCCGGCCTTCGACGCGTTCTGGGGTGGTGAGGACGGCATGTACGCGGCGCGGCTGGGCGGCGAGCGCGCGCGCCGGCTCAACCCCTTCGCGGCGATGGCCCGGGCCGGCGTCCCGCTCGCGCTGGGCTCGGACGCGCCGGTCACCCCGCTCGACCCCTGGGGGACCGTCCGCGCCGCCGCCTTCCACCGCACCCCCGCCCACCGGGTCTCGGTCCGCGGCGCGTTCACCGCGCACACCCGCGGCGGCTGGCGGGTGACCGGCCGCGACGACGCCGGCGTGCTGGTGCCGGGCGCGCCCGCCGACTACGCGGTGTGGGAGGCGGACGAGCTGGTCGTCCAGGCCCCGAACGAGACGGTGGCCAACTGGTCCACCGACCCCCGCTCGGGTACGCCGGGGCTGCCGGACCTCACGCCGGGGCGCGAACTCCCGCGCTGCCTGCGGACCGTGGTCGCCGGGCGCACGGTGTACGAGAGCGAGTGAGGGGCGCCCCAGGAGCAGTGGGGCCGGGCCCGGCGCGGACCGGGTCCGGCGGCCCGCGTCCGGTCGGGTGAAGGCCGTCCGGGTGGTCCTGGGCGGCGATACCGCCGAACGATGAGCCTCCGGCCGGTCGCGCCGGTCCGGAAAGCCCCCGGCTGACCTGCTGCTTAGCGGTGTTTTCGCAGCTCACACGCAGGTTGACAGGCGGCAGGCGCGGGCGAGTAGTTTCACTGCCGTCCACCTCGGGGAGTCCTGTTGGACCACCGATCGGAACATCCTCCACGCAAAACCCGAGATCGCAGCTGGGCCATCGGGCGGTCCGCCCCGCGGGGAACCGCCGACTGGCAGCCAGGTCCAGTGGCCGCGGTCCGGGGAGCGTGGGCGTCGGCACGGCCTGGGGGCGCCCCCGGCCGCCGGGCCGGGGGAGGAGGCCGGTCGGATCAGGTGGGACCCGGGCGGGGCCCGGATGCTCAGTAGACAACGGCTCTCGGTGGTCCGCAGCCGGCGGATCCCAGGTCGGACCGAAGGGCGTCCGGGCTCGCTCGTCGTCTTCGCGCCCCGCGCGGCCCCGGTCGGGGGCGGCCGGGCACGGTGCCCGCGCGGCACGCCGCGGTTCGGGGCGGCCCTTCTTCCCGCTTTCTCATGCCCACGCTGTACGTTCGTCCCACCGGGTCCGGTCCCGGATCGGCAGTGAGCGTCAGCGAGCGGCAGTTGAGGCGAAAGGCGACACGCGTGGTGGTGCCCGTCGAAGGCGTCCGGCAGGCGGCGGAGGGCGGGACGGATCCCGCCGGTGGACCGCCCGGCGACGCGTCCTCCCCTGCCGCGGAGGCGGCCGGGTCCGCGGGGCGGTCCGCGGGGGAGCCCGCCGCGTCACGGCGCGGACGCCCCACCCGGGCGGGGGTGCTGCGCACCCTCTGCGCCGCCGTCTGCGGACTGCTGCTCGCCTTCGCCTTCCCGCCGCACGGCATCTGGCCGCTCTCGGTGCTCGCGGTGGCCGGGCTGTCGCTGCTCACCTACGGCCGCAGCTGGAAGCGCGGCCTGTGGATCGGCTTCGTCTTCGGCCTGGTCTTCGACCTGGTGCTGCTGTACTGGCTCAACGACTCGATCGGCACCGACGCCTGGCTGGTGCTCTCGCCGGTCGAGGCGCTGTACTTCGGGCTGATGGGCGCCGGGCTGGCGCTGGTCGCGCGGCTGCGCTGGTGGCCGCTGTGGACGGCCTGCCTGTGGGTGGCGCAGGAGGCGGCGCGCGGGCGCTGGCCGCTCGGCGGCTTCCCCTGGGGCCGGCTCGCCTTCACCAACGCCGAGGCGCCCTTCGCCCCGCTGGCCTCGCTCGGCGGGGAGCCGCTGGTGACCTTCGCGGTGGCGCTGTGCGGGGCGCTGGTCGCCGCCGCCGTGCCGGCCGTCCGGCGGGCGCGGATCGGCTGGGCGGCGGTCACCATAGTGGGCGCCGCGGCGGTCGCCGCCGCCGGTCAGGCCGTGCCGCTGGCCACCGCCGGGCAGAGCGGACCCAAGGGCCCCGCAACGGCCCGGATCGCGATCATCCAGGGCAACGTCCCGCACGCGGGCATGGACTTCCTCGGCCGGCCGATGCAGGTGCTGCAGAACCACGTCTCCGGCACGGAGAAACTGGCGACCCAGGTCCAGCTGGGCACCGCGCCCAAGCCCGATCTGGTGGTCTGGCCGGAGAACGCCTCCGACGCCGACCCGTACTCCGACCCGGCCGTCCACGTCGCGATCGACGCCGCCGCGAAGTCGATCGACGCGCCGATCCTGGTCGGCGCGCTCGTCGACGGCTCCGACGGCCGCCTCTACAACGAGAGCGTCGTCTGGGACCCGGCCACCGGTCCCGGCGCCGCCTACGCCAAGCGCCATCTGGTGCCCTTCGGCGAGTACGTCCCGTTCCGCTCGCTGCTCAGCTCCTGGATCACCGAGCTGCGGCGGATCGGCCACGACTTCACGCCGGGGACGGCCTCCCCGGTGCTGCGGGCCGGCGGGGTGACGGTCGGCGAGGCGATGTGCTTCGAGGTCGCCTACGACGGCTCGGTCCACCAGGCGGTGGCGGACGGAGGGCGGGTGCTGGTCATCCCGACCAACAACGCGACCTACGAGCGCACCGACCAGCCCGGGCAGCAGTGGACCATCGCCCGGATGCGGGCGATCGAGACCGGGCGCAGCGTGGTGGTGTCGGCGACCAGCGGTATCAGCGGCGTGATCCGGCCGGACGGCTCGGTGCAGTCGCAGACCGCGCTGGCCACCGCCGCCCAGCTGGACGAGAGCGTGGCGCTGCGGGACTCGCCCACCCTCGCGGACCGGGTCGGGGCGGTGCCGGAGTGGGTGCTGACCGGGCTCGGCGTGCTCGCCGCGGGATGGGCGGGGGCGCGGGCCCTGCGCCGGCGGCGCGCGGCGGGGGCGGCGCGCTCCGCCGGTCGGGCGAGCGCGGAACCCGGGGCGCCGGCTCCGCGTTGACCGGGTGGAACAAGTGCACGAGCCGTGGCCGCGAGCTTGGCCTGGACGGCCCGGAACCGGGAGCGGAACGACATGGTGGCTGACGGCGGAGGACGGCCGCGGGGGCGGCGCGGCGGCGCGCGCCGCTGGCTGCCGCTGATCGCGGCGGTGTGGGCGATCGCCGAGATCTGGGTGATGGTCCTGGTCGCGCAGGCCACCAGCGGGCTGGCGGTGATCGCTCTGCTGGCCGCTGGGCTCGCGGTCGGCGCGGCGCTGGTGCAGCGGGCCGGCCTGCGGGCGCTGCGCGGGGTGATGCGCGCGGCGGAGCCGGGCGGGGGCGCGCCCGGTGCGCCCGGTGTCCCTGCCGATGGCGCGCGGGGAAAGGCCGCCGCGAACGGCAGGGGCCGGAACGGCGCGGTGGCCACCGCCGGCGCCTTCTTCATGATCCCCGGCTTCCTCACCGACGTGCTGGCGCTGGCCGTGCTCTTCCCGCCGACCGGGCGCCTGCTCACCAGTGCCGCCCGCCGGCTGCTCGGCCGCAACCCGGCCGTCCGGCAGTTCCGGATACGGCGCCCGGACGGCAAGGTCGTCCCCGGCGAGGTCGTCGACCCCGGCGCACCCTTCGACTACCGCAACCCGCCCCAGGGTCCGCGCCGGGACGCCCCGCGCCTCGAGCGCTGACCGCCGCCGCGGGTCCTCGGGTCGGGCGAGCCCGGAGAACGCGGAAGGCGGGGAGGCGACCTTCTCGGTGTCGCCTCCCCGCCTTCCGCGGGTTCGTCCGCCGCCACCCGTGCGGCGGGAGCCGTTACGCGGACTTGCGGCCGTCGCGCGGGTGCACCGCGAGGTTCATCCTGCCGGAGCGCAGCACCTCCAGGCGCTCCTCCAGGACCTCCTCCAGCTCCTCGCGCGTGCGGCGCTCCATGAGCATGTCCCAGTGCGTACGGGCCGGCTTGATCTTCTTCTCCTCCGGGCCGGAGCCGTCGAGCAGCAGGGCCTCGCGTCCGCAGAAGCGGCACTCCCACACCGGCGGGATCTCGGCCTCCACGGAGAACGGCACCTCGAAGCGGTGGCCGTTCTGGCATGCGTACTCGACGGTCTGGCGGGGGGCCAGGTCGATACCGCGGTCGGTCTCGTAGCTAGTCGCCCCGAGTCGCGTGCCGCGGAGAGCTCGCTCACTCATGAAAAGTGCCTCCCGGGCTTGTGGCCCACAGGACTGATGTCGGTCGGTCTTCGTCAGGGGGTGCAACGCGCGGCAACCGCCGAAGATTCCCGTGGGGGACATCGTGCCTGGGGCGCGCCTCCGCAGTGCCGACCCCTTTTGTACCCAGAGGGGCGGTTTTTGTCACACCTGAACGCTTCTTGTCACTCTTGGTCGGGGTGCCCGCTCTGTCCGTGACGGCCGGCCGGGCGGTCGGCCGGGCGGTCGGCGGGGCGGTCGGCGGGGCGGTCGGCGGGCGCGGGCCGCGCTGCCGGCACGGGCGCGGCGGAGGGCGCGGACGGCCAGGCGCCGCGGGCCCGCAGCACCGAACGCAGCACGTCGACCCGGTCCGCCATCACCCCGTCCACGCCCAGGTCGAGCAGGGCCGCGATCTCGTCCGCGTCGTCGATGGTCCAGACGTGCACCTGCAGCCCGAGCCGGTGGGCGGTGTCGGTGAAGGCCCGGTCGACGATCCGCAGGAAGCCGTGCTCCGCTTTGCCCGCCGCGTCCACCGGCCAGCGCGGCGGCACCTGCACGCAGACCGCGCCGCGCCGGGCCGCCGAGCCCAGCAGCCGGTCCACCGGGAGCGGGCCGGTCCACGACCGCAGCCGCAGTCCGAGCACTCCGCGCGGGCCGAGCGCCAGCGCGAGGCGGGGACCGGCCTCCCGGCGCAGCGCCGCCAGCCGCGCGTCCGAGAAGGACGCCGCGCACACCCGGTCCCAGGCGTTCGCCCGCCGCACCGCCTCGACGAACGGCCGGATCCCCGACTCCGCCTTGACGTCCACGTTGAAGCGGGCCTGCGGGAAGGCCTCCAGCAGCTCCTCGAAGCGCGGTATCGGCTCCCGCCCGGCCATCCGGGCACGGCGCACCACGCGCCAGGGCAGCTCGGCGATCGTGCCCACGGCGTCCGTGGTGCGGTCCAGCCGCGCGTCGTGGACGGCCAGCAGCACGCCGTCGGCGGTGGCGTGGACGTCCGTCTCCAGGTAGCGGTAGCCGAGATGCGCCGCGTGGGCGAAGGCCGGCAGCGAGTTCTCCGGCCCGCCGAACGCCCCGCCGCGATGCGCGAACGCGAGCGGGCCGGGGTGGTCGAGGTAGGGATGGCGCGCGGGCGGCCGGGGAACGCGCGGCGGCGTGCTGCGGAGTACGGACACGCCCCGCAGTCTCCCACCGCCCCGGCCGGGCGGGACCCGGGCGGCGGGGGCGGGACCCGGCCGGGGCGATCCGCGACGGAGTCGCCCCGGCCGGGGCAGGGCTCAGACCGCGCCGAGGTCCCTTTCGACCGCCGCCAGCTCCTCCGCCGTGCCCTGCACCTTCGGGCCGGTGAACCAGCGGCGGGCGGACAGGAACCACCACGCCACGGCGAAGCCGATCACCACACCGACCGCGATCGGGGTGTAGTTGAACGTCTTCGCCGTCACCGGGCTCGACGTCGGCAGCATGAACAGGACGCTGATGAAGACCGTCCACACCACCGCGGCCGTGCCGATCAGCACCGACCAGCGGCCCAGGTTCCACGGCCCGGGACGGAAGGCCGCGCCCTGCCGCACCCGCAGGAACACCGGGATGACGTAGGCGATGTAGAGGCCGATCACCGCGATCGAGGTGACCGCGGCGTACGCGGTGGAGTTCCACAGGTACGGCAGGCCGAGCACGAACGCGCCCACCGCGGCCAGCCAGACTGCGTTCGTGGGCGTGCGGGTGCGCGGGTTGATGCGGTGCCAGAACGCCGAGCCGGGCAGCGCGCCGTCCCGTGAGAAGGCGTAGATCATGCGGGAGTTGGCGGTGACCGAGGACATGCCGCAGAACAGCTGCGCGCCGATCGCGACGAGCAGCAGCAGCTTGCCGCCGGTGTCGCCGACCGCGTCGATGAAGATCTGCGCCGGCGGCACCCCGGTCGAACTCCCGGCCTCGCCCGCGTAGTTCTGGATCGCGAAGGTCAGCCCGATCAGCAGTACCCAGCCGGCGATCAGCGAGACCACGATGGACAGCACGATGCCGCGCGGCCCGGACCGGTCCGCTTGGTGGGTCTCCTCGGTCATGTGCGCGGAGGCGTCGTAGCCGGTGAAGGTGTACTGGGCGAGCAGGAGTCCGAGCAGGCCGACGTAGAGGTTCGACCCCCAGCCGGTGGTGTTGGTGAAGTGCCCGAAGACGAAGCCGGCCGACTGGTGGTGGTCCGGGACGATCGCCAGCACCAGCACGATCGCCAGCACGCCCAGCACGTGCCACCAGACGCTGACGTTGTTCAGCAGCGCCACCAGCCGTACGCCGAAGGTGTTCAACGCGCCGTGCAGCAGCAGGATCAGCCCGAACAGCAGCACCGTGTGGCCGGGTGTGGCGGAGAACCAGCCCTGGAGGTCGAGCAGGGCGTTGAGGAAGGAGGCCGCGCCGAAGTCGATGCCGGCGGTCACGGCCACCTGGCCGATGAAGTTGAACCAGCCGGTGATCCACGAGTAGAGCGGACCGCGTCCGGGCGGGGCCAGGCGGGCCGCCCAGTAGTAGAGGCCGCCGGCGGTGGGGTAGCTGGAGCAGACCTCCGCCATGGAGAGCCCGACCAGCAGGGTCATCATGCCGACCACCGGCCAGCCCCAGGTGATCAGGGCCGGACCGCCGGTGCCCATGCCGTAGCCGTAGAGGGTGAGGCAGCCGGAGAGGATCGAGATGATGGTGAAGGAGACGGCGAAATTGGAGAACCCGGACATCGTCCGGGCCAACTCCTGGGCGTAGCCGAGTTCGTGGAGACGCTGTTCATCGCTGCCGGGCGCGGGCGCGGGCGCGGGCGCGGCGGCGGGGGTGTTCGGTGGTGCGGATTCGCGGCGTGGCTCGGGGACGGACACGGGCACCTCCGGGGACGCGTGCGGGACGGGGACGCGCAAGGGGGCCGGCCAATGGACTGGGAGCAGACCATTGCGGTGACCGCCCATTCAGCCGGAGGCCGCGGAGGGGTGTCAAGAGGTGCTGTGGGGTGGTGCGTCCGGAGGGCGCGCGAAGGCGGCCCTGACGCGTCGTCAGGGCCGCCTCGGGCGCGGTGGGGGTCAGTTCAGGCGGCGGACGGGGGCGGCGTCGGGTTCCGCCTCCAGTTCCGGCTCGTCGATCGGGAGCGGGTGCAGACTCACCCGGGTGAGCTCGGGCGGGAGTTCGCCGAGCGGCTGCTCGGTGCGCTCGATGCGTTCCCCGGGTTCGCCACGTTCCGCGGGTTCGGTGCGTTCCGCGCGGTCCCGGTGCGCGGCGGCGGAGAGGCGCTCGGTGGGGATCTCGTCGGCGTCGAGCGCGTCGGGGCCGAGGTCGTCCGGGCCGAGACGGTCGGTGGCCAGGGCGTCCGCGCTGAGGGCGCCGGCGGCGAGTTCGTCGTCGGTGGGCGCGGGGCCGGCCGGCCGGTCGTCGAGCGGTACCTCGTCGCCGGCGGCGTCCTCCCCCGCGGCTTCCGCTTCCGCGGCTTCCGCGGTCTCCGCAGTGTCCTCGCCCGACGCGTCCGCCGTGGCCGACTCGTCCGACGGTGACCGGCCGGTGCCGCGGGCCTCGCTGACCCTGCCGTCGGCGGGGCCGCCGGGCGGGAGGTCCTCGGGCGGAAGGCCGCCGGCCGGGCGCAGGTCGGGGGCCGGGGCCTCGGTGCGAGTGTCGTGGAAGGGGAGCAGGGCGACGACGGCCTCGCGCAGCTCGGGCGAGGTGTCCTCGTCCAGCGGGTCCGGGGTGTCCGGCACCTGGACCCGGACAGCCGTGCGGCCTCCGACCCGGGCGTAGCCGCGGCCGGGCGGCGTGTGGTCGGCCGGGGTGATGTCCAGCGGCACGCCCAGCGCCTCCGGAGCCAGGTCGGGGTCGAGCGCGCCGAGCACGAGGCGGGCGCGGCAGGCGGCGCGCAGCGAGGGGCGGATCCGGTCGAGCGCTTCGAGGTGCTCGGCGACGACGACGGTGACCCGGGCCGTGCGGCCGTGGCGCAGCGCGGACTCCAGCAGGTCCTGCGGGTCGGGGCGGCCCTCCGCCTGGGCCAGCTCGGTGAGTTCGGCGGGCTGGTCGAGCAGCAGCCACAGCGGGCGCAGCACGTCCGGGGGCGGGGCGTCGCCGGAGTGCTTGGCCTGGTTGAGGATGCCGAGCCGGCGGGAGGTCTCGTTGGCGGCCCACTCCAGTGCGGCGAGGGCGCCGTGCAGGCTGGTCTCGACGGTGTGCACGCCGGGGCGGCCGACCAGGCAGGCGTGCTCGCCGGTGCCGGCGCCGTCGATGACCACCACGTCGCCCCAGGCCAGCGCCTGGAGGGCGATCGAGCGCAGCAGGGTGGAGGTGCCGTGCCGGTGGGTGCCCAGGGCGAGCAGGTGCGGCTCGGTGGCGCGCGGGCCGGTCCGCCACAGGACGGGGTGCTGGGGCTCGGTACCGCCGCCGATCCGGACCGGGATGGTGCGGTTGGAGCTCGCGGGGTCCGTGAAGCCGAGGACGACCTCGCCGGGGGAGGTGACGAAGCGCTGGGCGGCGATGTCGGTGGGGAGCGCGGCGAGCGCCTCGACGTGCAGGCGGTTGGTCTCCAGGTCCCACTCGAAGCGGTACTCGCGGGAGCGCCCGGCCTTGCCGTGGACCACGTGCTCGATGCGGGCGCGGGCGTGCGGCTCGGTGTCGGTGAAGTACGCCGGGTACTTGAGGTCCAGCTTGGTCAGCCGGCCCTCCTCGTCGAACTCCCAGTTGCTGAACGCCTCGTGGTAGTCCTCGTGGCTGCTGCCGTGCCGGTAGAGGGGCTCCGGGTCGGCCTCGGCGGAGAGGTACGGGGTGAGCGCGCTGTAGAGCGAGCCCAGCTTGAGGTCGATGGTGTCGGGGCCGGGCTCGGGCGGCGGGGTGCGGTCGCGGCCGGCCCAGGCGGCCGAGCCCATCAGCGTCACGACGGCGATCAGTGGGCCGTAGGGCAGCATCACCACGCCGGCCACCACCGCCGCCGTGACGAAGAGCGTGGGGAGGCGCCGTTCCTTGGGCAGCGCGGTCCAGCGGGCGTGGGCCCAGCGGACGTGGCTGCGCAGGCCGCGGCCGATGGTGACCAGCGGCGCGAACATGTCCGCGGCGTGGTCGCCGGCCGTGCGCGCGATCTCGCGGCTGCGGGCGAGGGTGTCCTGGAGCGTCATGGGGAGGTCACCGGTTCCGGGGTGCCGTGGCGGGTGGGAGCCGCGACGGGGTCGGGTCGGGGGTGGGGCGGGTGAGGCCGCCGGCGGGTGCGGCCCGCTGCGGCGCGGGCCGCTGCCACGGCCGCGGGCCGCTTGCGGAGGAGCCGGGGGTCAGAACCGGATTCCGCCGAGCAGGGAGGCGAGGCTCGCGCCGCCGGCCCGGATGCTCGGAGCGATCGCCGTGCCGGCCAGGTAGAAGCCGAACAGGGCGCAGACGATGGCGTGCGAGACCTTCATGCCGTCCTTGCGGAAGAAGGCGATGATGAGCACACCCAGCAGGACGACTCCGGAGATGGAGAGAATCATGGCTCTGCTCCTCGGTGCGGGCCCGCCCGCGGTGGGACGCCGCGGGGGACGGATGTCGTTCCGGTTCCTGACTGCCCGGTCGTGACATTGCGTCCCTCCATGGTGACAAAGCGTGTGGAGAGGTGGGAGGGCGCAACCGGGTGAATTCACCCCGAAGCGGTCGTGTCGGGCGAGCCTGGCCGCTGAGGCGCAGGTGGGGGCGGATGTCCGGATATGCGTTCGGTGACGGTTAAGGTGTCCGGGTGGAGATTCGCACCGTCGGCTACGACCATCCGGACGCCGTCCGCCTGACCGCCGAGGTCCAGCAGGAGTATGTGCGCCGCTACGGCGAGCAGGACCTCACGCCCGTGGACCCCGCGCAGTTCCGTGCCCCGCGCGGCCTCTTCGTCCTCGGCTACCTCGACGGCGAGCCGGTCTGCTCCGGCGGCTGGCGGATCGTCGCCGAGGCCACCGACGACGGCCTCGGCCCGGGTGACGCCGAGCTGAAGCGCATGTACACGGTGCCGGCCGCACGCGGTCGCGGGCTGGCCCGGCGCATGCTGCGGCACCTGGAGGCCGAGGCCGCGCGCGCCGGCCTGCGGCGGGTCGTCCTGGAGACCGGCACCGAGCAGCCGGAGGCCATCGCGCTGTACGAATCCGAGGGCTACGCGCCGATCCCGGGCTTCGGCTACTACCGGGGCGAACCGAACTCGCGGTGCTTCGCGAAGGTCCTTGCGGCGGGCGCGGCGGGGGCGGCGGAGACCCGGGTGTCCGCGGAGTGCCGGTCCGTGTAGCGCGGGGGTGGGGCGCCGGGTCTGCGGCGCGGAGACCGGCGGCGCGGCGGTGTGCGGAACATCCGGCCCCCGCGCGGGCCGGGGCGTTACGCTGACGCGCGGGCGAGCCTCGCATCGGCCGGGCCGCACCGCCACCGCCGCAGGAGGACGCACGTGGGCCAGCAGTTGCTGAGGGTTCAGAACTTCAACGTCTCGGCGGACGGCGTCGGCGCCGGCGAGGACCAGAGCCTGGAACACCCGTTCGGCAGCGCCGTCGATCCCGGGAAGCTGTTCGCCTGGGCCGGCGCCACCGCGAGCTGGCCGATGCGCACGGACCCCGGGGGCAGCCGCGGCCTCGACGACTACCTGACGCGGGACTACCCGCGCAACATCGGTGCCGAGATCATGGGCCGCAACAAGTTCGGCCCCCAGCGCGGGCCCTGGCAGGACCATGAGTGGCAAGGCTGGTGGGGCGACGAACCGCCGTTCCACACGCCGGTGTTCGTCATGACCCACCACCCCCGCCCGTCGATCACGCTTTCGGACACCACGTTCCACTTCGTCTCCGGCGACCCGATGACCATCCTCGAACAGGCCCGCGAGGCGGCGCAGGGCAAGGACGTCCGGCTCGGCGGCGGCGTCTCCACCGTCCGGCAGTTCCTCGACGCCGACCTCGTCGACACCCTGCACGTGGCCGTCTCGCCGGTGACGGTGGGCTCCGGGCTGCGGCTCTGGGACTCGCCCGACGAGCTGCTCGACCGCTTCCACTGCGACGTCGTCCCCAGCCCGAGCGGGGTCACGCACCACCTCTTCTGGCGGAAGTGACGGTACGCCCCAGGGCCCCGCGCGCCGCGGGACAGGATGATCCGATGGTGAACGACGATCACTTCCGGTACTGGGAGCAGTGGTACGGCGGCGCCGAGCGGATGTGGAGCGGGAGGCCCAATCCGACGCTGGTGCGGCGGGTGGAGGAGCTGGCGCCGGGGGACGCGCTCGATCTGGGCTGCGGGGAGGGCGCGGACGCGATCTGGCTGGCCGGGCGCGGGTGGCGGGTGACCGCCGCGGACGTCTCGCGCACGGCACTGGAACGCGCCGCGCGGCACGCCGCCGAGGCGGGCGTGCCCGACGGGCGCATCGACTGGCAGTGGCACGACCTGGCGGAGAGCTTCCCCGCGGGCTCGTACGACCTGGTGTCGGCCCAGTTCCTGCACGCGCCGCTGGAGTTCCCGCGCGAGCGGGTGCTGCGGCGCGCGGCGGAGGCGGTGCGGCCGGGCGGATCGCTGCTGGTGGTCGGCCACGCCGACACACCGCGTGAGGACGACGGGCACCGCGAGCACCACCAGGCGTCGCGTCAGCCGCACGACGAGCACGAGCACGGGCACGGGCACGAGCGCCGGCACGGGCACGACGAGCACCGGCGCAACGAGCTGCGGATGTCCGCCGCGGCGGAGGTGATGGCGGGTCTGGAGCTCGGCGAGGGTGAGTGGGAGACCGTGCTCGCCGAGGAGGTCGCGTACGAGGGCCGGGGCCGCGACGGCGAGCCGGCCACCCGCGTCGACAGCGTGGTGCAGGTGCGCCGCCGAACTCCGAGCTGACCGCGGCCCGGTCGGCCACCGGCGGTTCGCCCACGGTGTATTCCCGGTGACGCGCGCGGGTACGCGGTCAACCAGCGTTGTTCGAACGTTCAATTGGCGGCTCCTGTTCTGGGTGTGGTCAGGCCATAGGTTCCCTGAGGGGTTTGTGGGAAGGGCCTATGGACACATCACCGGTCGTACGCGCACGCGGGATCACCAAGTGCTTCGGGGACGTCATCGCGCTCGACGGCGTCGATCTCGACCTCGCGCACGGGCAGATCCACGGGCTGGTCGGTCCGAACGGCGCCGGCAAGACCACGCTGCTCGGCATGCTGCTCGGGCTGTCCGGACCGGACAGCGGCACCATCGAGGTCCTCGGCTCGCCGGCCGGGCGGGGTCTCGCCGTCCCGCGCGGGGTGGCCGGGTTCGTGGACGGTCCCGGCCTCTACCCGACCCTGACGGCACGTCAGAATCTCGACGCCATGCTCGCGTTGAGCGGCCGCGAGGGCCGCGCCGCGCGGGCGGGCCGGGTCGACGAGGTGCTCGAGGAGGTCGGGCTGCGCGAGGTGGCCGACGAGCGCACGCGCGGCTTCTCCCTCGGCATGCGCCAACGGCTCGGTCTGGCCGCCGCGTTGCTCGGGGAGCCGCGGCTGCTGGTGCTCGACGAGCCCTCCAACGGCCTCGACCCGGCCGGGAAGAAGCACGTCCACGGCGTACTGACCCGGTTGGCCGAGGCCGGCACCGCGGTGGTGCTCTCCAGCCACCGGATGGACGACGTCGAGGCGCTCTGCTCCGACGTCACCATCCTCTCCGCCGGGCGCGTCCTCTTCTCGGGCCCGCTGGCGAAGTTGGCGGCCGAGAGCGCCGAACTCGACTACCGGATCACGGCCGTTGACCCGCGGCAGGCGCTGCGTGTCGCGGCGGAGGCCGACGGGGCGTCCGTCGTCGAGCAGACCGTCGCCTGGCGCGGCGCGGAGGCGTTCGTCGTCCGGGCCCGACCGGCGGCGCTGGACGCCTTGATGGCGAGACTGGCGGCGGAGGGCGTGGCCGTGCGGGAACTCGCGCCGGTGGTCTCGCCGCTGGAGGCCGCCTTCCTCGCCCTCACCGAACAGCAGGAGGCGCAGCAGCGCCGACAGCGGGAAGCCCAGCGGCAGGAGGCCGGCCGATGAGCCGGACCACCACCCCGGCCCGCGCGGACGACGCGCCCGCATCCGCGCCCACCCCGGAGCCGGCCGCCGCCGACCGCCGTGTGCCGGTGCTCCGCGGGTACCGCTTCGAGCTGGTCAAGCAGGTCTCGCAGTGGCGGATCCGCCTTCTGGTGCTGGCCTGCTGGCTGCTGCCCGGGCTGTTCGTCGCGGGCGTCGGCGAGCAGAGCACGCTGCCCACGGACACCCTGTTCGGCCGCTGGATGCACGCCACCGGCTGGGCCGGGCCGCTGGTCGTCCTCGGCTTCGCCGGCTCCTGGGCGCTGCCGCTGCTGACCTCGGTCGTCGCCGGGGACGTGTTCGCCGCGGAGGACCGGCTCGGCACCTGGCGGCATCTGCTGGTCGCGGTCCGCTCGCCGGGGCGGATCTTCGCCGCCAAGGCGCTGGCGAGCCTCACCGTGATCACGGTGATGGTCGCCGGGCTGGTCGCCTCCAGCGCGGTCGGCGGACTGCTCGCGATCGGGAACCATCCGCTGGTCGGCATCGACGGTCACGCGCTGGCGCCCGGGGACGCCGCCCGGACGGTCCTGCTCGCCTGGTCGTGCGCGCTCGCGCCGACCCTGGCGCTCGCCGCCCTCGGCCTGCTCGGCTCGGTGCTGCTCGGGCGGAACCCGATGGGCCTGCTGATCCCGGTGCTGGTCGCGGTGGCGGTGCAGCTCGCGCAGATGCTGCCGCTGCCGGTGGCGCTGCGGCTCGCCCTGCCCGGCTATGCCTTCGTCGCCTGGAACGGCCTGTTCGCCGCGCCGGCGCAGCCCGGGCAGCTGCTGATCGCTGTCGGGGTGTCGCTGGCGTGGGCGGTGGTGGCCACGGCGGTGGCCTACCTCGCCTTCGTGCGACGGGACTTCACCAACGCAGGGCACGACGGCGGCGGTCGGCGGGCGCTCGCCCTCGGTGTGCTGCCGCTGGCCGGCCTGCTCGCCGTCTCCTACGGCGCGGTCGCCCTGGCGCTGCCCTCCACGGGGGCCGGCATCACGCAGGCCAAGGTGCAGCGTGCGGTGGCCACCGCCTTCGCGCACCTGTACCGGCTGCAGACCAGGGAACTGCACCGGCCCGCGGTGACCGAGAAGGAGCTGCGGGCCTCCGCGATCTGCCAACGCGGCGACGGCCGGAACGACCCCGACGGACCAGGCAACGACTGGAACTGCTCGGTCACCTGGTACCTGCCGGGCTCCGCCGCGCCGGGCACGGCGATCTACCAGCTGGATGTGGCCTCCGACGGCCGGATCGTCGCCGACGGCGACGGCCCGAAGGACGTGAACGGCTACTTCCTGGTGCGTACCGAGACGGGCGACGCACCCAATCCACTCTGGCAGTTCGACGCCAATGTCGATCTGCTGCCCGTCACCGTGAAGGGATGAAACCGATGCAGGTCATGCGTCGTCGCAAGACCCAGGAGAAGGCGCAGATCGTCGTGTTCGGCCGCAGCGTCGGCCGGCGGGCGACACTGCTCACCGCGTGCGTCTCCGCGCTGGCTCTGGCCGCCACCGGATCCGCGATCGCCTCGACACAGCAGTTCGGCACCCAGCACGTCGGCCAGGTCACCTCCAAGGGCCGGGTCGTCTCCGACGACCAGTACATCGACGCGTACGGCACCGAGCACGTCATCAACGACGGCAAGATCATGTCCTCGACCGTCAGCCCGGACGGCGCGCACCTCGCCGCCGCCGTGACCGACGGCGACGCGGCCCTGGTGATCCTGGACGTCAAGACGGGCGCGGTGGTCCAGCGGATCGGCACCTCCTCCGCGGACGACCTGAAGATCGGCAGCAGCGCGGTCGGCCAGGAGGGCCCGACCTACTCGCCCGACGGCAAGCAGCTGTGGCTGGGCCAGACCGACGGCTACACCAAGTTCACGGTGAACGCCGACGGCACGCTGTCCGACCCGGTGACGGTCTCCATCCCGGCCGACGGCAGCAAGCACGCGCTGGCCGCCGCCGCGGTGTTCTCCGCCGACGGCTCCACGGTGTACGCGGCGGTCAACGGCCAGAACCGGGTGGTGGCGATCGACGCCGCGACGGGAACGATCAAGCAGAGCTGGGCGACCGGCAACGCGCCGCGCGGCATCGTCCAGGTCGGCGGCAAGCTCTACGTCAGCAACGAGGGCGGCCGCCCCGCGAAGGCCGGCGACTCGACGCTGAACTCCTACGGCACCCAGGTCGTCGCCAGCGCGACCACCGGCGCCACCACCACCGGCACGGTCAGCGTCATCGACCTGGCGGACCCGTCGGCGGCGGTCGGCAGCATTGACGTCGGCCTGCACCCGACCGCGGTCTACGCGAGCAAGGGCACGGTGTTCGTCACCGACGTCGACTCCAACGACGTCGCGGTGATCGACACCAAGTCGGACAAGGTCGTGCAGACCATCAACACCAAGCCGTGGCCGGAGTCCTCGGTCGGCTACGAGCCCGACGCGGTCACCCTGACCGACGACGGCCACCTGCTGGTGACGCTGGGCCGGGCCAACGCGGTCGCCGTCTACAAGTACACCGATGCGAAGACGCCGGTGAGCTACGTGGGCCTGCTGCCGACGGACTACTTCCCGTCCGAGATCGCGACCGTGGGCAAGCAGATCGTGGTCTCCAACACCCGCGGCGACGACGACCTGCGTCCGACCACCGCGGGCGGCGGCAACACCCACAACACCACCTCCAGCCTGACCGAGTTCACGCTGCCGAGCGACAAGACGATCCGGTCCGAGACCGCCAAGGTCTTCCAGGCCAACGGCTGGACCAACAACGCGGTGCAGCTGGCCTCGAAGAACAGCAAGGCCAAGCCCGTCCCGGTGCCGGCGAAGATCGGCGACCCGTCGACGATCAAGCACGTCTTCCTGATCGTCAAGGAGAACCGCACCTACGACCAGCTCTTCGGCGACATCCCGCAGGGCAACGGCGACGCCGCGCTGGCGGACTTCGGCGAGAACGTCACGCCCAACCAGCACGCCCTGGCCGAGCAGTTCGGCCTCTACGACAACTTCTACGACCCGGCCACCAACTCGGCCGAGGGCCACAACTGGCTGATGCAGGGCGACGACCCGGAGTACACCGAGTCCTCGGCCGGCGAGTACCTGCGCAGCTACGACACCGAGGACGACGCGCTCGGCCACCAGACCTCCGGCACCCTGTGGTCCGGGGCGGAGGCGGCCGGCGACAGCGTCCGCGACTTCGGCGAGTTCCAGCAGTTCCTGACCAAGCCGTCCACCGCGACCTGGCAGAACCTGTACTGCGACGCGAAGAACATGGACGCGACCGGCGCCAAGTCCGCCTACACGCTGGACTCCTCCTCGCCGATCCCGTCCCTGAACAACGTCTCGGACCCGGCCTTCCCGAAGTTCGACACCAGCGTCCCGGACCAGTACCGGTACGAGATCTGGAAGCAGGACTTCGAGAAGAACGGCCCGGCGAACCTCAACATGTTCTGGCTCTCCAGCGACCACACCGGTGGCCCGGCGAGCCCGGCGGCGCAGGTCGCGGACAA